>LSQX01102016.1_pt1 | contig 23407 bp, 20 predicted proteins | sample 654561 | NCBI WGS metagenome assembly LSQX01 (sample SAMN04489861, study PRJNA283612) | anaerobic digester metagenome | isolation source: 4 biogas reactors fed with cattle manure at either 37C or 55C with and... | place: Denmark: Kongens Lyngby | collected 2014
GCTTTTTGCAAAGCGCCCGCAGCTACAGCCTCTTTGCATAGATGGCCAAAAAACTGTTCCTTAATTTATATGATAAACAGTGTTAGTATAAAAACCCCTCTGTAGCGAAAAATAGCAAGGGTGAAAGGAATCCTTTTTGAAAAATCCCGGATTACGGAGGTTTAGCGTGAAAAGTACTTTCACGCACGGAAGAAATCGATTTGGCCGCCAAATACGACGGCGGCCATTTGCGCCTCAGCGCGAAACAAGTTTCGCACAATCGATTTTTCCTGACTATTTGTACCGCCGCTTTGCGGCGGGATGGAGGATACTATGGTTAAAATGACAAACAAAGAATATCAGGAATACATCAAATCGAAAACGCCAAACTCAAAAATCGGCTCGAATCTGATCAAAGCATTTATCAGCGGCGGACTGATTTGTTTAATCGGACAGGGTGTTTTAATTCTTTACAAATCTTTCGACTTGTCCACCGAGACCGCGCTTTCCGCGACTTCGGTTACAATGGTGTTTATCGGTGCATTGCTCACCGGCCTTGGTATTTACGATAAATTGGCCAAGTTCGGAGGGGCCGGGACTTTGGTTCCGATAACAGGATTTGCCAACTCTATAGTATCACCGGCGCTGGAGTACAAAAGCGAAGGTTATGTGGGAGGTATGAGCGCGAAAATGTTCGTCATCGCCGGACCGGTTCTGGTTTTCGGACTTGCGGCATCTGTTGTCTACGGTGTATTGTATATGCTGTTTACCGGTTGAATACGGCATGTAAAAATGAGATTAGGATAGCTTAATACTGTTTTTTAGTAAATTATAGAATAGAATAACCTGACAGCACGGTCATTGGCTGCGCTGTCAGGTTATTTAATCTTTATTGTCACCCGGTTTGGGCTTATCCGTTACTTATCAATAGATATATTATCTATGCCATTTTTCTCAAACTCTTCGATGTATTCATCAATTCTCGTTGCCAGCTCGCTTACGTTCTCAGGGCTGATCGGTACAAAATTCATATCGCGCCTTGCGAGCTCTTCCGCTAGAATCTCATAAAAAACCGTGTCCTCATAATCCATGATCGCCTCATGAATACCACCTTCTGCATATTCACGGGAAGGAAGAACCTCACCGTCATTCACTTCAAAGAGTGTATACATGCCCGCTTTCAGGCAATAGGAAAACAGCTTTGATTCAAGCTTATCAAAATCCTCAATCCTTTTTTCTCCTCTTGTCGAGTTCAAAATCCAGTTACCGGCATAGACAAGATCGAGAAGACGCCGAAACTCCATATCCGTCAGTTCGATATTCACTGATTAGCACCTCCTGCTCAACGACGCCATAAGCATAGCCAAATATATACCATTTCTATTATATCGTAAACAACAGTAAAATTCTATAGAAAACTACGAATGAGGAAAAATGTTATTGTATTATTCCTAATTATGATTTATTATATTATGCGCCCAGAAAAAGTTTGTCAACAGGATGTATCAACAATGAAAACGGAATATATGCCAATACCGCAGCCATCGGAAGTCTTATCATGTTTTATGCGCATATAATAAGGAAACGGTAAATACAACATCGCAAGTAAACGATGTACGGACAAAATAACAACATATGCCATGTAAGCAAAAAGAATGCCGAACAGGATATCAAAGGGTTGACGATATAAGATTGATTTATGGCAAATACCAAATGTGTCTGAACGGAAAAGGAGGTACGCTGTGAAAGATGTAATTATTTCGATTATTGGGACGCAGAAGATGGAAGAAGGACTGGAATCGATTGAACTTGTAACCGACGGCCAATACGCCTTTAATGACGAAAAAAGCGTGCTGACGTATTTAGAAAGCGAAATTACCGGTATGGACGGCACGAAGACGACCTTTGAAGTTGGTAAGAATCTGATTACGATGATCCGAGAAGGAACCGTAAACAGCCAGATGATTTTTGAGAAAGGTAAAAAGCACGTATTCTTGTACGAGACACCGTTTGGTGCAGCAACACTTAGCGTTGACACACACCGCATCAAGTCCGGTTTGGGTGAACACGGCGGAGACATGGAACTGGAATACGCCGTCGATGTTGACAATATGCGGTTGGGAACCAACGCGTTTAAAATAAATGTCAAGGAGGCATAAGCGCTTTTGAAGCTCGCTAGGGGGCCTTGTCTCGTTTTCGTGTAATGGCAGCTTGATTTTGCTGATGAACAGTATTAAAATGCGGCGTAATCTGGTATGATGAAAGCAGTATAGGCGGATGTCCGCTGACTAATGAGAAACGATGTCGAGGTGGAAATCATGTCGATAGGCATATTTGATTCCGGCATCGGAGGGATTACCGTTTTGCACGATGCGCTGAAACTGATCCCGAATGCCGATTACTTATATTATGCCGATACGGATAATGTGCCTTATGGAACAAAATCAAAAAAGGAAGTCCGGCAATTCATGCTTGACGCTGCGGCGTTTCTGATCGAAAAGCCGGTGGCGGCGCTGGTCGTCGCCTGCAACACGGCGACTAGCGCCGCCATCGACGATCTTCGCAGGCTCTATTCGATCCCGATTATCGGCATGGAGCCGGCTGTAAAACCGGCGGTAAAGCATAACGGAAGCAAACGCATTCTGGTTACGGCGACACCGCTTGCCTTGAAAGAAGAAAAGCTGAAAAACCTGATACTCAAATTCGATAACGCGCATATGGTCGATTTACTTCCGCTACCCGGACTCGTTCATTTTGCGGAGGACTTTGTATTCGGCGAAGAAACCGTACTGCCATATCTACATGAGCAGCTGCGCAACTATGATCTGGACAAGTACGGAACCGTTGTTCTCGGATGTACGCATTATTTATATTATAAGCGGATCTTCAACAAGCTTCTTCCCTCGCATATCCATATTATTGATGGGAACGCCGGTACGGTCAGGAATTTAAAAAGAACGATAGAAGAAATAGGGCTAGCTTTCTCGGGGACCGGAAAAATCACCTTTTACGCGTCCGGCCGGGAAGTCACGGACCCGGAAACAAGAGCCCGGTATCTCGGATTTATTTCGGCTTTTGACGAAATCAGCAAGGGGTTTTTCGAAGACCGCGGAATCTCCGAAGAAACCGGATTAGCGCTCTGATACAAAAAAGATATAAAAGCACGGACCCCGGTATGCTCCATTAAAATAGGGTGCCGGGGCGATTTTGCGGTTGATGTCAAGCAAAATCTGCTTTGAAAATGATGAAGTTAATTAAACCCGGAATGCCCGGAGAAAAGGGCAACCGCGTTTTTATACCGAATGTAATCATTAAAGGCCGGGGTCAGCCCTGGCCTTAATCTTTTCTGCCTTCGTCTTTTCGGGGATAGCGTCGCGGCGCTTATCGTTAACGGACCGCTTTTGTAATGCGGTATAGTTTATAAACAACCGCGATACGCTTTTCCCCTTGGTTTGCTCATTTATACTTTTGTTTCAAACGGCGGGCCGGGGCAAAGCCTTTGAGCGGATATCGCTGCATTGCACCGAAAATTTTTGCGGTGAGGTCGGGATACCGGTCGTTTAGCAAAGCGGAAAGCGCCTTAACCTCCTGACGTTTGGATATATTGTTCATCGGGCAGGTGCTTTCAACAACAGGAAGCTTGTAGCGTGTTATCATGCTCAATATATCCTTTTCTCCGGCATAAAGCAGTGGCCTGATCTGCGTTACGCCGCTTCTGTCCAGCCAGGTGACGGGCTGAAAGCAGTGAATCCTTCCCTCATAGAAAAGGGAAAGCAGAAACGTATGGGCGGCATCGTCCCTGTGATGCCCGAGCGCAAGCTTGTTCATACCTGCTTTAATGATCGTTTCGTTCAGTTTACCTCTTCGCATCCTGGCGCAGAGCGAACAGGGATTTTTTTCAGATCTGTTTTCAAAAACGATATGTCTGATATTGGTTTTTATCATTCGATACGGCACAACCAGACGACGGCAAAGCTCTTTGACCGGCGTGAAATCCATACCGTCAAAGCCCATATCGACCGTTACTGCCGACAGCGTAAAATGCTTCGGATAATATGCCCTGAGATGGCTTAAAGCGCACAGTAGCGCAAGAGAATCCTTGCCCCCTGAGAGACCGACAGCAATATTATCGCCTTCATCGATCATATTGTAGTCTTCAACGCATCTTCGGACAAGTCCGGTGAATCCTTCCATATTGGTCATCCTTTTCGATAGAGTAATAACAGCGGTTAAGATGAAAAGTAGAAATGAAACTGAGAATACACGAGGAATACAAAGAAATGTCGCGATATCGGGAGTATATAAGCAGTAAATATAAATAAATGTTGACAGAAGACTTGACATATGGTATAAAAAGAATACTGCGTTGGGCATCTGCGTAGATAATGCTTGGTTTTTAAAATTATCTACGCTACGCTAAGCAATGTTATTTGTATTTTAATGTGAATTGAGCCACTCGTCAATTCATATAAAATTTTGGAGGTCATTTTATGTCAACTTTTATGGCTAACAAGGATACCGTTACACGCAAATGGTATATCCTTGACGCGGCCGGTAAACCCATGGGGAGAACAGCCGTGACAGCCGCTGTCTTGCTCAGAGGCAAGCATAAACCTGATTATACACCCCATGTGGACTGCGGTGATTTTGTTATTATTCTCAATGCGGAAAATGCGGTACTTACCGGTAACAAATTGGAAAACAAGTATTATCGCACACACTCGGGTTGGCCGGGCGGACTTAAGGAAGTCCAGTACAAAAGACTGATGGCGGAAAAGCCGGAGTTTGCGATGGAAAAGGCCGTCAAGGGGATGCTGGCAAAAAACAAGCTTGGTGTAGCCCAGATTGGCCGTCTGAAGGTTTTCAGGGGAAGCGAACACAAACATGCGGCTCAAAAACCTGAGATTTGGGAATAAGGGGAGGTAAGTCAATATGTATAAGAGTAAGAAACCCTATATGTACGGAACAGGCAGAAGGAAGTCTTCTGTTTCCAGAGTTCACCTTTTTCCGAACGGCTCAGGTACCATCACGATCAATGGAAGAGATATCAATGATTATTTTGGTCTTGAGACACTGAAGCTTATTGTCCGCCAACCGCTTACCGCGACAGATACACTCGGTAAATTCGACATTGAAGCGACAGTAACAGGCGGCGGCGTGACCGGACAGGCCGGTGCGATCCGGCACGGTATCGCCCGCGCACTGCTCCTTGTCGACGAAAGCTACAGGCCCACACTGAAGGCGGCCGGGCTTTTGACCAGAGACCCCAGAATGAAGGAGCGCAAAAAGTACGGGCTCAAAGCCGCCAGACGCGCACCCCAGTTCTCAAAGAGATAATTTATCGGGAAGCATCATCAGTCGATGGTGCTTCTTTTTTGCGTTTTGTTCTGTCCGGCATAAACCCGAGCAGACCCGTTGCCGTCAACCGGCGCCGGGCTTTGCCTATAAGATATAAAGCGTGGGAAATAATGGACCTGACGTTCGGATTGTGGTATGATGCAGAGGGGAACGGCTTTCAAAAAACCAGATGCAGTCCGTGCATAGAACCTTCTGATGTGTATATTGTGATAAGCGAACCCGCACATGAAAGCCGGGGTTTGCGTGCAGAACAGGCGAGCCGTCCGGGATTAACGTATATGAATAGCGGCTTTAGGACTTAATGGACAATGAATCTGCCGGAACGGTAATCACCCGGGAGGGAGGTTTTGTATTGGCTGCAAGACACTGTGAATACCATTACAAATCTGAGGGATCCGATACCGTTGTCGTCTTCGTGCACGGTATCGAAGGAAGTCCCGCGCAGTTTGACTATATGATTGAAAAGCTAAACGGTGCCTACTCGATTGAAAACCTGCTGCTTCCCGGTCACGGGTTCACAAAAAAAGAATTTTCACATAGCAGCATGGCTGAGTGGCAGGGCTACGTCGATGAGAAAATAAAACAGCTGCAAAATCAATATAAGCACATCATTCTGGTCGGTCATTCAATGGGCTGTCTGCTGTCCGTTCAAGCGGCCATATCCTATCCGCAGAAAATCTCCGGCTTGTTTCTTACCTGCATACCGCTGTGCATTCGCGTCAGTCTGCCTTACCTGAAAAGGGTGCTTAACCTATATGCCGGAAAAAACAATAACAATGAATACCGGGCTTCCGTAAAGAAAGGGAACAGTGTTTCCTGTGCAAGCTTTTTCGGGCATCTGGCGGGCACACCGAGATACATTGAGCTGTTCAAAAAGATCAGATTGACACGCAAAACAATTGGTCAACTGGAACTGCCGGTGATGGTCGTACAGTCGCAGTATGATGAAATCGTAAGCTTTAAATCTGTAGATTATATCGCCCACATGAAAAACGTAAAGGTTTTGTCGGCGGAGGGCGCCGGTCATGTCTATTTTCCGGAAGCGGCGCAGGCGTTTGTTTCAAAAGCGCTTTTGACATTCATTAGCAAGGTCACGCTGAAAAGCGGGGCACCAAGCCAGGAGGGTCTAGCGTGAAACAAGCTTTGCACATTTGATTGTTCATATGAAAGCAACAAATTTGCTCATAAGAGCAGCGGCGGAAGATGGTTTCGACGCTGTTTATCCTTTGTTTATATTATGGTTGTTGACGAACTGCACAGTGCTTTGAATATGGCTCGAACCTAATCGAAAAGGTTATAAATGATTCATGCCGGAGAGCAATGAAAAGATTTGAGATGGATTCCGCTTTTAGCCGTGAACAGGCGCATCGGTTTTATTACAAGCTCAGCTTTAAAAAGAGAGCATTTTTATTATCGTATAATTTGATAGGACGAAATTAGCCGGTAGGCAGTCCAACTCACAGCGCAGAAAACTCAGGACGGAGGAATGATATGTCATTGGAAGGCATTGGGATCAGTATTTTTGCAGGCAGGACAAGCCGGGGATTTGCCCGGAAAATCTGCGGCTATTTGGGTACTGAGCTCGGGAGAGGCGAGACAATCCGGTTTTCCGACGGAAACACATTCGTCAAGATTCTGGAAAAGGTCAGGGATAAGGACGTTTATGTCATTGAGACGATTGGTCTGAATCCCAACGATGAGTTTATGGAGCTGTTGTTTTGGATTGATGCGTTCAAACGCGCCAGCGCCAGCTCTGTGACCGCAATTATTCCGTATTTCGGCTATGCGAAGGGAGACAAAAAGGACGAGCCGCGCGTATCCATCAGAGCCAGAGTTTGCGCGGATTGCCTGGAGATTACCGGGGTGGACAGGATCATCACCATGGATCTTCACAGTCCCCAAATCCAAGGTTTTTTCAAAAAGCCGGTTGACCACCTATATGGCATGCCTACGTTATGCGCGTATATCAAGTCTAAAAAAATCTCCGACCTTGTGGTGGTTTCACCGGACGCGGGGTTTGCCAAAAATGCCAGAAAATTTGCGACCGCCCTGAAGACATCTGTTGCCATCGGCGATAAAACACGAAGCGGCCATGATGAAAAGGCGGAGATATTGGAAATTATCGGCGATGTCAGGGGTAAAAACGCGTTGATTGTCGACGACTTTACGATATCTTGCGGCACGCTTGCAAACACGGCTCATATGCTAAAAGCTTGCGGGGCCAAAACGATTTATGCCTGCGTAACCCATGCGCTGCTAAACGAGAGGGGCTGTAAGGCTCTGGAGGACAGCGGGATTGTTGAGCTGATCACAACCGATACGGTCGAAAACGCTCTGACACAGCATCATCCGCATGTAAAGACCGTTTCTGTCGCACCATTATTTGCCGAGGCAATAAAAATCATTCACAACAAGGATTCCCTAAGCCAACTCTTTGACGGATTTGATTCGATGTAAAAACCGGAGGGTATAGCAGCGCACACGCAGCCCTTTTGGAATTTGATGCCGAAAACCGTCAAATATGACGGCTGAATTGATTTACCTTGTTATCGGAGGTTACATTAATGATGAAAATACAAGCGGTTGCTGTGCTGTTGGCTTTGGTCATGTCACTGCAGGCAGCGGGTAAGCCGGTGCAGACCGGACATCATTATTCATATGTGGTGGACCCGTATCATGCATACAGCTATGAAGAAATGCTGGAGGATGCCGAGGCTCTGCAGGATATGTATCCGGATCTGATTTACCTGGACAGCATCGGTCAGTCCGTGGAAGGGCGGGACCTGATTCTCATCAACTTCGGGAACGGTGAGCGGAAGATATTTCTAAACGGAGCTTTACACGCCTGCGAGTATATTAGCACAACCTATCTGATGGTTATGATCGACAGATACGCCTACGCATATAAAAACGGCGGAACATATGCCGGGCATGACATAAAAACCGTTCTGGACAAGGTTACTTTCGCCATAACGCCGATGCTCAATCCCGACGGGGTCAATCTGGTTCAAAACGGAACGGCTGCTTTGAAAAGCGATGCCGAGGCTGCGAAAATATTCACCGGAAGCGGAGATTGGAAAGCAAACATAAACGGCGTGGACCTAAACAGGAATTTTGACGACAACTGGTATGTTGACAGGCCTGTAAACAAGCCCGCGCCGGACGGATTTAAGGGTTACTCTCCGCTCAGCGAGCCTGAAGCAAAAGCTGTCGAGCAATTTCTGAACACAAATATGTGTTGGGCATTTATCTCCTTTCACTCAAAAGGTGCGGGTCTTTATGGGTGGGAGGATTCAAATGCCAAATTTTACCCGCAGCTCGACTCTATGGTATCGCGGATCATGGAAGCGGGAAACTACATGAAGTTTATTGATACCGCTGATACGGATTACGGAACATTCGCGGGATTTGCACGCGGAACCTTTTTAAAACCGACCTTGACCGTTGAGCTGTGCCGTTACATTCCGGACAGCCCATATCCCGACGAGGATTTCGACAGCTGTTGGGAACCGGCCAAGAGCTTTTGTGCGATCATTGCGGAAGAGGTCCTGAAAATGGCTCCGCAGGAATATCTCGTTTATCAAAACGCGCGGTTTCTGCACGCTTTTTGTGATGAAGCATATGCTATGGCCTTCGCCGCAAAATGGGCGAATTCGCGCGTTCTTAAAATTATCGGCGGATACGAATCGTTAAAGTCCGTTTCAACGTCGGTTGTACCTGTCCGGATTAACAAAACTGTGACATATATTCAAGCTTACAACATCGGTTACAACAATTATTTCAAGATCAGGGATCTCGCAGCTGCCCTGACAAAAACGAGCGCACGTTTCGAGGCGGAATATGACAGCCTGCAAGGCGCGGTCATTTTGACAAGCGGCAAAGAGTATACACCGGTCGGAGGTGAGCTTATTGTCCAGACGACTGCGGAGAGACGGGAAGCGATTTTGTCAACGGCGAATGTCTATCTTGACGGAACGGCCTTCAACGCGTACGCGTTCAATATCGGCGATAACAATTATATCAAGCTGCGCGATATTGCGGCCGCAATGGATATTTCGGTCGATTATGACGCGGCCACAGGTACGATAATAATCGACACCTCGGCCGGTTACAAAGCCTGAGCCTATACTATTATTATTCATTTCTGTTAAAGAGCAGTGTTATAAAGGAGCGGACGCAGCGCGTCCGCTCCTTGGATTTCGTATCGTTAGGGTTCTTCTTCGTTTGCATCGGCTGCGGGTTTTTCGGAGGGTTCCGCCAAGTCCGCCTGAGCGCTCTCCGGGTTACCGGGCGTATTGCCGTTCACAGCGTTTTTGAGCAATGTCACCGAATTGAGCAGCATGATAACGATCGTGAAGACATAAAAAAGCTTGATCGGAAAAGGCGAGGCGCCGATGACCGCAATCAAGCAGAGGTAAACCGATAAGTTGGTGAAAAACAAGGTTTTCGGAAGAGAGCCGCGATTATAACAAAAGCCGGTGACATAGTATGCCGCTAAGGCCGATGAGCACAGGGCGAGCGCATCATAGACATAGTCCAGCAAAACGGGATTGGCTGCTTTCTGTTTGTATGTCATGATCAGCCAATAGCAGATAAAAATAACAATAACGAAGCAGCAGAGCGGAAGCTCGGCGCCGCATTTTCTTCTGTAATTGTTGATTGATATCGTCAAAAAGGCTATTCCGGATAAAGCGGCAAAGAGCGCCAGAATGCCGTCAGCAATAATGATGTCCATATTCTTCCTGATATAGTCATAATACAGGAAAGCGGCCAAAACCATCATGGCGAACAGGATAAAAGAAATAACGGGAACAAAGAGCGTATTGATTTGAAAAGCTTTTTCAAAACCGGGTTCGGGTTTACAGGAACGAAGCTTCAGCGTGAAGAAGATAATTACCAACGCGGAAAAAACTGAAAGCGCGGCCAAAATATAAGTGACGGGCTCTAAACGGGTAAGACCCGATACGGAGTCGAAGACCGTATCGATTTCCGTTTTACGAACATAACCCGCAACCAATGCAAGCAGAATTGTGCAGGAAGTCAATCCGATGGCTATCTTACGCATTAATGGCTCCATATACCGCGCGGCACAATACCGGACACAGGCAATCCGACATATGACACGGGTACCGCTTTTACCAACGAGCGGCAACGCTGAATTCGTCGATCTTCAAGCTGACAGTCATTTAATCATGTCCGGCCGGTTTTCGCATACATATATTTAAAGGTACTTTTACACAGCAAGTAAAATCCGGCAGGCGCTACGGCCAATTCCTAATAATTATACTATCTTTGTTGTGAAAAGAAAAGCGAAATTCACAAACTTGCTCACGGCTGCGCAGCCGGAGCACGGCGAAACGGAGTAAATTTATGAAAATTATCATATCCGCATCGGTGCTTATGGTCATAGTAGTATTTATTTTACCTTTCTTTACCGTAAAAGGCGGCCTAATGGAGAGAGAATTGATGCCGGCAGCCGAAGAAACGCAGGAACCGACACCGCCCCCCCGGGTGACCCCTGATGCCACACCGTCTCCTTCGGGGCCTCCGCTTTTTTATGGCAGCCAGACCGATAAAACAACACAGGTCCGGCTGCTAACCAAGGGTTCAGTGAAAACACTTACAATGCACAACTATCTGGTGGGCGTTGTCGCGGCGGAGATGCCGGCATCTTTCGAGCCTGAGGCCCTCAAGGCGCAGGCTGTTGCGGCAAGAACATATACATATTATAAAATGGTGAATGACTCCAACCACGACAATGCCGATGTCTGCGACGATTGTAATTGCTGCAAGGCATATCTTTCCTCCGAGGATTTAAAATCACGGTGGGCCGATAAATACGATTTCAACATGGAGATTATCACATCCGCCGTAACCGAAACGGACGGGTTGTTGGTCACCTATGAGCGTGCGCCGATTCTGGCTGCCTTCCATTCCTCATCCTCAGGCTATACGGAAGACAGCGAAAACGTCTGGCAAACGCCGCTGCCGTATCTGGTTTCGGTTGAAAGTCCGGAAGGCGAGACCTGTGTCCCAAATTACTGCTCTGAAATTAACGTATCATTTGATGAATTCAAACGTATGGTTAAAGCAGACTATCCCGACGCGGTTTTTGAAGGTGAACCGGATAGCTGGATCGCTGACGTTATATATTCCGACAGCGGTAGAATAATAAGCGTCGCAGTGGGAGGCGCCGAAATGACCGGGACTAATCTGAGAAGGCTGTTCGGACTGAGATCAGCTGCCGTCGTATGGACTATCGGGGAAAGCGGGTTTATGTTTAAAGCAACAGGATATGGACACGGCGTCGGCATGAGCCAATACGGGGCGAATGAATTTGCTAAACAAGGCGCGGTTTTTTCAGATATCCTCACCTATTACTACAAAGGCACGGAAGTACATAGCATTCAGACAGTACAATCGGACCAAAATCAAGTATAGACTTGCTTGTAATTTATTCCGGTTTCGTATAAAATAGTCTCGATTAATAGCGGGTGTTAGCTTTACCTTTTATTATCCGGCGTACAATAGGATGCGGATATCTACAAGATATGGCGCTTAGCCCGGTGCCGATGCGGAAACGATGGGCATAATCACCCCCTACTGCGGGGATCATTCCATCAACGATATCGCAATAGCGTATGGAGGTAACGTGAAAGTACTTTCACGCTGTGAAAATACTTTCATGCCGTGAAATTACTTTCACGCACGGAAGAAATCGATTTGGCCGCCAAATATGACGGCGGCCATTTGCTCAATCGATTTTTCTGACTATTTGTGCTACCGCTTCGCGGCAGAATGGAGATTTTATGGACTACGCGGCGAAGTCACTGGAACAGCATTATATGTGGCGGGGTAAGCTGGAAACCGTACCGAAGATGAAAATTGACAATAAGGAAGCCATGTCATTGGCTTATACACCCGGCGTCGCGGCGCCCTGTCTGGAGATAGAAAGGGATATATCCAAAAGCTTCGAATTGACCGGACGGAATAATACGGTCGCCGTTATCACCGACGGGAGTGCCGTTTTGGGTCTCGGGGACATCGGTCCGGAAGCCGGAATGCCCGTTATGGAAGGCAAATGCGCCTTATTCAAGGCATTCGGCGAGGTGGACGCAGTTCCCTTGTGCATCAGGTCTAAGGATGTCGACGAGATTGTTAATACCGTTTATTTGTTGTCGGGAAGTTTTGGCGGTATTAATTTAGAGGATATTTCAGCTCCGCGCTGCTTTGAGATTGAAGATAAACTCAAAAAGATCTGCGACATACCGATCTTTCACGACGATCAGCACGGAACAGCGATTGTGGTACTTGCGGCATTGTTAAACGCGCTGAAGGTTGTGGGAAAAAAGATCAGTGACATTAAAGTTTCTATAGCCGGAGCGGGCGCGGCCGGAACCGCAATTGCAAAACTTCTGTCCGCTAACGGTGTCCGTGATATTATTGTGTCAGATCGCAGAGGGCTGATCTGTGAAGGCGATCCGGCGCTGACCGGGGCGAAAAAGGATCTGGCGCGATTTACCAATCCAAGGCGGTTGCGCGGCGGTCTGAAAGAGGCGATGGACGGAAGCGATGTGTTCATAGGCGTTTCCGGACCCGGTATCGTAACGGAGGAAATGGTATCGGCGATGGCTGAAAAGTCAATCGTTTTCGCCATGTCCAATCCCGTCCCGGAAATCATGCCGGAGCTGGCAAAAAAGGCAGGGGCGGTGGCAATCGGGACCGGACGCAGTGATTTTCCCAATCAAATCAACAATGTTCTGGCATTTCCTGGAATATTCAGAGGCGCGCTTGATGTGCGGGCAAAAACCATAAACGAAGAGATGAAGCTGGCAGCTGCGCTGGCGATTGCAGGGCTTGTTTCCGACGACCTTTCGGCGGACAAGCTTTTGCCTGAACCGTTTGATCCGCGGCTTAGCCGGACCGTTGCCGAGGCTGTTGCAAAAGCGGCGCGTGACAGCGGGGTATCCGGAATATTGGGTGAATCATAACTAACTTAAAAAATATGACAAAGGTGGTGTCCAGGTATGGAAAAGAAGGCAATCAATATCGCGGACGGGGTATGGAATGTTGCTCCGGGGATGTCGGCAGCCTATCTGGTTGTCGGAAAAGATCGAGCGCTTTTGGTCGATACGGGCACAGGTGAAACAAATATTCTCGAGATAATAAGAGAAATTACGGATTTACCTATTGTTTTGGTCGCCACGCACCATCACGGAGATCATCTTGGCGGCGCAGGTTACTTTGACAGACTTTATGCACATCCGAGGGATATCGCATTGATGGAAGATGTGAAGGTTTATGCCCTTCCGGTGGAAGAAGGAGAATTATTTGACCTTGGCGGCAGAATCTTTGAGGTAATTTGGTTACCGGGACACACACCGGGAAGCATTGCCCTCATTGACAGGCAAAACAAACTCATCCTTACGGGTGATACCATATCTGACGGACCGGTTTTTATGATAAAGGGCGACAGCGATCCGGATGATTATATAAAAAGCCTTGACAGGCTTCTTTCAATGAGCGGCGATATCGATATGATACTGGGCTGCCACGGAAAAAATGTACAGGACATTGAAATGGTCAAAAAACTAAAACGCGCGGCAGTTGATTTTAAAGCAGGAAAAATCAAGCCTATACATCAGACGGATCCGATGAAAGCGGATCTTTACATTCATGAAAACGGTGCCGGCTTCATCAGCCCGATCAGATAACGATTGCGGTATTGTTGTCCGGATCCGGTATGAGTGAAGCAAAAAGACGCACCCGGCTTAATTTGGCACAGCTATTTGTTGTAGTACAGCATAGAAACAGGGCGGAAGCAGCGCGGTTGCCGAGGCTCTTTTTCTATGAAAAATATGCGTGAAAAAAGCAAAAACACAAAAAACACTGTCTGAAAATGTTAAAAATCGTTGACGAAAGCTTATAGACAGGCTATTATGTAAATGAATCAATGAATAAAGTACAATTAACGATAAAAACCTATGCAGCATGAGAAACGGAGGTTGCTTATGGGATTATTCAGAGAAGTTAAGTGCGGAAGATGCGACAGAAGGTATTCCGGCATTCGGGGCAGATGTCCGTACTGCGGAGCCAGAAAGAACCGCGGCGGCAAAAGAGCGGCCGACAGCGGAAATAAACAATGGCAGCTTATCGCCGGTATTTTGATTTTGGTTGCTATCGTTGTGGCTGTGATCATTTTAGTTTCCAGCAGCTTAAAAAATAAAGACAGCGATCCCACCCCACCTCCGACAATTTCCATTAATCATAACGAAGGGGTTGATGAGATAACAAATTCGCCCATCGTCACCGAATCTCCGACGCCTTCAGTCGAGCCAACGCCTACGCCGACCCAACAACCGACCGTTACTGCGATAACACTAAACCGCACGGATTTCACCTTGTCCTCTATCGGTGAGCAATGGACAATGACGGCTACGCTGTCCCCTGCCAGCTCAAATGCGACGGTGAAGTGGAGCGTCGAAGACGAAAACGTTGCGATCATCAACCAGAGCGGGGTTGTTACCGCTATCGACAAAGGATGGACGAACATTATTTGCGAAGCGGGCGGAATGACCGCGAAATGCATTGTCCGGGTTACCGCTGAATCTTTACTGGGCGGGGACGATGATAATGGCGGAGGGGAAAGCACCTTTGGCCTGAGCCATGTGGACGTCACGATAAAAGCCTCAAATAGCGAAACCTTTAAGCTGACGGTAAGCGGAACCACATCGACCCCCACATATACAAGTGAGAATTCCGGCATCGCCTCCGTAACCTCCGACGGAACGGTAAAGGCGGTTTCTGTCGGGACAACGAACATCAAAGTTTCCGTAGACGGTCAAACCATGACCTGCATCGTTCGAGTGACCTGATCTTTGCCATTTGATCAAGTAAACGGAACTGCCGAGAAATGCATTATGCCTATCGCGGCAGTTCCGGCACCAATAACAATAAAGAAGAGATTTTCCGGGCAGACTATTGACAAATCACAATCTGCTGGGGTATACTAATCCTCGCCTATGGACGATTAGCTCAGCTGGTAGAGCATCCGCTTGACGTGCGGAGGGTCAGCGGTTCAAGTCCGTTATCGTCCACCATACTTGAGAAATCCGAACTCAGTCCCGATAGGGTCTGGGTTCGGATTTCTCGTTTTCATCGGCGGCACACATCCGGCAATGCGCTCTATCGCATAATTCGGTATCTATGCCGCTTCACTTTTCGGTGCCTTCTGCTTTTAATATGCGATGTGCCTGCCTTGCCACTGATGCCGATAGCCTTGAACGTTGGTATGAGGGCTGAGTAGGCCCATTGACTGATGAGGAATATCCGCAGTATGAGGGACGGATGAAGTTTGGCTGCTGCCCTCTGCAGTCCGCCTTAAGCGTTTACGCTTACCTGTAAAGCACATAATATCTACCGTGAGAAGCTCTTCCGGCGCGCCAATGCATGCTTGCACCGTGTTTAATCCCAGTATTCGTTGCAGTCGTCACCGGACGGACCACAGCGATTATTTGAGTTTAAAGCCGATATTGATTCGAGTTCCTCCCCCGGCTTTACAAGTATAGATTCATTGAACAATGTTATTTTATCAGGGTTTTTCCTTTTAATCATTGTAGACAAACTCTCCGTTGGTGCACCTTAAAGATGAGCAACACATCAGTAGGAATCTTGCTAATGTGATAGCTTTTATGTATACTAATACTCAGAAATGTACTTTTAATATCGCATAATGACGGAAATGGTACATGATGAGTTTGATAATAAGGTGAACCAAATGGAAAACTTTCATAACATGAGCAAATTTGAGTTGCAGGAAAAATTGAAGGAGCAACAGGATCTTTTTGAAGAGGTCACAGAAGAACAAATAATCATTTTAGGTCAGAAAAACTTACATCTGTCGAGCAAGCTAGTTACTAAGTATTAGAATGAGTTGAATGCAATCAAGGAAAACATCTCGAAAATAGAAAGATTGCTTGAAATAACGGAATGAAATTGATTGATACTAAAAATAGCATGTTACTAAGCTGCAAACCATGCGTCAGGAATACAACCACATAGGAAGGTGGCATTAACAATGGATGAAAGAATTCAAATAGCCGGACAGAAATGCGACGAGTATCGTGTCTCAGGATATCGTTGTTCCGAATCGCTGATACGAGGGTGTGCCGACGCGATGGGCATTGTACTGTCTGATGAAATACTGAGGGTAACCGGCGGGTTCGGCGGCGGTGGCGGCGGGGCTCACGAAGCATGCGGCCTTCTTGAGGCCGGTGTCGCGCTCATATCGCTGCTGTACGGACGATCCGACAAGTCAGAGGACGACAACGGCTGCTATTATCTGATCCGAATTTATCACGAAAAATTCCGGCGGGCATTCGGTACGGTCAGCTGCAGAGAGCTGCGACCCAAGTACTATTACTTAAAAGGATTTTACGATTGCGCACCCAATTTCCCAAAAGCGGCACAGATCCTGACCAGCATTTTGGTGGATGCCGAAAGGCTCGTCAAGGAAATGCCTGATGTGGAACGCATTCTTCCGCATAATCCTAATGGGCTGAAAATAACATGACATTGCCTGTATAGTTACGCTCAAGCTACAGTACGCCGGCAGCCGAATCATTGTATATAAAAAACTTTCGGTCATTGTTAAAACCGAAAGTTTTTTTGTTCTCGTGTGCCCGGTAAGCGCACGTTCTAAAGGATGAAAGCACCGAACCTACCCGGTAGCGGGAAGGGTATAGCTGAACACCAAGGGTGTCCGTCGCAAGCTGAAATCCGGAGGAATATCATAGAACTGCAAGCCTTTCATTCGGCAAAACTCCGTCCTGACGAACAGAAATCTCATCAGGTTGCAAATGGGTGTAAGGCTGACCGCATATTTGTAATGCCGTTCACGCCGTACAAATCACATATTGCCAGTACTTGCAATGTGCAAGGTATGGCAGTATTATAAGATTGAAGTATGCTTTGCGGAGGAGTGAAGCGTGGATTACATAACGATAAGGGAAACCGCTGAAAAATGGGGGCTTGGAATCAGGATTGTGACGTTGTATTGTAACGAGGGCAGAATAGACGGTGCGGTAAAAAAAGGCAACATGTGGCTTATTCCGGTAGATTCTGTTAAACCGGAGGATAGAAGACGAAAACGAAACCTCAATCAGGAGGGAAAGGCACCGAATGTGTGTGAAAATACATATGACTTACATAAGCCAAGTAAACAGGCAAAACCGCAGCCTTTTCAATCGCTGTATGAAAACAAGGAACTGTTTGAGAAAATCATAAAGATATTCCCATATCCTATGCATATTTGCACGTCGGATGGCACGATGATATGGGCAAATGAGGCCTTCCTCCAATTAGTAAAGATATCTGACCCGGATGTAGAGTTGCGAAAGCATAATGTACTGAGAGATTCGAATCTTGAAAGATGGGGTATCAAGGATTTTGTTCTGAAATCATATCAGGGCGATGTTGTTTATGCTTACGACGTTAAGGTACCGATTCCGGAGATTGTAGATAAGTTTGGCGGTAAAAAAGAATTAATTACCGAAACATTATTTCATAATATGACCGCTTTCCCCATCTACGACGATAACAATGAATTGGTGTTTATTGTGACTGTCTTCGTTACTTCCCGATATTATCAAGATAGGGAAGAGATTATGAAAGGCAAGGAATATATAGACAATCATTGGAGAGAAAAGTTCGACATAGAAAAATTGGCCGATGCCGTTCACATGAGCCGGTATCATTACCACCGCTTATTCAAGCAACATACGGGAATGACGCCCTATAGCTACTACCAGAGCGTGAAGTTCAGTAAGCTCAAGCAAATGCTGTGCGACAACAATCTATCCATAACTCAGGTCTTTAATGAATGCGGTATGGATTTCGATGGGAATTTGGCAAAGAAGTTTAAACAGTATTTGGGAATGACCCCTTCCCAATACCGAGCGAAGATGACTAGAAGATGAGAATAACGACAAAAGGCCTCTGAACGCCATGTTTTCGGAGGTTTTTTTGTCGTTATTCAGCATTAATCACCGGAAATTCAGCATCATTTGACTACGCTGTCTTACCATCATTGATTATATAATTAATGATGGTAAGACAGCGTGATGGACTCAGTGGTATGGTTATTCTCTATAAAAATGTAAATTAGCATGAGTTATATTAAACGGCAGCTTAGCCGGTTGAAGAACGCATTATGATGCTTAATACGATACAAATAATGGAGAAACACGAGGAGAATAGCTTAAAAAAATACTTTCACGCACGGAAGAAATCGATTTGGCAGCCGGATATGACGGCGGCCATTTGCACGCGCGATACAAGTATCGCGTTTGATACAAGTATCGCGTTTGATACTTTTATCGCAGTTAGGCAATCGATTATTCCTGACTATTTGTGATGCCGCTTCGCGGCAGAATGGAGGTTTATATGCAAAAAGCTAAAATGCGGTTGGTGAAATTGGTGATATTCGTCTTAACGGTTACGTTTTTGTCGGCGAGGATGTGGGTTGTCAGTGCAGAGGAATCTGAGCCGGGCAGCGGAACCTCATGGGATGGCATACAAGCAAAAATTAATGCCGCAACAGAAGGTACTGTTATCGACTTGTCTGCTCTTTCAACCCCTGCAGACACATACCTCTTCACGGTGGGGAGCAACAAAACCCTGACACTTAAGGGGAATGGCACAGAAATCCAAAACGTGGCTATTGTTTTTGGCGAAAACAACAGCATTACCATCGAAAATCTGAATATCAAATCGGCGGATTGCCATAAGGACAGCAAAACCAACGATGTTGGCTACTCGCCGCTGCACTTCACAGGTATAGGCAACACCCTGACGCTTGTTGGTAACAACACCATCACAAGCGGGCAGACATCTACTGCTGATAATGCCAATTATGGCGCGGCGGTAGGTGTACCCGCGGGTGCAGCGTTGACGATCGCAGCCGACGGCGACACAAGCGGCAATCTCACCGCAACAGGCGGCTACTGTGGAGCCGGCATCGGCGGCGGCTCCGGACCCGTCTACGTTCTCGGCGGCAGCATCACCATCACAAGCGGCACTGTAGTGGCAACCAGCGGCAGCGGCGGCGCTGCCGGCATTGGCGGCGGCTGGGCCGGCGATGGCGGCACCGTTACGATAAATGGCGGTAGTGTGAAGGCAACCAGCACCAGCGGCGGCGCGGGCATCGGCGGCGGTTATAACCGTGATGGAGCCAACATCACCATCAGCGGCGGCACGGTGGAAGCAATCGGCGGAAACAATGGCGCCGGCATCGGCGGCGGAGGTAATGGCGGCTCCGGCGGCAGTACAACCATAAGCGGCGGCAGCGTGAAAGCTGTCGGCGGCGACGCTGGCGCAGGCATCGGCGGAGGTAATAGCGGCTCCGGCGGCAGCATTATCATTAGCGGCGGCACGGTGGAGGCTTTTGGTGGAAATATGGGCGCCGGCATCGGCGGCGGTCTTTCCGGCGGTGGCGGCAGTATCACTATATCCGGCGGCACAGTGGACGCAAGAGGTAACTTTAACAGTGCAGGTATCGGGGGCGGCGCGGGCGGCGCGGGCGGGAACATCACCATCTCCGGCGGAACGGTCAACGCAAGCGGCGGCGAAGGTCAGCATGGCGGTACAAGAGGCGGCGCAGGCATTGGCGGTGGTGAAAATGGCAACGGCGGTAGTATAATAATAACCGGCGGCAGCGTGAAGGCTGCAGGTTATGGTGGCGGCAAGGATATTGGAGCCGGCGATAATGGCAGCAATGACGGAACTTTGAAAAACGATGCGGATAAGGATGTTTACCTCAACACCGTGACTATCAGCGACAAAGCCGATAAGAATGTAACAGCGGCAGGTTATGGCGAGAATGTTTACTACGGCGAAAATGATGTGAAAACCGATACGGATGGCAAGCTGTACTTCTACCTGCCCGCCTCCGATGAAGATGAATTTGTCGATGTCACAGTAGACGGCACGGCTTACACGGCTGAATATACACGGCAAAATGACCACTTGAACGCCCAGTCCATGCAGCGAAGCATTAAAAACGCTGAGATTACCTTGACAAACCCCGTCTATACCGGTGAGGCGCTGACACCACTTGTCACCGTACAAGATGGCGGCAAGACGCTTACAGAAGGCACGGATTACACAGTAAGCTATTCTGACAATACAAATGCCGGAACTGCGATAGTTAATATCACCGGCAAGGATAATTATCCGGGTATAGTCAGTAAAGATTTCATAATCGAGAAAGCGGACGCTCCAACAGGTGTGCATCAAACGTTGGAAGCGGCAGCAAACCGGGAAAAGAATTATGACTTTGACCTGACCACCCTTCTGCCCGCGGTGAGCGGTACACTGGGCACGGTCACCTATACCCCGATTATTATATTAAATGACGACGGCATCTTAGGGACGCTTGCTTATACCTCCGGAGATACGCTCATTATTCCGGTACAATCGGTTGCGAGTGCGGAGAAAAGCGCCATCGTTCAGGTGACAGTCTCCAGTACGAATTACAAGGATTTTTTTGCGAACATCAGCGTAACTGTGGAAAAACAGGACTCAGGCGGTTCATACAACGTCGTTGTCCCTGCGCCCAAGTATCAAGCTGAGGTAAGTGGCGGCAAAGTCGAGATTACGGTGGATACAGAAACCGGCAGCGCCTCGGTGAAAATTGAGCCTGACCGGTTCGCCGGTGAAACTACTGTCATAATCATGCCGGAAATACCGGATGTAACGCGTTATCAGGTGAGTCTGCCTACCGGGTCCATAAGCGGCAAAGAGGGCGGTGAAATCACAGTCAGCACCTCTGCCGGTACGCTTACCATTTCTTCTAACATGCTGGACGATGCAGGCACAACGGGAGAAGAAGCACAGCTTAGCATCGGTACAGTACAGCCTGACACGCTGTCGGACGAAGCAAGAGCGGCTGTGGGCAACAGACCGGTCGTTTCCCTGAGCCTCACACTGGACGGCCAAGCAACGGCATGGAACAACCCCGATGCTCCGGTAACGGTTGGTATACCATATACACCGACAGCCTATGAGCTGGAGAATCCTGAGAACCTCGTCGTCTGGTACATAGACGGGACGGGCAACCTGACACAGGTTTCCAACGCAAAGTATGACGCTGAAACAGGTATGATCACATTTACAACCACACATTTCAGCTGCTATGCTGTTGGATATCTGGCTTTTACCGATGTGCTTCCCGCTGCGTGGTATTTTGAAGCGGTGAATTTTGTTGCCGAGAAAGGTATTGCAACAGGAACGGGAAACGGTGAATTCAGTCCCGATACAACGCTGACCAGAGGGCAGTTAATTACGATGCTCATGCAGGCTTACGGTATTGAGGCCGACGAAAACGCAATTGACAATTTCTCTGACGCGGGGAATACCTACTATACAAGCTATCTTGCGGCGGCAAAGCGGCTGGGGATTTCCGGCGGTGTGGGCGATAACAGATTTGCACCTGAGCTGGCGGTTACAAGGCAAGAGATGTTCACGCTGCTGCACAATACGCTGAAGGTCATTGGTAAACTGCCCGAAGGAACAGGCGGTAAACCCTTATCGGCATTTGCAGATGCAGAGAGCATTGCTTTCTGGGCCGAAGAAGCTATAACAGTGCTGGTCGAAACAGGAGCTATCCGTGGAAACGAAGATATGCTCTTCCCAACAAAAACGAGCGCCAGAGCAGAAGTGGCGCAAGTCCTTTTTTCTCTGCTTTCAAAATAGTCCTGTGGCAGTCATAACCATCGGGCGTGAAGATGGTTTACATAATTTAAGAGACCGGGAGCGGATTATCTGCTCCCGGTTTTCTGATCAATGCGATCTAATAATAAGTTTCATCAAAAATGAAGAATCGCATTATGTACGCAGCGACCTTAACAGCCGTAAATAATGGTTGGCTTCACGCAGTACATGATCTGCCAGAAGGGGAGAGATGATGGACTTTATTTTACAATTCAGCAATCCTTCCGTAGCTGCTTTCTTGTAGTTTTTTATGTCCTCGGCGGCTTCCTGGCTCCTTTGAATCATTTGTCCCTCAGCTGTCCGGATACAGTTTACCGTGAGCTTTTCAAATTTGTCCGCTATATTTCCCGCAGTTTCTTTTAAGTTCTTTTCAATCGGATCCAGCATCCCGTCAATAAACTGCGCATGATCTGACATAATATGGTTCCAGAAATCAAGCTCATCGCACAGGGTTTTTGTTAAGCGCTTTTTGTCTTTCAGATATGTCAGTATTTCTTTGTAATATTCCGCTTCACGGATAATATGAAAAAGCAATTCGGGGTATAGGGCTATGGATATTTTACAGCTTAATGTCAAATCAAGCACCTTTTTTTTGAACGCAATGACATCTGCAAGAAGCTTTAATGATTTTGCGTTTATATCCGATATTGTCCTCTCCGGCGAATTTTTGTCATCATTTGTGCCGGCTCTCAGTTTAAGTTCTCTTTTCGTAATGCCTGTGTTTATATTCGCGCCCGTTAACGCCATCGCGGTTTCCTCCGCCTTCAGCGTATAGGGCGTAACAAATTCATTGGATTCAATGAAACCCTCGGTTACGGCGTCGTTTGCCAAATCAACCGTTTCGGAAAGAAGCCGCTCGAACCCCTGTTTAAGAACTTTCGCTTTTTCAATTAATTCCATCTCTGTTTGCTGCAGGCTGGTTTCTATTAAAAACATATGCTCTTTCATGATTCTTTGAAAAAACAGATTCATTTCAAAAGATACAATCATAAAATGATGTGTTGTTAACACAAAAAAATCACCTCTTCATACATTACCTTATTTATATTATTGGAAAAACAGCGGGTTGTGCATGTTTATAAAGGAAACCGTGTTTGAACACGCAGAGGTGGACGCACGCATCAAGCCGGGGTTGCTGTTTAGAGCGGTATTTTGATTGACAATATAGTGCCGGTCATGATACGATGACGTCAGGCGTGGAAGAATATGTAAGGGAAATAGGAATAAAGACAGACTATGGGACAACCAAACGGAAATCGGATAAAGGGTATGCCAATAAGGAATGGAGGATGAACAAATG
>LSQX01185053.1_pt2 | contig 23405 bp, 17 predicted proteins | sample 654561 | NCBI WGS metagenome assembly LSQX01 (sample SAMN04489861, study PRJNA283612) | anaerobic digester metagenome | isolation source: 4 biogas reactors fed with cattle manure at either 37C or 55C with and... | place: Denmark: Kongens Lyngby | collected 2014
CTCATAGGCCCAAATGGAGCCGGAAAGTCCACCTTCATATCTATGCTCGCAACTATAAACAAGCCCGATTCAGGAGATATTCTGGTGGACGGGGAAAGCATTGTCAAAACTCCAGGGAGAATACGTGAGCGGATTGGATATGTTCCTCAGGAGATAGCCCTGTATCCTATGCTGTCAGCCTACGATAATCTGGATCTGTGGGCCGGTGTGTATGGTCTTAAAGGGCAGCAAAAAAAGCAGCGAATCCGTGCTGTACTGGATTATCTGAGGCTGGGGGACAGATCCCGGGATAGGGTGGCAACCTTTTCAGGGGGAATGAAGCGAAGGCTGAATATTGCCGCATCCCTTCTTCATAAGCCTGAGATACTTATTATGGACGAGCCCACGGCAGGTGTTGATATACTCTCCAGAACCACCATTTCTGAAATGATCAGAAGCTTGAAGAACAGGGGCTGCACTATTATAATTGCCAGTCACTATATAGACGAACTGGAGTCTTTATGCGATCGGGTAGCCATATTGAACAAGGGAGTCCTGCTTCACACCGGCACATTGAAGGGTATTCTGAGTAAGACTGGTACGGAAAGTCTTGAAGCGCTCATGCTGAATCTGGAGGAGATGTAATGAGTGCTTTTCTATCCATACTCAAAAACGATGCAAGAATAATTATACGCGATGTGAAAGCCCTGTTGCTGCTATTAGTGACGCCTGTCCTGGTTATTGGTATCTTTGCCAAAGCCCTCGGCCCCATGCTGGAGAGGACTGCATTTATAGAGCCCTTCAGTATAGCCGTTGTGGACAAAGAGGATTCTGTGTGGACCGGAATTTTGATTGCTCAGCTGAGGAACCTGGACATCCTGGATAATATCTACAGAACCGATGAGGATGAAGCAAGGGAGCTGATAGAGAAAAATGAGATCGCAGCGGCCATTGTCATTCCCGAGAATATTACCGATAGTGTGGAACGCTGGGAGCCCGAAGAGGGAAAGGTGATAGGCAACAGCCTTTTGCATCTGCAATCACAGCTGGTGAAAAACGTTGCTGTGGTTGGTTCCACCTCGGTTTCTTCGGGACTTGCAGCACTGAATGCCATAAATGATTACGAGTATTGGGCTGGTTTTGATCCGAGCCAGATCTATCAGGATATTATTGATGCCAATGAAGAATTCATCAATACCGTTCTTACCAGAAAGGAAATCTTCAGGGAGACCAAACAGGGGAGATACAGCGTTAGCCCGGTTGAGCATTATGCCGCATCCCTTCTGGCCGTTTTTATTATGTTCTCATCGGTTCCCTGCATTAAAATGCTTGCGCAGGAGAGGACGCTGGGTATATCAGCGCGCTTAAGCGCCGCCCCTGCCGGAGGGTGGCAGTCTATAAGCTCAAAACTGATTCTTTCAGTCGGGATATCAACTGCTCAGTTTCTATTGATTGGTTTTTTCCTGAAACTATCATCGAAAAGCTTTGGCCGTATTTCGGCTGGTCCTTTCATTCCGGTTTTTCTGTGCACCACCATTGCGGCAGCGGCTTTTTCAGTCCTGATCGCATCACTTGCCTCATCAGCATCGGCAACTGACCTTATCGCCAATCTGTCCATACTGCTGATGGCAATTGCAGGGGGAAGTGTCTATCCACTTACTTCCCTCCCTGATCTGTGCAAGGATTTGAGTGTGCTAACCATTAACCGTTGGTCGGCTGAAGGCTTTCTGGCCGCCTTGACCGGTGCCAATACCGGCGGTATCTCTGAGAGCTGTTTGGCTCTGATCCTCCTTGCATTATTTTATTTTACTGGAGCCCTTCTGGTTCACAGGCTGAAAAGGGGGCGGGCGGCATGAGATTTATGACAGTTTTTAAAAGCCGCATAAGGGTTATCCTGTCGGATCGGATGTTCATTGCCGCCATGCTGATTATTCCTATTATTCTGGCTCTTATCATGGGCTATGCCCAGCGGGAAGAAAAACTGGGTTATATCCCTATGGCTGTGGTGGACGAGGATGGAAGCACTCTTTCAAAAACTCTCGTCTCAAGAATCTCCCAAAAGGAGGGCTTGAAGGTATTGCCCGCAAACAAGGAAGAGGCTGATGAACTGCTTAAGAATGAAAAAGCAGAGGTGGCCGTGTTCATCCTTGAAGGGTTTGAGGCCTATGTTGAAAGCGGAAAGACCCATGGAATCCTGGAAATTGTCAGATCTCCATCCACTGTTTCCGGGGAGGTCATCAAGGAGATCGTAGCTGCCGAAGTGGTGCGGCTGACGGCCTCTGAATTTGCCTATGACTGGGTCAGCAGGCGCTATCAGGAGTATGGTGTGGAGAGCAAGGTCAGCCGGCAGGAAATTCGGGATCATGTTGAGAGCTACTGGAAGCCTGTTCCCCCCATGACCATAGCGTACGAGGAGATAAAGGGGGATTCCGTATCCATGGAGGATGTGTCAATTCCCTCCCATGCGGCGGCATCTGCCGGGGTTCTGGTTCTGTTTGTAATGCTGACACTTATTTTTGGCAGCGGCTGGATCTGTGAGGAAAGATCCAACGGCACCTTGAACCGCATATTCTCTTCACCCGGAGCCTTGTTGCCCGTGTTCATGGGAAACACCCTTGCCCTGTTTGTGTTGGGGCTCTTTCAAACCCTTTTATTTGTTGCCATACAGCGGATTTTCTTTGGGGTTATCATGCTTGAGGGCTTCTATTCATGGCTGGTCATGGCTTCATATATTCTGTGTGCCGCAGCCGTTAGCATGCTGATGTCTTCCCTTTTCAAAACTGCTGCCCAGCTTCAGGCCGTTGCTCCTGTCTTTTCCATTATTACCGGGTTGATGGGAGGATGCCTCTGGAACCTTGGAGGCATACCCAGAGAATTGCAGCCTATCTCACGCCTGACACCCCAGGGATGGGCTCTGACAGCCATCACAGCGCTCTACGCCAGCCCGGATCAGTCAGGTTATGCTCTGCCCACCATCAGGGTGCTTTTGGCTGCAACAGTGGTCATGCTGACTCTATCCTATCTCTTACTGAGGATGGGCAGGAAAGAAGGCACAAGCTGACAGAAGATTATGATAAAGCATACAGCAAAAGGCCGGCTTTCAGTCTATGTGAAAGCCGGCTTTTATAAGAATAGAAAGGTCAGGCAGAATTTATTGGGTTAGTACATGTAACGTGCCAATTCCATGATGCTGTCGATGGTTTCCATGATCTCCATGATAAAGGCATCCAATTCCTCCCTTGAAGCTGTAGCCAGGTCTATGGCGCTTTCCGACCAGTCAGGGGGTGTCACGGCGACATCATATTGGATATCACTTTCAAAAGCGGTGGTAAAACCAACGGGCTGCGGCAGGGCGGATGGTATATCAAGGGATATATCGGCTATTACTTCGATATTCTCAGGCAGACCATTCTTGTTTCTGACCTGTCGGGTGTCTGCTTCTATGCTGAAGCTGCCCGACTGATCATTTATCAAAAAGTCCAGGGCAAGGTCAACCTTTCCCTTTACCTCTTTTGCACCGTTAGGATCCTGATCAGAATTAAATGTGAGGTGGATGTTCCCCGGAACACTTCCGGCAAAGTCCGCATTGAACTCAACAAGGAGATCCTCGGTATCGCTTTTTTCATCATATTGTTTGTCTATGTTCAGGTAAGCAGCAATATGGTCTCCGCCGGAATTTACATCTATGCTGAACCCCTTTTTAGATTCGTTTCCGTCAATCAGGTTTTCATAGGAGAATATGAGCTTCTCGCCCGGTGTGGTCAGGGGTAATTCCAGTTCATATTTCACCACGTCATATCCTTTTATGTAAACCTTTATCTCCATATATTCAGGGAACATATCCCTGGAGAGGCTGCGCTTTAAGCTCGACAGAAGCATACGTATCTGGGATTTGCTGAATAGGCTTTGCATATCAGCAGACCGCATGCCCTGAGCCAGAAGCGGGTTGCTTGACGCCATCATCTCCAATATCTTGGCACCTTTGCTGAATACGGCATCATACAGGACATCGTCATCCTTCATGGTGTCCAGCAAGGATCCTATCAGATCCATTTGTGCCCTCTGGTCAAGGGTGATGGTGACTTCCTGACAACTTATCTTTTCACCAAAGAGCTGGGTGGTTCTCCCCCTCTTGATGGACATGTCGCTGCTGTCAATACTGTTGACAAAGAGCATACCGTAAGTTTCCATCAGTTTCTTCAGATCTTTACGGTCGATAGTGAACTCTTTGGCCATGCTGGATGAGAGCCAGGGATCAAAGCCTGAAAGGGAATCCAGCCCGGAGTATCTTAGATCTTCCGGATACAGTTCCACAAGTCTTGGCAGATCCTTGAGGCGACCTGCAACGCCTTTCTTACTGAGTTCTGGCAATGAAAGCCCTATACGGTCATTGTCGATAAAACCGTTGAGCGAAAGCATGGGATTATTCAGGTAATTCAGACTTATGTTGATATTCTCCCTCTTATTGGGCATATCCATCTCTGTTACAGCCTGGAAGGTGAAATCGTTTATGAAACCTACCAGGAGCTCAGCTGTTTGCTTATCCAAGCCAAATGCGCTCAAAAAGTCGGAATCCATAAGAAGATTGATCTTTGTGTCGGTTTTGATGGATGTATCATAGAGAGCATCAACCTTTTGCTGGGTTCGTGTAAGAGCCTGGTCAAGCTGCTGCCAGGACTTTTGCAGAGTAAAATACTGGGCAGCCTTTAAGGTCATCTTGGCCGGAAGGAATGTGTGATATCCGAGAACCGCTACTCCTGAAATCAGAAAAACCGCTACAAGAAAGAGAGCTATTATCTTAAGGGCGAGCCTCTTCTTGCGGGGTTTTTCAGGTTCGGATGCCGGGGCAGCCGGAGCAGTTTGGGGATAATCCGCATAGATATCAGTCGCTTTCTCCTCAACCGGTTCATTAGGCGTGGTTCCTGCCGGAGGAGTCTGGCTGAGATCAGCAGGGGTACCGCATGCATCACAGAACCTGGCTGCCTGTAGCAACTCCTTGCCGCATTTGGGACAAAACATACTATCATCCTTTCGATTCAATATATGGTTTTAATTCAATGGTAATTCAAGTGTCCAGTTTAAGATATATGATACCATAATCTGAGGTTAGCACAAGTTGAAAACGGCAGGAATAATTTCAATCTGACACATAGTATTTGTTGTGTGGAAAGGGGGGGTGCCGTTCCGGGTGAGAGTTAATGGTGCTTACTGAAAACTGGTGTGTTCAGGGCAAAACGAAATATGGATACCGAACAAACTGTAACAGAAAGGAAACAGACTGTTAACATAAATAACCTATCTTGAAGGGTCATTATATGCTAAACTTTTCATATCTGGCACCATATTCTTCAGGAGGTTTCATACATGAGAAAAAGCAAGCAGAGAGTTACCAAAGCTGTCTTATCATTTCTTATCTGCATCTGTCTTGTTTTCCAATTTACGCAAAGCCTGTACGCCTATACTAATGGAAATGGCATGGGCGAGCTGGTGTTCAATGAGAGGAGAGAAATTGCTCAAGGCGTCTTTCTGGACACCTGGCTGGGCAAGACCCCTTCAGGAACACCAAAGCGGGGCCACACCATTTCTTTCAACCCAAAAACCTCCGATGCCCAGGTGCTGACCTTCTATGGGGACAGAGTAAACGGCAGGGCGACCCTTTCGAGGATGATTGCAGACGCCGAAGCACAGGGTTATATGGTAATCGGAGGCATTAACGGAGACTTTTATAACCTTAGTAATGGAGTGCCCATCGGCCTTATGATTAAGGATGGCAAGCTGATCAGCAACAATGCCACCAGATGGGGTGCCATTGGCTTTAAAAGCGATGGATCTGTTGTCATAGGCATTCCTGGTATTCAGATAAAGGCCATACTTGACGAAACCGAATTTGACATTGCCAATTTCAACAAGGCCCAGGGAGACTGGGGCCCTTATATGTATACTTCGGATTTTGGACCAACAACGGGGAGCACCGAACCCAGCCTGGAAGTGGTTGTGGATATCGGTGTGGGAACGCCGGAGCTTGGGAATATGATGATTGGTGTGGTTTCATCGGTCAACGCCAATGCCAATGCCACCCCAATTGGTGAAAATCAGGTGGTTCTCTCCGCCCGCCATGGCAAGAATGGGGAATATGTGCTGAGCCAGCTCAAGGTGGGGGATGCTATAGGCTTTTCCTTCAATGATCCTGAAGGGAAGTGGCTTGACGTCCAGCAGGCTGTAGGTGGCGAGAAAATCCTTCTCCAGAACGGTCAGATACCGGACGGGATCCCATCCGGCGATGTAAACCCCTATACCGCTATTGGCGTGAAAGCCAATGGAGAGGTGGTATTCCTTCAGGTGGACGGCAGAAGGGAAGCCAACAGTGTGGGCATATCCAGCATGGATGCAGCTAGGTTTTTGAAGGATCAGGGCTGTATAGATGCCATTTCCCTTGATGGCGGAGGATCTTCCACCATTGCTGCACGTCTTCCAGGCGATGTATCGCCCAGAGTAATAAACAGTCCTTCAGATGGCACCCAGAGAGCCAATTCCAACGCGCTTCTGCTGGTATCCAAGAAGGCAATCAGGATATACAGCGGTGAGGATAGGCTTTCACTGGCCCTCAAGCTATTACATATCTATCCTGGAAAGACATATATGCTGCCGGGTTCAAAGGTTAATTTCAATGTGAAGGGTACCGATGAATACTTCTTTTCTGTTGCAGTCTCTGAATCGGTTGAATGGCAGGCTACAGGAGGAAAGATAGAGGAAAATGGAGAATACACTGCTCCCGATGCCCCCGGAACCTATACGATTACCGCCCGTAGTGGTGGGGCCAAAGGCAGCGCCACTGTTGTGGTGATCCCTCCCAGCAGGATTACAAGCATTAAGCCGAGCGCCAGCAGTTTTACCATTCTGCCCGGTATGTCCCAGAGGATTGGTCTGACGGCTCAGATGGACAATCTGTCTGTGGCCACCGACAACCGGCAGGCCCAGTGGAGGGTTGAGGGTAATGTGGGCACCATTACGCAGGACGGCGTGTTTACCGCCGCTGAAAACGGTGATCCCCAGGGAACCATCAAGGTAACCATGGGAAAACAAACCGCCAGCATCACTGTGAAAATCGCTCAGGCTCCCATTGTATTGGAGGGCTTTGAAAATGGAACCGCCTGGGGTTCGTCGGGTGTACGAATTGCCTCACATAAGGTACAGGTGGTCAATAACCCGGATATGGCAGCCTTTGGGAATAGGATGCTGAAGATAGACTATGACATGACACTGGCTGACGGTGTGGAAAAAGGCGTGGCAGGCGTTTATGCCTATCCGCTGGATTCGGATGGTTTGAGTTCCGGTATTGTAATTGACAGCACTCCAACAGCTATCGGGATGTGGGTGTATGGAGATAACAGTAAAACATGGCTCCGTGCCAGGGTCAGGGACGGAAAGGGCGAGACCTTTGATCTTAACCTCACCCCTGATTACAGAACCGATACCCTCACTGGAGGTATCGACTGGACGGGCTGGAAATATGTTGAGGCATCCATTCCTGCTGGCAGAGAAGGCCCCTTCACACTGGAGATGCCTGTCCGCCTCATGTGCTCCCGCGATGAGATGCGAACAAAGGGCACAATCTACATAGACCAGATCCGTGCTGTCTACGGGGTAAAGAATGATGACCTCGTGCCACCGTCGGGAACTATCCTATCCCCCAAAGAACAGACTGTCTTCCAGACCGGAAGGGTGGAATTCAAGGCTCAGATCACTGACAATAAAGCTATTGATAAGAACAGCATCAGCCTGCATCTTGACGGTGGAAAGGTGAATGATCTGAAAATAACCGAAACAGAACAGGGATATCAGGTAGAAGCCCTGCTGGGTTCAGCCGTTCCTCTGGCTGATGGCCTGCATGTGGCCACACTGAGGTTTACCGACCAGTTTGGTAATAACGGATCCCGGTCGGTTACATTCAGAGTCAGTACAGGCGGTCCCGAGGTTATTGGGACAATTGGTGAAAGCACCGATGTTGGAGGAGCTTATGATTACACCCTCAGTGTCAGGAATCCCAACAGCCTGAGGAAGCTATACCTTAATTTTGCTTACGACAGGGATAATGTGGAGGTTGTGGATGCTGATCCCAACACTCCGGGAATTCAGGCCGGGCTTGAAGGCTGGATGGCAAAAGGAAGGATTATTAATAATATTGTAGACACAGACAACGGCAGGATCATGATTGAGGTAGACAACCTGAATGCCGCTACCAATGAACCTGTTGTCAAGGCGGCCACCATCAGGTTCAGAACCAGGTCGTCATCTACATCGGGTACCGATATCACTCTGGTGATGGGAGCCATGATTGTAGGTCAGAACAAGAGTGGTTCCTGCTTCAGCCTTTCACCTGCTGAAATTAAGCCTGAGCATGATCTGATTCTGAAGGTGGACGGCTTCTCCAGGGGAAGCGTTACTGAAATCAGGGTCACCGACAAGGAAGGGAATCCCGTTGATAATGCCGGCATCTACTATAACGGAATGATGGAGTTTCCCATCATGGTGACCGACAGGAATGGCATTGTCCGTTCCGATGTGTTTACCGATATGGCACCTGGTAATGTGGTGACCTTACAAGCGAGCAAGGATGGGCTATTAAGCAACATATTCCGCTTTACCGTAAGCGAACCGGCTTCCGGCCTTAATCCTCAGGCGCTTAGTATATCCTTTGATGACAGCCCGTCGGTTTTGAGGTTTAATTATATGACCCCTCCCACACATACGGGCACTATTATCCAGTTTGTAGAAAAGAGTAAATTCAATGGGAACTTTAATAGTGCGGCATCCTTCAATGGAACTGACAGTGAAAGCTATATAATCGATCAGAACCAGCCGGTTATGGTGCGAACACATTCGGTGAGTGTGAAGGGCTTAAAGCCCGGAGTTACTTATGTATACCGTTTCAAGGATGGCGCAGGAAGAGTGAGCGAGACATATGAGCTGGTCTGGCCCGATACCTCAAAGCCCTATTCCTTCCTGTTCCTGACCGATCCCCAGGCATACAACGCCGCAAGCTACGCAGTGTATGGTAATGCCCTGGAGCGGGCATATGCTGTTGCTGATAACCCTGCATTTGTCATACTGGGCGGGGACATGGTGGATCGGGGCAACAACAGATCACAGTGGGATATGTTCTTTGAATATTCCCTGGGCGTGTTTGCAAGACTTCCCATGATGGCAGCCCCGGGCAATCACGAGACCTATGATGATAAAGAACTTGCCAATTACCGGGCATATCTGGGGCTTCCCGAAAACGGGCCTGAGGGGTATGAGGAAACAGCCTATTCCTTCGAGACCGACAACGCTCTGTTCATGGTACTGAACACGCAGAAAGCTTTACAGCCCCAGCTTGACTGGATGCAGAAAAAGGTGGCATCCACAGCCAAGAAGTGGAAGATTGTAGTGATGCACAGGGGGCTGTATGCCGGGTTCTATGATGAAACCGAACTCAGAAGTCTCATAGCACCGGTCATGGACAAGATGGGAATCGACCTGGTGCTCAACGGACATGACCATTTATATCTTCGCACAACCATGAAAGGTGGCGTCAAAACTACACCCGGTAATGGAACTACCTATATAACAGGAGGAAGCTCGGCCAATAAATACTATGACGCCGAAAATCGTCCCTGGACCCAGGTGTTGTTTGACGACAACAAGCCGGTATTTACCGTGCTGAATGTGTTGTCTGACAGGATATCGATTACCTCATATCATATTGATAATGGAAAGACTGTGGTACATGACAGATTTGATATAAAGAAATAGATAAGGTGTGCGACAGGGATCCTCCTTTCAGTTACAGAACTGATTAAGGATCATGATGAACAGGCCGGATATTCGAAAGATATCCGGCCTGACCCTTAACTATAGCATTACTTTCGTTTACAGTTGTGAACGGTATTATGGATGAATGAATAGAATGAACCAGGGTGAATTTTGCAGGTATTGCCTTATGAATAGGTATAGGGAGATCAGCCCAGAACTTTTGGGGGTCTATGCCTCCCTGGTGTTCGTAATAGGGTCGCTCATTACCCTGGCGGCCTCCATCATCAGTTACAGGGAGAATAAAAGGTCAAGGATTATACCCGCTTCTGAGACGGCTGATATTCCTATTCTTATCAGGTGATCTGTAACATCAGACCATACGGATGGCAAATTCACCGCATGAACTGACACAGTAGCCGCAGGTCAGACACTTGCTCTCATGGATAACAGAAACCCCTTCGCTCTCAGTGATAGCTTCATTGGGACAGGTATCCCTGCAATTGCCGCAATTTGTGCAAAGGGCTTTGACTACAATGAACCGCTTCCTGGCCTGAGCGGTGTTTATTGCGTCAGCATCGTCCAACTCACCGTTAAAATAGCGTATGTTATATAAAAGCTCCTGGACGCTCACCATGCCCATGGCAATCGAGGCGACTCCCGGGATGCTCCTCACATAGTCCAGAGCCTGCCTGTAAGAATCAATGAGGGTGCCGCCGCTCAGCGCCTTCATGATATATACACCCTTGCCCTTGTCGATGCAGGATTTGATGGCGTCTTTCATCTCTTCCCTGGTTCCGTGAAGAATGCCGAGTCCGTTGAGATTAAGGATGGGAAAGACGATGTCCAGATCTTTGTTGTGGGCAGAGGCTCTCACGGATCTGACCGAATGGGTGCTGATCCCCACAGCCTTAATGATGCCTCTGGCTTTATAGTCCAGAAGGCATCTTATCGCCTCAGCCCTTTGGCTGAAGACCGATTCATCGGTCCTTGCGGCATGGATCAGGAAGATATCTATGGTATCAAGATTAAGCTGCGTCAGGGCATCATCTACGGCCTTCTGCATATCCTCGTATGTACTGGCAGCTGATTTGGTAGCAATGATGGGTCGAATGCCGGTTGCCTCCATAGCCCGGCGGATGGGCTCATAAGTCAGATACATCTGGGCGGTGTCGATGAAGTTTATTCCTGCCTTAAGAGCCTCTGAAAGTATCTCAGTGCATTCATCCACAGGCATATTCTTTTGAAGCGGGCCAAAGGGAAGCGCACCAAAGCAGAGCTCTGTTACATATAAATCGGTTTTTCCAAGCCGGTTTTTTTTCATAACGTCATCGAACCTCCTGACAACTATTGAGAAAGCATATCCATGATATCTTTCAGACCCTTCCCCTTCAGATTGGAGCGGTAGTATTCCAATTCCTGCTCAACAATCTTGTTGAGGGATTTCTGTCCCAGAATTTCTACGGGAGCCAGATCATCGGTCAGTATCAGATCCAAATCTTCGACTTCTGATATATTGTTGCCCACATACCTTGATATGGAGTAGAGATCGTGATCCTCCGACATAGTAGTCCTGGTGTTTTTCTCATAGTTTTCCAGCATATTTGGGATATCGCTTACAAAGAGCACCGAGTTGGTCACATTGGTGAGATCCACCCGGTAAACGCTGTTGAAGCAGCTCTTTACCGTTCCCGCCAAGTATTCTGGTACGCCTTCGAAATCACCGGATCTCATATTGATGTTCACAATGAGGATGCCGCCGGGCTTCAGATGCTTTTTGACACTTTGGAAGAACTCCACAGTAGACATATGGAAGGGAACGGTGATGTCCTGATAGGCATCTGCCAGAATGATGTCATAGAGCCCTGCGTTCTCTGTTTCCAGAAAGCTGCGGCCATCATTGATGTAGATGGTGGCTTCATCCTCTTTAAGGTTAAAATACTCCCCGGCAAGCCAGGCTATTTTCTCGTCGATCTCCACCGAATCGCAGGATGAATTGGGGAAATACTTCTTAAGCTGCTTGGAGTAGGTGCCAGTTCCCAGACCTAATACGAGAACATCCAGATCCTTGTCAAAAGAGGTCTCATCCATAAAGAAGGGAGCCATCAGGGCATATTCGTAATAATAACCCGACAGGGAACCGTCCTTCTTATAGATGGATTGGACACCGAAAGCCACATTGGTGGAGAGGATGACCGAATCCTTGGTTTCGCTTACCTGGAGGTAATTATACAAGGACTCGCCTTCATATACGATATTGCTTTTCCAGTAGGCGAAGGAATCCTGAAAGGGCATGAGAAGAAAAACAAGGAGCAGGATGGATGTAACCACGTTCTTGATATTGCGCTTTTTATGGAATATGAGGTAAAGGGCGCAAACTACGTTGAGCAGGAAGGCAAACAGAAAAAAGGTCTTTCCTGTCCCTATGAGGGGGATGGTTAAAAAAGTGGGTATGAAGGTTCCTATGATGCTTCCGATGGTTCCCATGGCATATATCTTACCGGCGATCTTTCCGCTGTTTTCCATATCGTATATACCCAGCCTGACCAGATAGGGAGAGACCATGCCAAGCAAGGCCATGGGAAGAGCAAAGATGACCAGGCAGGAAAGTGCGGAGCCGGCCACAACAAACTGGCTGCCGGGAACAAAAAGCAGCAGCAGTCCGATAATCCCCGAAATCAGGTACTTGCCCACAAAGGGGATGGCTGCAATCCAGAGGGAGGCTATCCAGATATAGAAATACAGGCGGCTGAGGCTTTTATGCTTGTCCGCCAATCTGCCCCCCAACATATTGCCTATGCTCATGGAGATCATAATAAGGCCGATGATGATGGTCCAAACTATCTGTGAGGAACTGAAATAGGGAGCAAGCAGTCTGGAACAGGCCAGTTCAACAGCCATGACCGTCATGCCTGACAAAAATGAAGTGACATAGAGGATCAGGTTGTTTGGTTTGTTCATTAAAATCATACCTTTCCCAATGGATTCAATTGCATTTGCTTCTATATTAACATGTAGACAGAGGCCATGCCACAGTGAATTTGAACCGTCTGTACCCGGGAGAGTGTGTATCTTTAAAAGGTGCCAGGGCAAAAGTCAAACTGAGCCTGGTGTATCGTCATGGCACAGGATCATGGCAGACCTGGGTGGAACAGCAATGGCACTGTCGTGGATGGTGTAGAGGATACCCGTTCCGGCCCTGTTCTCGTCGGCGACAACATGCCAGGGACCAGACCCTGGGAGGTTTACTGTCTCGGGCTCTATTCCGGCATTGATAGCTACCATGATTGTTTGCCATGGATCACTATTGGCATGATGGTTCAGGGTGAAAACAATGCTGCTCTCTTTTGAAGGTAGAAAATTCAGGTGCCTTCTTATATCGTCCGCCATGGCCATCCTGAAAGCAGGGTGATTTCTTCTGAGACTGATGAGACCCTGATGATAGGCAAATACCTTGCGGTATCTGGATTTGTTGCTCCAGTCAATCTGGTTTATCTCATCGGGGGCGTTATAGGAATTATGTTCACCTTGTTTGGAGCGCATCATATCAATACCCAGCATGAAAAAGGGAATCCCCTGGGATGTCAGGACAATGGCTCCTGCAAGATTGACCAGTTTCATGTATTCCTCGTCGTTCAGGTCAGGCCTGCTGGCCTTAAGCTTATCGTACAGGGTCAGATTATCGTGGGAAGCAGCATAATTGACACAGTGCCATGCGTGTCCTGCCCAGGGAAAGCTGTTATAAATAACCCGGGAATAGTCAATGCCGTGATGCCATACTGCCCCCGCGATCCCGAACTTGACGCTCTCCTTCATATAGTAGTTTCCTGTTATAAAGCCTGTTTGCTCACTGTGGAAGTTGTCACCCTTGATGGCATCCCGGGTGCTGTCATTGAAAAATCCGATACGCTCCAGCTTGGGAGCATTGGTTTTGAAGGCGGCCACAGAACTGTCCAAAAGTGAAGGCCCCCCGACCCATCCCTCCCCGTAGATGATGGTGGAGGGATTGATGGCATCCAGTTCTTTTCTGACAAGGTTCATGGTGTCTATATCGTGGAGCCCCATCAGATCAAACCTGAAACCGTCCACTTTATACTCACGCACCCAGTACTTCACTGAATCCACTATAAATTTTCTTACCATTGACCTTTCGGATGCAGTTTCATTGCCGCATCCCGAACCGTTTGAATAGCGGTTGTACAGGTCGGTGCGATAATAATAACCCGGTACGATCTTGTTAAAATCCGATTCGGCGGTCTTGTAGGTATGGTTATAAACCACATCCAGAACCACGCCAATACCGGCATCTTTCAAAGACTTTATCAACTGCTTAAGCTCTTTCACCCGTAGGATGCCATCCTCCGGGTTGGTGGAATAGGAACCGTCGGGCACATTGTAGTTGACCGGGTCATATCCCCAGTTGTACTGTGGTTTGTCCAGCTTGGTCTCATCAACTGTAAAGAAATCAAAGACGGGCATGAGGTGGATATGGGTAATTCCGAGCTCCCTGAAATGTGAAATGCCTGTGAGTTCCCCCTGGGGCGATTTGGTTCCTGTCTCGGCAAGCCCTGCGAATTTGCCCCGCATCCTGATGCCAGAACTTTCGTGAATGGTCGCATCCCGGACATGCACCTCATATAAAACTGCATCGGTGGGACTTCTAAGCTGGATATATCCTGTCTTTTCCCAGTCCGGTGGATTTGTCCTATCAAGGTCGATGATCATGCTTCTGCGGCCGTTCACGCCCGATGAGCGAGCATAGGGATCGGCTGCTTCAAGGGTCATGCCCATGACAATAACCGTGTATGTATAATACTTGCCGGAAAGATCCCCCGGTATTCTGGCAACCCAGGTGCCCTTCTGGTCACGAACCATCTCTACCACGGTTTCAAGGTTTGGACCCGATCCTTTTTGAAAGATATTGACATACACAGAGGAAGCAATGGGTGCCCATACCCTGAAGCGGGTTTCCTCGGGTGTCCAGCTCGCTCCCAGGTCATCCCCTGTATAGGTGAATTTATCCTCAAACTCCTGGGTGTCATAGAGTATGCCATAAGCCACCGCACCAATGCGAAAACCGGGTTTGGTGATCATATAGGAGCTTCCCATGACCATATCATCCTCAAGGGAAATCATGAATTCGCGAGCACCCCTGATCTGGGTCACATGCCGTACAGGAATCTCCAGGCCGTTTTGAAGCACTTTGAAGGGCTCCTGATGCAGGGGAGCCGTTGCAGGAGCCTGAAGCTTTACATATATCTCCCTGAAATTCTGAAACACGGCGGTCTCAAAGCCCGGTGTGAGGCACAGATCCTTTTCGGAATACATGATGTCTATGGTATCCTGAACGATATATACATCAGCTACTCCCGATCTTGCTTCCTCCCCAATATGGAAATAACGATCCATATGGAGATCCCTTTCATGCCAGCCTCCGCGCCTGATAATAATCCCGGCCTGATTGCTCTTAAAGGATGAGACATCCACTTCAGCCACCATGGCTATCCTGCCGGGATCCTGGTTCAGCATCTCCTGATGCTTAAAACTATGAAGGGAGCCTTCCTGGCCATTCTCCCAGATCCACAGATCCCAGCCTGTATAATCCTGATCATATCTGTAATAATGTATCCTCAACATAGTAACCTTGCCAGTGTGCCGGCCTTGTTCAGCCGTTATTATTTTGTATCTATTATAACCTTACATTCCGCTATATTGTATAAATTATTACCAGAAAAAACTTGACGCCACTCAATTGAGGTAGTATAATTTATGCATCGCTTATGTAACGCTTTAACGTGATAAAGCAATGAAGTGATAAAGGGGTATCAACCATGAAACGATGGAGCATCTATACACCCGAAGGGGTACAGGATATACTGTTTGATCAATGCCGTATGAAAAGAAGGCTGGAAACCGGGCTGAGAAGGCTGTTCACCAGCTATGGTTATATGGAGATGGAAACTCCCACCATTGAGTTTTATGACGCCTTTGGCGGGGAACTCGGGCTTATAAAACAGGAAAGCATGTATAAGTTCTGCGACGCGAAAGGAAGACTTCTGGTTCTAAGACCCGATATGACCATTCCCATAGCCAGAGTTGTGGCAACAAAGATCAAGGATGAGCTGCTGCCTCTTAAGTGCTGCTATATCGGTAACACTTTCTGCTTCGACGAGTTGGGCGGTGGCAAACAAAATGAGTTTACCCAAGCCGGGGTTGAGATCCTTGGCATCCATTCGCCGGAGTCCGATGCAGAGATTATTGCCATGGCGGTAAAGGCTGTGAGATCCTGTGGCCTTAAAGAGTTTCAGATTGACATAGGGCAAGTGGATTTTTTCAAGGGCATAATGGAGAAGACAGGACTTTCGCCTGATGAGGTGGAAGAGGTACGGGAACTGATAGACAGAAAGGACTTTGTGGCAGTTGAACAGGTAATAAACAGACATAAGGTCAGTGAGGATCTGAAGGCACTCATTTTGGATCTCCCCAGGCTGTTCGGCAACAAGGATATTCTGGCGGGGATCAGCAGAGACCCAATCGGTGAGAAGGCATCAGCGGCTCTTGACTACCTCCAGAAGGTGCTGGATATTCTGGAGGACAGGGGGCTTGCCCGATATGTTTCCATTGACCTGGGCATGGTCCAGAGTCTCAACTACTACACAGGGATCGTGTTCAGAGGCTATGCCTATGGGGTAGGGTTTCCCATATTAAGCGGAGGACGCTATGACGGGCTGGTGTCTAAGTTTGGAAAGGATTGCCCGGCTACCGGATTCTCCATGGGGGTCAATATGGTCATGATGGCTCTGGAAAGGCAGAACAGAGCAGATAATGGGAGCCCCGCCGGAATCCTTATCACCTATGAGGAAGGCGGCCGTAAATTTGCCGATGCTTACTGTGAAAAAGCAGTTGAAGAGGGTCTGACTGCCGAACTGGATATCGGCATGGGCGGGCTTGAAGCCTGCCTTAGGTATGCCCGGGTCAAGGGACTTGGGAAGGTTGTCTTGTTCAATGCCGATGGAACCTTCAAAGTGTTTGAAAGGGGCACGGATCTATGAGATATATAACCATTGCTCTGTCAAAGGGACGATTGACCGAATTGTCCATAAGTCTTCTTGAAGGAGCCGGGATTGATTGCTCCGAGTTGAAGGAAAGTTCAAGGAAGCTGATTCTCACCGATGAAAAGAACAGGATAAGGTTTTTCCTTGCAAAGCCTGCCGATGTTCCGGTTTATGTGGAGTATGGAGCTGCCGATATCGGAATTGTGGGAAAGGATACCCTGTTGGAGGAAGGACGCGACCTTTATGAGGTGTTGAATCTGGGCTTTGCCAAATGCAGAATGTGTGTTGCCGGCCCCAAAGAATTGGAGGGGAAAATGGACAGTATCGCCATCACCCGAGTTGCCACAAAATACCCCGAGATAGCCCGGACATATTTCAGGCATAAGAGACGAGAATCGGTTGAGATCATCAAACTCAGCGGGTCTGTGGAACTGGCTCCGCTGGTAGGCCTCTCGGAGGTCATCGTGGATTTGGTTGAAACAGGGAGAACCCTCAAGGAGAATGGCCTTGTGGTATTAGACACCATTGCCGATATCAGTGCCAGGATGGTGGTCAACCGTGTAAGCATGAAGATGGAGAACCAGCGCATCAGGAAGCTGATTGACGCCATCCGCGGACAATTGGAAAGAGCCCCCCCATTGTCATTGCGAGGGAAGTGGCAATCGATGAGATTGTTTCGTTGGCTGTGCCCTCCCCGCAATGACATATAAAAAGTGTCATTGCGAGCGAAGCGAAGTGAAGCGCGGCAAACGATGAGATTGCTTCGTCGGCTGCACCTCCTCGCAATGACATATAAAAAGTGTCATTGCGAGCGAAACGAAGTGAAGCGCGGCAATCGATGAGATTGTTTCGTTGGCTGTGCCCTCCCCGCAATGACATATAAAAAGTGTCATTGCGAGCGAAGCGAAGTGAAGCGCGGCAATCTATGAGATTGCATCGTCGGCTGCACCTCCTCGCAATGACATATTAGAAGTGAGAAGCGTAGGAAGGAAGATCAATCATGAAGATATTTGAATACGGCAAGGATGATGTGGAAAGCTTGTTTGAATCCCTGCAAAGACGCACACCGGAAGGGAAAAGGGATGTTGAGGAGAAAGTATCCGAGATTCTTCGCAACGTGAGGGAGCGGGGGAACCAGGCCATTTATGAATATACACAGAAGTTTGACGGTGTATCAGTACCTATCCATGATTTGGAAGTATCCAAAAAGGAGATGGAGAAAGCCCTTTCAGATATGGATAAGGAACTGATTGAGACTATAGAGAGAGCAGCAGCCAACATACGGGCTTATCATGAAAGGCAAAGGGAGAACTCCTGGTTCATGACCCGGGAGGACGGAACTATTCTGGGGCAGAAGGTAACCCCTCTGAGCCGTGTGGGTGTCTACGCACCTGCAGGAACCGCCCCCTTGCCATCAACAGTTCTGATGGACATTATTCCAGCCAGGGTGGCCGGTGTGGAAGAGGTTATCCTTTGTTCGCCGCCTCAGAAGGATGGAAAGGTTAACCCCGTTATTCTGGCCTGCGCAATGGTCGCCGGTGCTGACAGGGTATTCGCGGTTGGAGGGGCCCAGGCCATTGGAGCCATGGCCTATGGTACCCGGACAATTCCCATGGTGGATAAGATCGTCGGACCTGGCAATATATATGTTGCAACTGCAAAAAAACAGGTTTTTGGCATCTGTGGCATTGATATGATAGCCGGACCCAGTGAGGTGCTGATTATAGCTGACGAAACGGCCAACCCTGAATATGTAGCGGCAGATCTTTTGTCCCAGGCCGAGCACGATCTTTTGGCATCCTCCATACTGGTGACCACCTCAACAACCCTTGCTGAGGCTGTGGTAAAGGCTATTGAGGCTCAAACCCAAAAACTTACCCGCAATGAGATTATTAATAAGTCCCTGGATGCCTATGGTGCAATAGTGGTGGTGCCCAATCTGGATGAGGCTGTGAAGATATCCAACCGCATTGCTCCTGAGCATCTTGAGATCAATACTCAGGATCCCTTTGCTCTGCTTTCGGGCATCCAAAATGCAGGAGCGATCTTCCTGGGCGAGTATTCCCCTGAGCCAGTGGGTGACTATTTCGCAGGTCCAAATCATACTCTTCCCACTGCAGGAACAGCCAGGTTCTTCTCACCCCTGGGTGTTTATGATTTCATAAAGAGATCCAGCATCATCAGCTATACCCGGAAGGCTCTCATGGAAGCAGCGCCTTATGTGTCGTCCTTTGCAGATGCCGAAGGACTTCAGGCTCATGCCGAATCCATTAGAATCAGATGCAGGAACCAATGAGGAGAAAGGAAATCAATATGAACCGGTTTTGGAGTGATATAACCAGAGAAATAACCCCCTATGTTCCCGGAGAACAGCCAAGGGATAAGGTGAGGATCAAACTGAACACCAATGAGAATCCCTACCCGCCGTCCCCCGGGGTGATTGAGTGCCTGAAGGAAGCGGCCAACGAAGATATCCGCCTCTACCCGGATACAGAATCCAGGGCTTTTTGCGAAACGGTGGCACGCTATTATGGCCTGTCTCCCCGTCAGGTGTTTCCAGGAAACGGGTCTGACGAAGTACTGGCCTTTTTGTTCCAGGCCTTTTTTAGCCCACATAACCTTGTTGCTTTCCCGGATGTGACCTACAGCTTTTATCCCGTATATGCGAACCTTTACCGCATCCCCTACAGGGAGATACCGCTCAGGGAGGATTTTACCATCGATTTTTCAGCCTATCCTCAAGGCCTCAAGGGCATTCTCTTTGCCAATCCCAATGCTCCCACGGGAATATATATCCCGCCGGAGGAGATTGAATGCCTGCTAAAATCCAGACCCGACACCCTCATCGTGGTGGATGAGGCCTATGTGGATTTCGGGAATGAATCGGTAGTTCCCCTTGTAAACAGGTATGACAACCTGCTTGTGGTACAGACCTTGTCCAAATCAAGATCCCTTGCAGGTATGAGAATAGGTCTGGCCATGGGCCACCCACAGCTGATTGAAGCCCTGAACCGGATCAAAAACTCCTTCAATTCCTATACCATGGACAGACTGGCGCAGGCGGCTGCCGTGCGTGCCTATGAGGACGACGGGTATTATAGGGAAATAAACAGCAAGATTATCAGGGAGCGTGAAAGTTTCAAGAAGACCCTCGGTGAGATGGGCATCCCATGCACCGATTCCAAATCCAATTTTGTCTTCATTACCCTTCCCGGCATCAAGGGGCCGGATGCCTTAAATCTTTTCAGAGAACAGGGTATCCTGGTAAGAAATTTCGCCAAGATTCCGAGGATTGCTGACTGGCTCAGAATAACCATTGGCACAAAAGACGATATGGTCAGGGTTGTGGAAGCCATTAAAAAGATCGTGGAACGGTGAATGCTTCCAATGATATAATGAAAAAAACCTATTGAAATTGCGGGGTGAGTTTGTTGAGAAGAGCGGATATTGCCAGAAAAACGAAAGAAACAGACATCAGGCTTGCGTTGGATCTGGATGGCGATGGCAGGAACACCATTGCTTCAGGTATTGGATTTTTGGATCATATGCTGTGTTTGTTCTCAGGTCATGGGCGTTTTGATCTGGAACTTAAATGCAGCGGAGATTTGGATGTGGATACACATCACACTGTTGAGGATATCGGCATTGTTCTCGGTAAGGCCATTTCCGAGGCATTGGGCAGTCGTGAATCCATCAAAAGGTATGGGAGCGCTCTGATTCCCATGGATGAGTCACTGGCTCAGGTATCCCTGGATCTTTCCAATCGGCCCTACCTTTATTTCGATATTCCCTTCAGCAACCCCCAGGTGGGTGGAATGGATACCGAGATGTTTGAGGAATTCTTCCGTGCTCTGGCTGTTAACGCCGGCATGACGTTGCATATCAGTATTCTGCACGGGAAAAACAACCATCACATGATAGAAGCTGCATTTAAGGCTTTTGCCAGAGCCCTGAGGGAAGCTGTAACCTTAGATCCATCCATAAAGGGCGTAAATTCAACCAAGGGTATGCTTTAAGGAAAAACAAATACAACATAATCACACCAAATTATATTGCAAGACGGAGGAAAACAGCATGCTGATTCGAGACACAAGTTTCATCAAGTTGCCCGTATTCATCAGGGGCAAGGTCAGGGATGTGTATGAGGTAGGAGATGATATGCTCCTCATGATCGTAACTGACAGGATTTCGGCTTTTGACGTGGTTTTTGATGACCTGATACCCAATAAGGGTAAGGTTCTCAACAGCCTGTCGGCATTTTGGTTTGAGTACTGCAGTGATATAATCGGGAACCATCTGGTTACCACCGATGTTTCCGAATACCCCATGGGTCTTTCAAAGTTTAAAGAGGAACTCCAGGGCCGGTCCATGCTGGTGAAAAGACTGAAGATGGTGGAAGCCGAATGTATTGTCCGGGGTTACCTGGAGGGTTCTGGTCTTAAGGATTACAAAGCCACCGGCGAGATCTGCGGAATCAGACTGCCTGAAGGTATGCAGCAGGCTGAAAAGCTTCCGGAACCTATCTTTACACCCTCCACCAAGGCTAGCGAGGGGCATGATATCAATGTCAGCTTTGATTATGTGGAGAAGAAGATCGGCAAGGAGCTTGCAGCAGAGTTGAAGGAAAAATCCCTGGCTCTCTACAATAAGGCTTCCCAGTACGCTTTGAGCCGTGGTATTATCCTTGCCGATTCCAAGTTTGAGTTTGGGATCATGGACGGTAGGCTTGTGATAGCCGATGAACTTTTCACCCCCGATTCTTCACGGTTCTGGGAACTTTCGGACTATAAGCCTGGTAAGGCACAAAAGAGCTTTGACAAGCAATATTTGCGGGAATATCTTGAGACCCTTGATTGGGACAAGAAACCTCCGGCGCCTAAGCTTCCCCGGGATGTAATCGAAAAGACAGAAATGAAATATATTGAGGCATACGAGCGGATTACGGGTAAGAACTTTGAACCATGATCGCCTTTTCAGACGGCGATATAGCCTTAAGACTATCAGAATTTTTATGAAGGTGGCATTATAGATCATGATTATTTATCCGGCTGTGGACATAAGGGATGGCAGATGCGTCCGCCTGAGACAGGGCAGTTACAGTGATATGACCGTATATGGGGATGACCCTGTGGCAATGGCTCTTAAATGGCAGAATGCAGGATCACAATACCTCCATGTGGTGGATCTGGACGGTGCAAGGGGACAGGGCAAAAACAACAGAGATATTATCGGGAGAATGGTAAAAGCTCTCGGTATTCCTGTGCAGACCGGGGGCGGCATCAGAACTATGGCCGATATTGATGAGGTTCTGTCGCTGGGAGCAGCTCGCGTGATACTGGGTACCTCTGCTGTAAGGGATCCCGGGCTTGTGGAGGAGGCTGTTTCCAAGTATGGCAGCAGGATAGCTGTAGGGATAGATGCAAAAAAAGGCCTGGTTGCCATTGAGGGCTGGGAACAGACCAGCCGGTATACAGCCATTGAGTTTGCAAGGCATATGGAGAAGCTGGGTGTAAAGACCATCATATACACCGATATAGCCACCGATGGCATGCTCACAGGCCCCAACCTTGAGGCCATGATTGAAATGCAGCAGGCGGTTTCCATGGAGGTTATCGCTTCGGGCGGCGTAAGCAGTATTGATGACCTTGTAAGGCTCAAGCAGACCGGAGTTGCCGGAGCCATTGTGGGAAAGGCCATATATACAGGGGCAGTTGATCTGAAAGAGGCACTGAAAAAGGTGTAGTATTTCCGCTACAGAGCCAGTTACGGAATTTTTATTGATGAAGGTGGTACCAATATGTCTGTAAAGAGAATCATACCGTGCCTTGATGTTCATAATGGCCGCGTCGTCAAGGGTGTAAAATTTGTTAACCTTGTGGACGCGGGGGATCCTGTCAGCTGTGCAGCCGCCTATAATAAGGCCGGAGCCGATGAACTTGTGTTTTTAGACATCACCGCCTCGTCCGAGTCCAGGGATACCATGACCGATGTGGTAGCCAGGGTGGCCCGGCAAATTTCCATTCCGCTTACTGTTGGTGGCGGTATCAGAACCGTTGAGGATATCCATCGGGTTCTTATGGCTGGTGCCGACAAGGTGGGGATCAATTCTGCCGCATTGAAAAGACCCGAACTCATATCGGAGGCGGCAGCGCGTTTTGGCAGCCAATGTGTGGTTCTAGCCATTGATGCTAAAAAAAGATCGGATGGCTCGGGCTGGGATGTCTACTTGAACGGCGGGCGTGTCAATGCCGGAAGAGATGCAATTGAGTGGGCTGTTGAAGCCGAAAGACTTGGAGCGGGAGAGATCCTCCTTACCAGCATGGACCGGGACGGTACCAGGGCAGGTTATGACACAGAACTCACCAGAAGCATCTCTTATGCCGTAAAGATACCTGTAATCGCATCGGGAGGCGCCGGAACCATGGAGCATTTCAGGGATGCCATCATCCATGGCCATGCAGATGCGGTACTGGCCGCTTCATTATTCCATTTTGGTGAATTGAAAATTCCTGATTTGAAGAAATGGCTCAAAAGCGAAGGAATAGATGTCAGGCAATAATGCGCCCCTTACCAACTAAT
>LSQX01021861.1_pt1 | contig 23386 bp, 21 predicted proteins | sample 654561 | NCBI WGS metagenome assembly LSQX01 (sample SAMN04489861, study PRJNA283612) | anaerobic digester metagenome | isolation source: 4 biogas reactors fed with cattle manure at either 37C or 55C with and... | place: Denmark: Kongens Lyngby | collected 2014
AATACGGTATGGGGCTGTCTTCAATTTTCTTGATCAGCTCAAAGTCAAACTCATCCGGCTGTTTTTCAAACCGTTTTTTACCCACAGCATAGTTTATGAGGACCGGCACTTGCCGGGCCCGGGTGATAACCTGCCCCAGATCCCGGTCCCAGATCCGTTCGGTAGCCCGTTCCAGTTCCCGCTTAGTAAGGTTGGCATCACAAGAAGGGCACGGGAACTCACGCATTACCTTCCCTTCAGTTTTGTCCACAGCTACATCCCAAAATACCAGCTCCGCACCGCAGCTGGGGCAAAGAAACACATCGGACCAAACAGTGTAGTTGATCGTTCCGAAGAGGGGTCTTCCATTTAAATCCTTTTGCACCCTCCCGTTAATAACATGCTGTGTTTGGTACATCCAACCGCATTCCTCTTCTACTTCGGCCAAGACGCGCTTCGCCTCACGCTCGAAAGCAGCTACATCCACCGGTCTATTATAGTTGTAGGCGATGAAGGTAGCTGCCGGTGACAAGTCCACCAGCACTGCTTTGCGGGCACCTAGCTTAGACAAAGGCCGGCCCTTGTCATCCAATATTGTACCGTCGGGAGAAATCAGGTAGTCTAAAGCAGCCACCTCTTTCTCGTCCCCGCACAGCTGCGCTGCCACACCCGTCATACCGGTGCCGCAAAAGCCATCGAAGACAATATCTTCCGGCTCAGTGTAATGAAGGATATAGCGCATAATAGCTCGATGAGGCACTTTGGTATGATAGGAATGAGCATTATAAATAGGATTATTCTTCCCTTCGGCCACGTCGGCAGCGAAAGGTTCACGGTGATAATCATCAGTGGCCGGATCGTAAGGCCGGCCATGTTCTTTAACAAATGCCGGCAAAAACGGATTGGGGCAAGCTGTATAATAAGGCGGATCCGATAGGTTGATAATATCTTCATCTTCGGCCAGGGGAAAGCCGTCTATATGCCGGACCTGATCCAACAGTTCTTTGGTAAGGCGAAATTGCTGCTTTTCTACTGCCGGTTTTTTCTGCTTCGGCACGCTTATTCTCTGTTGATAACGATGCTGGCTCATAATCATCACTCCCTATTCCAGCACAATACGGACTTTGCCTGGATCTTTACCCCGGGTAATCGACTCAACATAAGCCTTAAATCGTTCCTGGAACTCGGCCAACGTACAAGGAGCACCTCCTTGGTTCAGCGCTTGTTTTAACTCCGGTGCCCGCACCACAACTCGTTCCATCCCTGACAGCACTTCTTGTACTACCCTGATAAAACCGCTGTTAATCTCATAAGGCAACTGCCGCTCCTTGATCACTTGGTCCAATAACTCCTGCTCGGCTGCTGATAAGAGATAGATGTTCTCTTGGGCCGTGGGGTCTTCTAGGCTGGATACAAGCATCTTCGACCATTTATTATAAAGATCATCTAGCTCTTGTTCTAGTTGGTCCAGTTCTGCCTCTGCCGGTACCTTTGGCTGTTCTTCAGCCGGTCTAAAACTGCAGAAGGGACAAATAGGTTTGTCAGCCAACTGCTTCGGGTCCAGCTCAAAGCACGACTTTAGACCGCTTAAGCGAGAAGTAAGAGTCGTTAATTCCAAATGAGGAAAAAGATCATGGATAGTGGCCAACCGGGTTAGTGCTTTAAGGCGCTGGTCGTTACTATAGGCCACTTTCTTCTGATCAGCCGTGGGACCCAGCCGGGCGCGCCGATGTTGGGTAAAGTATTCTTTCTGGTAACTGTCTTTTAGCTGGCTGAGTGCTTGTATTAGTTCCCGGCGTAAATTGGCACCGCCAAAGTCGGCCTCTGCCAACCGAGCCTCAATTTGGCTGTGCACCGTAGCCGCCTGTTGGTGCCAAGAATGGTCTTGGGGCAGCACTGCAACAGCTGTATCTAAATAGGCAGCTAGCGGTGCCAGATCCGCCTGCAGTGTTAGGATCTGTTGGGCCAATTGCCGGCGGTCCAGATTAGCCTGCTGAGCGCGAACATGATCCAGGTTGTAGGTTAGGTTCTTAAGTTTGCCTACGGTGTTAAAAGCAGTTAGTGTTTCTAAGAATTCCTTAAGATCGGACAAGGCCTGAACCAATTGGCTAGCTTTCTGTTCGCTAAGCAGGCTTACTTCCCATACAGTCAGGCCCTGATTCAGTTTTTGTTGAGTTAGCACCAGTTCGTCTATATCTTGCGCCAGCTGTTCTTGTAGCTTCTTGATCCCCTCTTCTCGCGTGGCTTGGTTCACTATTAACCCCGGCGGTATATCTAGTAGCTCGAAAATGGCCTGCCAGGGGGCCAGGGGAAATTCTTTTGTGGGTTCAATATGTCTGAAGTCTGTTAACTCTGCCAGGGGTCGTTCAATTAGCTCTTCTATGTTCGCGGCGTCGATCTTGCAGCCCTTGATGCCGAGTACAACATCGCCGGTGTAGATGAGGCTAGCGATAATCACCACTACCCACTCCGGTTCCAGGCGAAAATGCCGCTCGTACTCCAACTCTTGGTAGTACAATTCGATAATTTCTTTTCTTGTAAGCACCTGGCCGGGTCCTTTTCCCTTTAGCCTTTGTAGGAAATACTTAGCGTAGCGTGAATTGTGAGGCCGCAGTTTGTTATCATCAAGGAGTTCTAACGCAACGAGCACGGCCGTACCCTGATCGGTCTTGATTGTACCTGCAATCCAACGCAAGGCTTCTTTGGCAGCCTGCTGCCTGTTGGCCGTGGTGATTGAAATAGAGAAAGTGGGATACTGAGGCGTCTGTTCGGCAAAATGGGCGCTCAAAAGATTGGCGCTTACGTGGTTTACTTGATCTCGGAAGTTAGCCCTAGTGGCCACTTTCGTGAGGCATTTGGCCATGCTTGTGCCCACACCACGGTAGACCACAGTGAAGGCTGTTTGCAGATTGTCTCGGAGCCACTTGGACAAGATTTTGAACTGCTCTTCCGCTTTCGTGTTATAGATTTGTTTCGTACCTTTGGCAGCATCTTGAGCCAGGGCCTGTGCCCCGGAAAACAACCGCAAAGCTTGATCAAAGGTATCGTCTCGGTGAGTAAGAAAATAAAACACTTCGTCGGCTTTCTTCTCGTCTTCGTACGTGGGAGGAGAGAAAGGCTGCAGGAAATAGAGATAGAAATCCCGCGGCGGTTGGGCCGTGGAACGTTCGTTAGGCGCACCGAAAAACAGATAGCCCTCCCGGGAGACTTTTCGTTCCGGCCACTCAAGTTCGTATTGCCAAATGCGGGCGCCGGAAACATAAGTAGTTTCCGAACACTCCATAACCCGCGCCAGGACTTTGTAGTAATAACGGTTCAGGGTATCGTCGTCCAGCGTATCTGCCCTAAGTTCGATCTCTTTGTCGTAATCCACGTCCTTTTTGACATCCAGGTAGTATTGCCCGTTCTGGGAATTGAAGGAAAGGAACTGGCCGCTGACGGTGTTTTGGATTTCTCTGAGTACCGATTCAATGGTAGTCTGTAGAAAATCGGCGTCTTCTTCGGGCAAGAGCATGTATAGGCACAGACTATCGCGCATTTCGTTTGCTGTCATCCCTAAGGGGACGTTAATGTCGTCTGTGGTCAAACGATGAATGCACAAGGCGGCAATTATGCGCAAGGCCAGGGGTAAATACTCCCGACGGGGCATCGCCTGTTTAATTCTGTTTTCCAGCACCTGGCTTTTATCTAGCACTTCACGCACAGCTGGATCAGACCGCAAGGCTGCTTCTTCTTGAATATCGTCCCAATAGGAATCAAAAGAAATAATACCCGGTTCAGACGCAGAAATTTCTTGGTCCAGCAGTTTACGCACCCTGGTACTGATAGCCTTCAACGCCTGGCGTTGCTCTACCACGTACAACTGCTCAAAAATCTCCAGATAGGCAGGGTGAATGGGAAAGAGGGCCACGAAATCCTCCAGCCGCTCGCTCATGTGTTGATATAACTTTATAAATGGCTGCAAATGTTCGCGAATCAAGGCCCGCTGCTTGGCATTTTTTCTTAATAAACGATTTGCCACTACAAAAGCTATATCCTGACGTACAATACGTACCTGTTCGAAGCGGTCTTTTACCCGCCGGATACTGCTGGCTACAAACTGAAAACGGGGATTGTCAAACAGTGATTCTTGGATACCGGCTACAAACCGAAATCGGGTAAGCCCACACACCTCCCCAACTTCACGGAGGAAGCCTAGATCTAAGACTAGCTCTTGCTCCTTGCGACCGCGAAGATAATCCAACAGCTCATCGGCCACCACCAGCAATCCATGCTGGGGATAGGCCTGGTTAAAGGCAGCCATCATTTCCACTAGCAGTTCTTTGTTGTTGCTAACTTCAGCCGCACTGGGAAAGCGGTATTTGATCCCGAGGCTATCCAGATAAGCCTCCAGCTCATCTAGAACTATATCGCGCAATGGTTTGGTTACGGCTCCGATTTCCGTGCGTAGTACCTTAAACTTGCCCGCAATGCTGCTGGCAGCTTGGGCTACTTGTTCATCATGGATATCCGCTACTAGGTCGGCGTGTTGAGCCACAGCCGAGATAAACGATAACAAATGTGATTTACCGGTACCGTAATTACCGACGATAAAAAGCCCTTTGTTATCCCTGGGCTGGTGATACTGAAGCTGGGGAAACACCAGCTCGGTTAGGTTTTCGCTCATGCGGTGGGAGATAACAAAACTTCGCACTAAATCAGCTGCTCGATCTTTTTCATCAGCTTCAAGCAGCTGGATGACAGTCTCTAAAGGCTCGAAATTGATTACCTGGTGGTACCGCATTAGCACTCCCCCTCTCCTTTTATTGGTCTGCTAAAGGATAAACTAAAGCCTGAACTTGACTGTAGCTGCGATATTCCGGGTGTCCAGGCCGGGCATAGATCAAACGGCCAGCAACAAACTGGCCACTCCAAGCTGCCACAACGGTTCTCCAGCGGCTAACAAGCTGGAGCAATCGGAGAGGATCTTGCAGCAAAGTCGGTTCAAACAGAATTTCTGTATTATCTAGAACTGTGGTTTTCTTGCCTGGATTGTTGAGAATCTCTTCTATTGTCGGTAGCACTTTGGTAGGCACGTCTTGTTGTGACAGCGGCAACAATTTTTCGCTCAAGTTTGTACCTAAATTGACATAGGTATAGCCATAGGTACAACATAAATCCACCAGCAACTTGGTCTTACCGGCACCTGCCGTCCCTACTACCAAAACCAACTGATAATGCCGAGACTTAGTTGACTGAGCTAGGCGTTGGAGTTGTTGTACTCTTATGTCCATAGTATCAACTCTCTTTTTTGTAAAGAATTCAGGTAATCAGACATTGTATTGTAGTCAATTCGACGCATTTCAGTCAATTCCTGCTCTCAATGTGCTAAACACATATAAAGCAAAAGCACCACCTAAAAAGCAATGTGCTTTCCAAGCGGTGCTTTTTTCTATTTCGCTTTTACTATCCCAGCTGTTCCTTTATGACGACGGCAATTTTATCGGTTAAGTTCTTTAGCATCTTTTCTTCTTCTCCCTCCACCATGACTCTGATCACCGGTTCGGTGCCGGAGGGGCGGACCAGGATGCGGCCGCGGCCGTGCAGGGCTTGTTCGGCTTCGGTGATGGCCGCTTTTATCTGTTCGTTTTTCTGCCAACCGCTTTTGGTTGCTACGGGCACGTTAACTAGGAGCTGAGGGAAAGGTTGCACTACTGCTGCCAGCTCAGACAGGGGCTGCCTTTTTTTAGCCAAGACTTGAAGCAGCTGCAGGGCGGTACTTAGGCCGTCGCCGGTGGTATTATGATCTAGGTTGATGATATGGCCGGACTGTTCGCCGCCTAGGTTCCAACCGCGCTTTAGCAGCTCTTCCAGCACGTAACGATCGCCGACTGCGGCTCGAATCAGTTCTATACCGCGCTCCTTCAGCGCTACTTCCAGGCCCATGTTGCTCATGGAAGTAGCCACCAGGCCGTTCCCGGTAAGAAGCCCTTTTTCTTGCTGCCACAAGGCCAAGATGGCCATGATCTGGTCGCCGTCCACTAGAGCTCCGCTTTCGTCTACGGCGATCAACCGATCGGCATCGCCGTCGAAAGCAAAGCCTATATCGGCCCCTGTCTCTGTGACCGCCTGTTGAAGTGTTTGGGGACAAGTGGAACCGCAGTTTACATTAATGTTGGTTCCGGTGGGAGCAGCGTTAATTGCCGTCACCTGGGCTCCGAGACGCTCAAGTATGGTGGGTGCTACGTGGTATACAGCGCCATGGGCCGTATCCACCACTATGTTAAGAGCCGATAGATCTGTTCCCAGCTCTTGCTGTAAGTGATTAAGGTACAGTTCGGCGGCTCGGTCCAGTTGGCGTTTTTTCCCTACCTCCCCGCCGGTGGGCCGAGGCAAGTTATGTTCGGTAAGCAGCCTTTCCACCTGATCTTCGGTTTCGTCCGGGAGTTTGTACCCCTGGGCCGAAAAAAACTTGATCCCGTTATCCGGTACCGGGTTGTGAGAAGCCGAAATCATCACGCCGGCATCGGCGCCTAAAATACGGGTGAGGTAAGCAACAGCCGGGGTGGGAATGATTCCGGCGCTGAGGACATCACCGCCCACTGACAGTATTCCCGCTGTAAGTGCTGCTTCTAACATATCGCCTGATTGACGTGTATCCCGCCCCACTACCAGCTGCGGTCTTTTCTTGGCATTGGTCAGGACAAAGGCTCCAGCCCTACCCAGGGCAAAAGCCAGTTCCGGCGTAAGATCCAGATTGGCTACGCCGCGCACCCCATCAGTTCCAAATAGGCGTCCCAACGTGGGTCCTCCTTTTTGATTCAGGATAAATACAAGCACAATTTATATCTTCATATTCTTTCCGGGCGTTGTCAACCTATATTTCCCCGGAGATAATTCAGGGCTGTCTTGGTAGGCAGCCCTGAAGGAAATGCAAAACAGTTTACACTCCGGAAAGTTGTTGTTACTCTCCGGCTGCCACCAACTCCTTAATGGTAACCTTTACCTGGGCCGGCTCGACTCCCACTTGGCGCACACCGTCTGGAAGCACCAACCGTAGCGGCAGTTCGTGTTCGCCGGCGGTGAGATCCTGAGCGCTCACATAAGCCACCACGTCGCTTTGGCTCAGCCGGTTGATGGTTTGAGAAAGTCCGGATACGGTAACTTTAACTGTTTTAGGCTCTGTCTCCGCCTCTAAATCGGGGGCTAAATCCCGTGTTTTTACTTCTATATTATCTAAAGTGCGCTGGACGGTGCGCTGCTCGATAACCACTGTCACCCGTACCTTCTCCACTTCGGCCCGCACATCCCGGGGCAGGGCTATCCGAACATCGCCGGTTTGGGTGGAAGTGGCTTCGCTAATACTAAAAGGTAAGGTAGATACTGAAGTAACCTCGGCTAGCATGGCCGGCGGTCCGCTCACAATGACAGTGGCCGGATCCACCAATACCTGTGCTACTTGGTAGCCGGCAGCGGGTTCTCCGGTGACCTGTGCATTTACAGATACAATCTTGGCCGGCAATCGCGCTACCGGCAGCGCCACTTCAATCACTTCCGGTTTGATCCTGAGTCCTTCTGCCGCCGGTGCTCCCTTGCTATCTAAGATCTGAACGGGAACACTTACCTGAATGTTATCCTTGGCTCCTTCTGTGTCCAGCCTGACCACCGCCCGGCTGGCAGTGTTCACCCGGCTGCGAGGGCCTTCTACCAATACTTGTACCGGACTGAGCACCGGTTCGCCGGCAGCATAGCTGGGGGCTGGATTGCCGCGTGTGACCAGCTCTACCGGCAGCTGCTTTTGTATAATCGCCTCCAGCTTAACCGCTGCCTCGCGCGGGCTCACATGGACTAGCTGGAGGTTGTCCGGCAGGGTTGCAACCTGTACCGGATAGGTTCCTTCGCCTTCCACCCCCTCGGATAGGTCTACATACAGACCGATCTCTGAGGATCCGGTAGCGTAGAGGTCGTTTCGGCGGCCCTTCAGCCGGACCGACACGAGCTTGATATCTTCGGCTAATACCAGCCCGGCTGGGAGGTTCCTAAGTTCCGGCGGAACTGAAATCGTGCGCGCATCCTGTGGATTGTTCTCGTTGATGACAAACAGCCACATGACGAAGGCCAGAATGAGCGCCACCACACGGACAACAGCATCTTTTTGCAGCCAACTATCCATGTAAAGACCCCCAGCGCAGGAATGGTACTCCTGTTTCCTGCTTAAAAATTCCTGATAACAGTTCGTTCAGGCTGGATTCGTCCAGGTGGCGTTTGATCCGTCCCTCATGAGTTAAGGAAATGATGCCGGTCTCTTCTGACACCACCACCGTCACGCAGTCTGATTGCTCGCTGATGCCCAGCGCCGCCCGGTGCCTGGTCCCCAGTTCCTGGCTGACGTCGCTCTCAGTGAGGGGAAGGAAACAACCGGCGGCCGCGACCCGGTCGCCCCGGATAATGACGGCCCCGTCATGGAGCGGTGTATTGGGCACGAAGATATTAACCAGCACCTCAGCCGACACCACAGCATCCAGTGGAATTCCCGTTTCTTCTACCTCCCTAAGGCCGGTCTGTCGTTCCAGTACAATCAAGGCCCCAACTTTGCTCCGGGACAACACCTGAACTGCTCGCACCACTTCACGAATCATACCGGTAACATCTTCGGTGTCCAGCAGGCGGTTAGCCCCGCCAAAAAAGCGGCCGCGGCCCAATTGTTCCAGACCACGACGGAGCTCCGGCTGAAAGATCAGGGGAATGGCAATAAGACCCATGGTCATAACTTTGTCCAGTAACCAGCTGGTGGCGGCCAGCTCAAAGCGGCGGCTGAACAAATAGGCCAGCAGAAGCACGGCCAGGCCTTTTATTAGCTGCACAGCGCGCGTGCCCCGAATCCATATAATAACCCGGTAAAACACAAAAGCTACGATTATGATATCCAGGAAATCCAACACGCCGAAATCGTGCAGCTGCGTCAGCATTAGCCTCACCTTACCAATTACTGTTTCTCTTTCTATTACTTCCTAAAGAAGATGCTCATTATACTTTCGCTGACAACGGCTGAAAAACCTTTCGTAGCGCCGACATTTTTTGTCACCAATTATTAGCTAAGTTCCTCGGTTCTGGCCTTGAGTACCTCTTCCCGCAAGCTGAACCAGATGGTATGAAATAAATCCAGGAAACGGGGCTGGGAGCGGATCACGGTGAGATTCCGCGGACGGGGTAAATCGATGTCTAAAACAGCCTTTACTCGGCCCGGTCGGGCTGTCATCACCAGCACCCGATCGCCTAATCCCAACGCTTCGTCAATGCTATGGGTGATGAACATGGCTGTCTTTTGAGTCCCCTCCCAGATTTTGAGCAGTTCCTGCTGCAGCAAAACCCGTGTTTGTTCATCTAAGGATCCAAACGGTTCATCCAAAAGAAGAATAGCCGGATCATTGGCAAAGGCGCGGGCCACACTGGCCCGTTGTTTCATGCCTCCGGACAGTTGATGGGGATAGGCCTGGGCGAATTTGCTGAGGCCGGTGATTTTAAGGTAATGGTCGGTGATCTGTTCGCGCTCCGGCCGAGGGATTCCCCGCATAGCTAGGCCATAGGCTATGTTCTCTTTCACCGTGTACCAAGGAAACAAAGATTGTTCCTGGAATACCATGGAGTTGACCGGTTTGCCCTCCTCTGTTATTGTCACAATAGCCTCGCCCGAGGTGGGTTGCTCCAGTCCGGCTAGAATCCGGAGCAAGGTGGACTTACCGCAGCCGCTGGGCCCCACGATACAAAGAAATTCGCCCTCCTTCACGGTAAGATTGATATCTTCTAAGGCCACCACCGGGGTACCGTGGCGGTTGGGAAACACCTTGCTAATTCCTCTTAGTAAAATAGCTTCACGGCTGGTTGTCATCCCTGTGGCCTCCTCCCTGGTACCATCTTGTTGCTGTTAGGGCCGCGGCGCTTTCCACGGTATCACCCGCTGTTCAATATAGTCCAATAGATATGAAAGTAGATAGCCCAATATAGACATCATGATCAAGGCCACAAACATGCGCTCAATGTCGAACATATCGTAGGCCCGCCAAATCCAATAGCCCACGCCGGCCCGGGCTGCTGTCAGCTCTGCCGCCACAATCAGAAGCAGAGCTGTGCCCATGCCCAACTTAAAGCCGGCAAAAATCATCGGCAGCGCGCCGGGCAGGGCCACAGTACGATAGAAGTTCCAGCGACTGGCACTGTAGTTTTTGGCCACATCCAGATAGATTGGATCGATGCTGAGCACCCCGGCCATGGTGTTAATCAGCACTAAGTAAAAAACACCGATGGCAATGGTAAACACTTTAGAACTTTCCCCTAGCCCGAACACCAGCAGAATAAGCGGCATAATAGCCAGCTTAGGGATGGGAAACGTAGCCGCCACCATGGGCTCCAGAGCAGCCCGCACCAGCGGGAACAAGCCCATGGAAAGTCCCAGCAGCACTCCTGGTATTGCTCCGGCAGCAAACCCTAGCAAAATGCGGCGAACGCTGATCCAACTGTGGTACAAAAGTTCACCGGAGAAAAACACCGGAACAAAGGTTTCCATAATGCGGCTGGGACAGGAAAACAAGCGTATATCCACCACGCCCGCTCGGGCCAACACTTCCCACAAGACTAAGAGCAATAGCGGCGAAAAAAACGAAATGACCTTTCCTTCCATTCGCACTTGGCACCACCTCCAAACAGTCAGGGAGAGGCAGGAGGGAGGGCTGCAGCCCCAGCCCTCCCTGATTGTTTACTCGTATTTTCCTAGCACTTGGAGGGCCCGATCCACGTACTGGTTATCGAGAACATCCTCGAGTTTGAGATCTCCTTTGAGCAGCTCCCGCTCTTTGTACCACTTTAGATCTAACTCGATACCCTTGGCGCGGACATAGCCATCGGGATTTAACCCTACCGGGAACATTTGCTCATACAGTGCCTTGTCTTTTACCACTGACGTCTCGGCCAGGATGGAGATGATCTCTTCTTTTTTTATGTCTTTAAAGAAAGCATCGTTGTAGTCCCGCAGCGCTTTGATATAAGCGATCATGAATCGATCGGCCACCTCAGGTCGGTTAATAAAGGACGTTCCATAGATGAGAAGCGCTGTTTGGGCATGGGGGTCGTATTCTGACGGATCTTTCCACGGATCCAAGATGTCGCTACTCATGCCTTGGGCCACGAACGGCTCAATAACCATGCCGCCGTCGATGCTGCGGTTGGCCATGGCGGCCACAATATCCGGGAAGGCCCGGATCACTTCCACTTGTACGTCGGCAGTGGTCATGCCGCCGGCATTGAGGCAGCGATCCAGAGCAATCTCGTCCAGCGAGGCTGTGCCCACAATAGCTAATTTGCGCCCGCGCAGATCCTCGAAGTCTTTGATTTCATCCACCAAGTCTTTGCGGATGCAGAGCCGGTAGTAACCCTGGCCAGCCACGTTGACACCTTTGTCAGCTACAATCTTGATGGGGATCCCGCGCAGCATGGCATTAAAGAGACCGCTGGCCGTAACAGTAAAACCGACATCCAATTGTCCTGCTGCCAGTGCGTTGATCATCTCCTGACCGGTATTGAAGTTGACCGATTCGATGTTCAGTCCCAGCTCTTGGTAGTAACCTTTAGCCACCCCAATGAGAAGCCCAGAATCGGATACCACTTCTTTGGCACCGACAGTGACGGTAACAGCGGGTGACAACGGCTCCAGTACATGGGTTGCCGCCGGTGGCTCCGGCGCTTGGGCCGGGGGCACCTGGGTGGGACTGCACCCAGCCACCAACACCGTTACCAACGCAACCAATAACAACCAGACCTTTACCTTCACCTAACATTCCCCTCCCCTGATTTTTTCTCCGAAAGCGTGCCGGTCAAAGCACACCTTCTCTTCCCCATAATATTGACCCGGTGGCTGTTTGGTGACTCAAAAAACCCCTGCCGCAAGGCAGGGGTTGAGATAAAATCCGGTTCGTCAGGCGCTGGGATTTGGTTGTACTAACGCTTTCGCCCGGGCCAATTGGAGTTTTACTTGCTCCAGGGCCGTGCCGCCAAAGGAGGTTCGGGCTGCCACCGCCGCTTCTGGAGTCAGGGCTGCCAGGGCGTCAGGCTCAAACAGCGTTGAGGCCTGCTGGAGCTCTTTAAGGGAGAGGTCCTCCAGGCTCTTCCCCTGGTCCAGACAAAGCTGCACCAGCCGCCCCACCACTGCGTGGGCCTCTCGAAACGGCAGGCCGCGCCGGGCCAGGTAATCTGCCAGGTCTGTGGCGGTGGAAAAATCACCGCTTATAGCTTGGCGCATACGGTCCCGGTTCACCTTGAGGGTGGCGATTAAGGGAGCAAATATGCTAAGGCAGGCAGTTAACGTATCCACGGTGTCGAACAAAGCTTCTTTATCTTCTTGCAGGTCTTTGTTATATGCCAGCGGCAGGCCTTTCACTGTCATGAGCAAAGCCAGAAGGTGCCCGGCTACCCGGCCGGCTTTGCCCCGGACCAGTTCCGGTACATCGGGATTTTTCTTCTGGGGCATAATGCTGGAGCCGGTGCTGTAGGCCTCGTCCAGCTCCACAAAAGAAAACTCCTGGCTGGACCACAAGATAAGTTCTTCGGCTAAGCGGGACAGATGCACCATACAAATAGCCGCCGCCGCTAAGAACTCCAGGATATAATCCCGATCGCTCACAGCATCTAAGCTGTTTTCGTACAAGGCCGAGAACCCCAGTTCCTTAGCCACCAGCTCCCGATCAATGGGAAACCCGGTTCCGGCCAGGGCCCCTGCTCCCAGCGGCATCAGGTCGGCTCGCTCACGACAGTCTAAAAAGCGCTGACGATCGCGCTGCAGCATATGAACATAGGCCAGCAAATGATGAGCCAGCAGCACCGGTTGGGCATGCTGCAGATGGGTATAACCCGGCATAATCACATCCAGGTGCTTCTCCGCTTGCTGGATCAGTTCTCGTTGCAGGGCAGCAATTAAGTCCAGTACTTTATCCACCTGCCGGCGCACGTACAGATGGGTGTCTAAAGCTACCTGATCGTTGCGGCTGCGAGCGGTGTGGACTTTGCCGCCCACCGGCCCGATTTTTTCCATCAGACGGTGCTCGATATGCATATGAATATCCTCGAGCTCAGGAGAAAAGTCAAATTGGCCTTGCTCAATTTCGGCCCGGATTTCTGCCAGACCGCGACCGATGGTGTCGGCTTCAGCGGCGGAGAGAACTCCCACCGCTGCCAGCATCTTCACATGGGCCAGGCTGCCGTCAATATCTTCTTGCCACAGGCGGTGGTCGAACTGGATAGAGGAGTTAAACTCCTCCATCTCAGCCGCTGTCTGGTGGCGAAACCGTCCGCCCCACAGCTTCATGCCTGAGATCCCTTGCTTTTCAGCCAGCCCTGGACTGCCAGCGGCAAGCCGTAGAGGTTGATGAACCCGGCAGCATCTTTTTGATCATACACATCGTCGGCGCCGAAGGTGGCCAGATCTTCCCGGTACAAGCTGTTGGGAGAAGTGCGGCCGGACACAATGATACTGCCTTTGTATAGTTTAAGCCGTACGCTGCCGGTCACCGGCTGCTGGGTTACACTTACAAACGCATCCAGTGCCTCCCTAAGCGGTGTAAACCACAAGCCGTAATAGACCAACTCGGCATATTTGGCCGCGATCAGTTCTTTGTAGTGCATGGTGTCCCGATCCAAGGTAAGATACTCCAGCTCGCGGTGAGCACACATCAGGACGGTGCCGCCGGGAGTTTCATACACGCCGCGGGATTTCATGCCCACCAGGCGATTCTCCACCAGATCGGCTCGGCCCACACCGTTGGCTCCGGCAATATCATTAAGCTTTTGCACCAAGGCCACCGGTGACATCCTCTCGCCGTCCACAGCCACCGGTTCACCCTGCTTAAAATCGATGGTTACATAAGTGGGTTTGTCCGGGGCTTTTTCCGGCGAGACTGTAAGCAAAAACATGTCTTCCTGGGGCTCAAAATCCGGGTCCTCCAGCACGCCGCCCTCGTAGCTGATATGCCACAGGTTACGATCCATGCTGTACGGTTTTTCTTTGCTCACCGGTACAGGGATGCCGCGCGCCAGAGCGTAATCGATCTCTTCGTCCCGGGACTTAATATCCCATTCCCGCCAGGGAGCAATGACTTTTAGCTGTGGGGCCAGAGCTTTAGCCGTGAACTCAAACCGGACCTGGTCGTTGCCTTTACCGGTACAACCGTGGGCAATGGCATCGGCCCCTTCGGCCACAGCTATTTCCACCAGCCGCTTGGCGATAATCGGCCTGGCGATGGCTGTGCCTTGGAGGTACTTGCCTTCGTAGACCGCACCGGCTTTCAGCAGCGGAAAAACATAGTTCTGGACAAAATCGTCTTTAAGATCTTCGATATAGATCTTACTGGCACCGGTCTTAATCGCTTTTTCTTCCAGGGGCTCCAGCTCTTCTCCTTGTCCCACATCGGCTGCCATGGCTACAACTTCGCAACCGTAATTCTCTTTGAGCCAAGGGATGATAATCGAGGTGTCCAGGCCGCCGGAATAGGCCAGCACCACTTTTTTGATTTTGTTCATGGTTCTCCTCCTTAACATTCGGTTGGCTATTCTGATGTTGCTCGTTAACAGTCCCGATCAGCCTCTTCACCGCGTCTTAGTTTCGGGCTGCAGTTGGGCGCTTCAATACATATAATTATAAGTCTTGTTGCATAGAAATGCAATGCTCTGATACTGCTTTTCTGTCACGATGGTTGCCGTGCCACCTAAGAAGCGGGCTCAGGCGGTCCCTATGTGCCTGGTTCTGGCTGGTTCGATGATTGCCGTTGCCGGACCCATCCTCACGCTCCGCGGCGCCCGCCAGAACGACCGAGCTCGGCTCCCTTGGGCCGCCTCTGAACTCGCCCCTTCGGGGCTCGACTGGCCCACTATATATTGGGAACATGCATGGGCGGTTTGCCCTCGTTCGCCTCGCTCGTTGGAATTAGGGCTAAGTTCCGCTTTGGGGATGGGCCCGGCAGCACTTGGTTTGGTTTATAATATCTTTTTGCCTGATGTTTGCATACCTTAGCAGCAGGAATAACATTTCTTTATCCCTGAGAAGGAGGGACCGAAATGGGTATGAACCGCCCACCGTGGGAGGAACCCTGTGTACTGGACGAACGGTTATTTGCGCTGCGCGAAGATCTTATCGGTGAGCTGATGGCTATTAACCAGTACCAGCGCCACGCCATGGAAACCGATGATCCCGAGCTGCGCCGGCTGTTTTGCCATACCATGAACGATGAAAAGCATCATGTAGCCGAATTCATGCATGCCATTTGTCAGATCGATCCGGTTCAACGTCGATATTGCCAGGAGATGATGGGAACGATGCCCGGTAGGCCGGGTCGGCCACCTTATGGCTACGGCTTGGAGAAAGAAAACAACGACCAGCCCTAAAATTAAGATCCCGCAGGTACATCCTGCGGGATCTTAGTTTCGCCGTTACTTGGTCGGGGTTTGTTCTCGCTGCCGGCTGCATTGGCGGCAACGCCCGTAGAATTCGGTGCGATGGGTAAATACTTCCCACCCGTGGCGGTCGCGGACTTCTTGCTCCAATTCCTCCACCGCAGGAATATCCACATCTAACACCCGGTCACAATCTACACAGCGAAAATGATAGTGCAGCTCCGGATTCCCATCGAAACGGCTGTAAGTACTGCCGAAACTAAGTTCCATTACCTCGCCCAGATCCCGGAGCAGCTTCAGGTTGCGGTAGACCGTGCCTAAGCTAATGTTAGGGATCTCTTGCCTTACCTGTTCGTAGACCCAATCCGCCGTGGGATGAGATTTGGTACTGCGCAATACGTCCAGGATAACACGACGCTGGCGAGTGGAGCGTCGGCGCGGGGTCTTTTTCTGGGTGTTTTCCTCCATTGTTTCACCCCATCTTAATAATGCATAACTATTACTATTATATCACTCTGTCAATAAAAGTAAACTGGTTTACAGCAGCCAGTCCTGAAAAAAGGAACCTAAGTTCTGGCCGCTAATTTCCTCGGCGGTACGAATAAAGTCCTCGCTGGTGGCATTTCTGTAAGCAAAGCGGCGGTAGTATTCCTGCAGCAGTGTTAGCATCAGTTCTTCACCCAGCTCTTCTCTAAGCTGCAAGAACAATAGGCAACCCTTACCGTATACCAGTGCATTATAAGCTAATTCGCTGGGGAACTCGTTTAAGGAACGCAGTATTTTCCCGTCACCGTTAGTTTGACGGTAGGCTTGGTACAAGCCGGCCAGGGAAGCGGCTTCTTCCTGGCCGCGGCCCCGTACCTTCTCAAAGAACAAAACGGTACTAAATTCAGTCAGGCCTTCGTCTAGCCAGGCTTCGGTCACTTGATTATTACCCACGACGCCATACCACCACTGGTGCGCTGTTTCATGCACCACTAGGTAGTCTAGAATCTCGGCATCAGCCTGACCGTAGAATTGACGGGCCAAGAAAACGATGTTAGGATACTCCATCCCACCCTGATCAAAACCGGTGGCGGCGAGGGTTAGCTGGTGGTAGGGATAAAGGCCAAACTTGTCATTGAAAAACTTCAAAGCCTCACAGCCGGATTTAAGAGCCTGCCGTCCGCCCGCTTGCTCACCCCGTAAGAACACCGATCGCACCAAAGTGGGGCCGACTTTTTGTTCCAGGGACTCATACTCACTGCTCACAGCCACGGCAAAGTCACGTACTAAAGAGGTCTCCCAGACCAATTCTTTTTTCTGTGGGGGCAGCTGGCGCCGCGCCTGCAGATTGCCGCTGGCTACCGCTTGGTAGCTTGGCGGTAAAGTCAGTCTTACCCGATAGCGTCCCACTTCGCTATAAAACGGGTCCCCCCAATCATAATACGGATCCAGATGCCAACCGGCGGCGTCGTACACAGCCAGGATCGGGTACCAATTGCCCAGGCTAATAATACCGTCATTTTCTCCTAACCGTCCCGGATAATCGGGCACAGTAAGCTCCCAACTAAGGGTTAGGTTTATCTGCTCCTGGGACTGCAAAGCTGATTCCAACGTCACCTTAAGCAGGGTCTCCTCGACGGTAAAAAGTACATCCTGTCCTTCCACACTTACCGCCGTCACCTCCAGCCGTCCCGGCCGCCTAACATCCTGACTGAACACCGCGGCATTGGGGTACAAATGAAGGTAGAGCTCCGGCAGCGGTACCGCTTGGTTGTTGGTATACTCCACCTGGCTGCTACCGGTTACCGTACCAGATACGGGATCTAGATTTACATCCAGGTCATAGATCGCCGGCACAAAACCGGCCAGGTCCGGAACCGCAGGCGCTGGCAGTACCGGCCCTTCCACCTGTCGCCCGCCATGGCTGCGGTAAATAAAAACCGCCATTATTAGCAAGGCAACTGCCGCCGCCCCGATAGCCAGCCACTGCCTGCGTCGTGCCGGCACAACTTCACCTCCATTACCGTGTCTTTTGTGCTTTATTTATCCTATTGCTCCTACCTGTTCCTTATTCCTCCAGTACCAGCCCAAAAAAAGCAGTTTCAATTTTTCTTCACCGAAGCTTCACAGATTGTTCACATGCCGAGGCTATACTATAGGCACCAACATAAAGGGAGGTCCTAAGCATGAAAAAATGGCTGGCCCTGGGTTTGGTGGCAGTTATCTTGGCTTTGGCAGCGCTGCCTGCTCTGGCCCAAGATAACGATCCGCAGCTGGCTGAATTGGAAGCGCTGTACAGACAGCTAACTGACATCAAAAAGAAGATCGCCGATGTTAGAGTGGAGATGGGTCAGATAACCGCTGAACAAGGCACTGCCATCAAGGAGCGGGCTGACGAGCACTATAACTGGCTGAAGGAAAATAGTTTCCGGTGTCCAGGCTGCGGTCTTGGCGGCGGCTGGAGACGGGGCCCTGGCGGCGGTGGCCGTTTTGGCGGGGGCCGGCAGAAATAAGAAAGGACCCTGTGAACTGCTTTCAGCTCACAGGGTCCTGGTTTATGGGTAATGGGAGCCTTACTTCTCGAAATACATCCTCTTTTGTTCCAACGCTTTTTGGATCCGCTCTTCGGCGTAAATGTTGGCTGCTTCGTAGGGCTCGATCTTTCTCTCGTCGGCAATGGCAAAGATCTTGAGCAGAATATCGTAAATACCGGCTGCTCTCTTTAGAGCCTGTTCCCGGTTATAGCCGCCGGGAGCAAACTCTTCACCACAGTTGATCACGCCGCCGCCGTTGACGATGAAGTCAGGCGAATATAAAATGCCCCGGGCCGCCAGAGCTTTACCATGGCGCGGCTCCAGCAACTGGTTGTTGGCCGAACCGCAAACACCCTTGACTTTCAATCTGGGAATGGTGTCATCGTTCAAAATAGCACCTAAGGCGCAAGGAGCAAAGATGTCGACCTCGAGATCATAAATCTTGTCCATCTCCACTGGGATGGCCCCGGCCTTTTTCGCCCGCTCGACCTTGTTTTCGAACATGTCGGTGGCATAAACCTCGGCGCCTTCCTCCAGTAGATGCTGCATCAAAGCAAAGCCAACGTTGCCGCAGCCCTGGACCGCCACTTTTTTACCTTTTAGCTCATCGCAGTCCCAAAGACGCTTAGCTGTAGCCTTCATGGCATTATATACGCCCCACCCGGTAACCGGTGACGGGTTGCCTGAAGTTCCCGGCAGGCCGGCTACATACGGGGTCTCTTTGTTGACGTAAACTAAGTCATCCAACGTGCTGCCTACGTCTTCGGCCGTGTAATAACGTCCGGCTAAGCTGTTCACCATCCGACCAAAAGCACGCATTAACTCTTCCGGCTTCTCCGCGTTGGGATCATGGATCATAACGGCTTTGGCTCCGCCAAAGTCCAAGCCCATGGCCGCGTTCTTGTAAGTCATACCCACAGACAAACGCAACACATCAAATAAAGCTTCGTCTTCACTCTTGTACGGCCAAATTCTCAGTCCGCCCAAAGCCGGCCCCAAAGTTGTGTTATGAATGGCAATGATGCACTTTAGCCCGGAAACCTTGTCATACCCAAACAAAATCTGTTCATGATCATAGTCAGCCATGTTTTTTAACACTTCACGCATTCAGTCAGCCTCCCTTGTGAAAAATCATCATATATTGACAGCAACAATCCCGGTGACAATTTCTGAGCTTAATTCCGCTGTCACCCCGTTCGAACCCCGCTCCATCCTCCTTCCCAGTGAGAATTTTCGTTGGGTTCTTTTTCCTCGTTGCCGGCAATAATATATTGCAATATTCATGCCAACAATTCAGGGGGAAGACAGAGGTTGGAAGCGGCGAAATTAGTCGGTTGGCTGTCTGATAGCTCTAGACAACTCAAATTTTCCTGAAGTCTGTTGCAATGTCTGCACTTTGTTGCATGCAGTATACTGCAGAGGTACCGGGGTGTCATTCCCCTTTATAAGCTAATTGGGCCGACACCTCCGGTACCCGGCAGAGTGCCGGGATAATAAGCAGCTGCAACGCTATTCCGGGAAGGCCTTTTAACACGGCTCCGTACACATAGATCAAGGGATTAACATGGAAATTGAACAAGGGACCGATAACTGCTGCTGCGAGCCCGAGCCCGACCCGCCCCAGCAGCATGGCTGCAGGCAAAGTGATCAAAATGCTGTACTGGGTACGCCGGACCAGCAAAGACAAAGTTAAAGCATACACAGACAGCTCCACCACCATCAGCGGTAGCATGGGCGGGGACATGGGTGGCATGCCAGTCAAAAGAAAGCTAAGGAGCGGTGATACCACTGCCACTGCCACCGCCCAGCCCGGTTCCAGCATCAAACCCGCCAGGAAGATGGGGATATGCATAGGCAAAATAACCGGGCCGCCTACCTTGGTGAGATGAGCCGCCAAAGGCAGTGTAACTGCCAAAGCCACCATCAGGGCCGCTATTACCAACGAACGTGATTTCATGGTCTCCCTCCTAAAATAGTTTAGCCCGGCCGGTTTTCAAACCGGTCCGGGCCTTCATGGTCCCGTGCTTTATTCTTTATTCTTGGTTCATTTCGGCTAACCGCTGGCCTGCGGCTCGAATCAGAGCCCCCAGCGGTTGGGGCATCAAGCCCACCAGTTCCACGTGAGGCTGGGCTACAGGCAAGAGTAGTTTCCTAGCCGGGCTGGCCACTATGGCTTCAGCCATAGTAACTGTGATCTCACCCATCATAGCATCAGGGATGATAATCCCCAGCGGGCCCAGGATAACATCGGCCTGCCCGGCCATGACTCGAATAGCATTCTCGCCGGTGGCCCCCCGCTGGGCGCCGGCTTTGATCATGGCTTGCGTGGCAGCCGAATTCGTCCCCAAGGCCAGCACTTCGCTGCCAGAGGGGAGATTGTCTTTGATCTGTCCTACCAGCTGGCTGCCGATCCCACCGCCTAAACCGTCGATCACCACAACTAACATAAACTTACCTCTTTTTAGCAGCCTTCGGGCTGCGTTTCTTACCTTCGGGTTTTACCGTTCCTGTATCATATTCGTCTTGAACCGCGTTATTCCTGCTTGAACCTAACTACTGCTGCAAAACATGTTTTGCCCCGTTGCCACCCCTTGGCGCTGTAGCAACAGGTGGGCCGGATTAAGCGCTGCCCTCGGTCTGAGAGCCGGCCAACGGTAATGTCAACGTAAAAGTAGTGCCCTGTCCCAACTGGCTGGTTACTTTGATCTCGCCGCCGTGGGCTTCCACCAACCCTTTGACGATGGCCAAGCCGATACCGGTGCCGGCACTGGAGCGGGTGCGGGCTTTCTCTTTTTTGTAAAACCGCTCAAAGATGTAAGGTAGATCCGAAGGTGCAATACCGGTACCGGTGTCACGGACACTTACCGTCAGAACTTCGGCCCCGGCCCAAGCGGTTTCCACGGTAATGGTTCCGCCAGCCGGAGTGTAGCGCAGGGCGTTGTTAAGTAAGTTAATCAGGATCTGCTGCAGACGGTCCGGATTTCCCCAGACCGGGGGCAGTTTTTCCGGTTGAACAGTAACCAGCTTTACGCCTTTGTCCGTGGCCAACGGCAACAGTTTCTCTCTAACCTGCTCAATTAACTCTTGCATAGCCACCGCTTCTTTGTCCAATGCCAACTGGCCGGCTTCGATCAGGGCCAAATCTAGCAGATCATTTACCAGGCGCCTTAGGCGCAGCGTCTCGTCCAGAATAATACTCAAGTACTTCTCTTCTTCTTCCCTGCTGGCAGCCAGTCCGTCCAAAATCGCTTCGGCGTAGCCCTGGAGATAAGTAAGCGGTGTTCTTAGTTCGTGGGACACGTTAGCCACGAATTCGCGCCGCATAGCTTCTAAGCGGCGCTCCTTGGTCATGTCAAAGAGTACGCACACCACCGCCCGGACGGTGCCTTCGGCTGTGAGCGGGGCCAGGCGCGCTACCAGCACGCGATCCTGGAGCTTAAACTCAGTACCCTGAGCCTTACCGGTGGTGGCCACTTGCTTCACCGAGTCCTCGAGGCTAGGTAAGATTATCTCCTCTCCTAGGCACTGTCCCAGGGCCAGATCGGCCACCGGTGCCAAATACTCAGCCGCCGGCGGGTTATAAACCAGCAGCTCTCCAGTGGCCGAGAAGGTGATTACCCCGTCCGTCATGCCGGCGAGGATCTGGGCCAGTTGATCCCGCTCCGCCCCCAAAGCAGCCAAAGTACGGGCCAATTCAGACGCCAAATGATTTAAGGCCGCGCCTAGGCGACCCACTTCGTCTTGGCTGTGCACCTTCACCCGGGGCGAAAAATCCCCGCTGGCCATGGCCTCTGCTGCTTGCTCCATCCGGATAAGAGGGCGAGACAGCCGTCGGGACAGGAAAAAAGCCATCACTGTGGCCACGGCCATGGTGCCTACAATGCCGTAACGAATGAGCCGGCGTACCGAAGCAATGGTACGGGTGATGGGGGCCAGGGGCGTGTACAAATACACAGCTCCCACCACCTGATCGTCGGCTGTTATCGGTACCGCCACTGTCAGCATGGTGGTGTCTAGCCCGGTACGATAACCTTTAATCACTACTGTCTGGCCTGACAATACTGCTGCGGCTTGCGGCGGCGTTAATACCTGGCCCCCACCGCGAAGTCGCCGGTGATGCTGCATCCCCGGGCTAACGCTGGAAATAAGGCCGCTTTTATCCATAATGACCACATTGGCCTTGAGAAAATCCTCCACTAAAGCCAGCTCCCGCAGCAGCTCTACATTGCTGGCCGATGAAAGCACCAGTTGGCCCAGATTTCGCCCTTGGTCGATGAGGTTGTCCGCTTGGAGATCAAAATAAAAGTTGTCGAAAAGCTGTGACAAAAACAGCCCCAGTAAGAGCAAAATCGCCGCCACTGATACCACCAACGTCAACCATAGCCGCCCTACCATGCTCTTCACATTATTTCACCTCGAACTTGTAGCCTACACCCCAGACGGTTACTAAATACTGGGCTCCTTGACCTGCTCGTTTGAGTTTCTCCCGTAGATTCTTAATATGAGTGTCCACTGTTCTCAGATCCCCGTAAAAATCGTAGCCCCAGACTCGTTCCAGTAGCTGCTCGCGGGTAAACACGCGCCCCTTTTGCCCAGCCAAGAAATAGAGCAGATCGTATTCTTTGGGTGTTAGCGCCACTTCCAGGCCATTAGCTGTTACCTGCCGCGCCGGATGGTCAATGCTAAGACCGGGAAACTCCAGCTTTTCTTCTTGTTCGGCCACTTCCGGACAAGCCCGCCGAAGCAGGGCTTTAACTCGCATAACCAGTTCCCGCGGGCTAAACGGCTTCACCACATAATCGTCGACTCCCAGCTCAAATCCGGTCACCCGGTCGATCTCTTCCCCGCGAGCCGTGAGCATAATAATGGGCACATCGGACTTTTGCCGCATCCGCTGGCAGACCGTCCATCCATCTAGCGCCGGCAGCATCACATCTAGCAGCACCAAGGCAAACTCCTCTTGGGCAAACTTGTCCAACGCCGTGCGCCCGTCGGCTGCCTCCACCACTTGATATCCTTCCCGTTCCAAGTAGAGCCGCAGCAGATCCCGCATCCGCTGTTCGTCTTCCACTACTAAGATTTTAGTACACGTTGCCATAACTATCGCTCCCAGCTTGAGTTATCAACTCTTTTTCCTATTTTTTCGCCTAGGCCCGGCGTTATCCTGCTACCTGTTGTACTGACCTTCTTTCCGTTTTTATATTTCCATGTTTGCTAATACGCCAAATACTTGTGATCCGGGTACCCTTCTATAAGGAAAGACAAAAATAACTTTTACCCTTGATAGGATTGTTGTAATATGGAGCGCTTTCTACAAATCCAAGCTTCTGGTAAAGTGCTCTTGCATTTTTCATGGCAGGAAGCGCACGCACATACAGTCTTTTCATTTCGCATGTCTGCTCACTATACTTTCTTAAAGCAACGCAACCTGCTATTTTCCCATCTGAATATGCAGTATATAACCTTCCAGCAGG
>LSQX01291103.1_pt3 | contig 23378 bp, 20 predicted proteins | sample 654561 | NCBI WGS metagenome assembly LSQX01 (sample SAMN04489861, study PRJNA283612) | anaerobic digester metagenome | isolation source: 4 biogas reactors fed with cattle manure at either 37C or 55C with and... | place: Denmark: Kongens Lyngby | collected 2014
GGTCAGCCGGTTGCTCTGGTCAGTGTCAGCAATGCGTCCGGTGCCACGCCGCGCGCAGCCGGCGCACATATGGCCGTTGGCCGTTCGGGACTTCTGGCCGGCACGATCGGGGGCGGTGCCGTGGAGCACCGTGCGCTGATGCGGGCCAGGGATCAGCTTGATTCGGGGCGATCAGCGGATCACGAATACGTTCTGAACCGATCCGACGTCGAAGATCTCGGCATGATCTGCGGGGGCGATGTCACCGTCCGCTTTTATGTGCTGGACGGTGAACACCATCTCGCCGCCGTTGAAGCCGCGCTTTTGGCGCTGGACGCGCATATTCCGGTTCTGCTGATTCACGGACTGGACGGCGAACAGGCCGTTTTGCTCGCCTGGTCAGACGGGACGCTGACCGGTAATTCGTTATCGTTCGATCGGGAACAGCTGATCCGTGCTCTGAAAACGGTCTCGGGACGGCGATTTGAACCGCTTCCGGGCCTCTTCGCAGAACCCATCGCACGAGCCGGACGGGCCGTCATCTTCGGCGGCGGTCATGTCGGACGGGCTTTGGCACAGGTGCTGCACGCCGTCGATTTTCCGGTGGTGGTGCTGGATGACCGGGAAGCGTTCCTGCTCCCCGGGGACTATCCGGAAGGAGTCCTGCTGAAGCTGGCTGACTTCACCGATATCGACTTTCCCATTGCCGCAAGCGATTATGTCTGCATCATGACGCGCGGGCACAAATTCGATCAGATCGTGCAGGCACAGGTTTTGAAGACAGAGGCGGCATACATCGGTGTCATCGGCAGCGCACATAAATCGCGCACGGTTGCGCAGAACCTGAAGGAAGAGTACGGATTTACAGACGAGGATCTGTCCCGGATCACGACGCCGATCGGGCTTTCCATTATGGCGGAGACGCCGGAGGAGATCGCGGTCTCGATTGCCGCCCAGCTGATTGAAGTGCGCGCACGGCGCGAACAGGGATAACCGTGCGTTCTCTGCCTGCCGTCCGGCGCGCCCTGCCGGCACGATTTTTCCTCATGACCGTCGTTTTGGTCTTTGTCTGGCTGATCTCGTTTTCGCTGGGCAGATATCCCGTCTCGCTGCTCGATGTCGGCCGCATTCTCCTCTCGAGAATCTTTCCGATGGAGACGACCTGGCCGGAGGCGGCTGAGATCGCCCTGTTCAACATCCGGTTGCCGCGGCTGCTTCTTGGCATGTTCGTCGGCGGTGGCCTGTCCATGGCCGGCAGCGCATATCAGGCGGTGTTTGCCAATCCGCTCGTGTCACCCGATGTACTCGGCGCATCGGGCGGTGCCGGATTCGGTGCAGCGCTCGCTATCCTGCTGTCTGTCGGCGCCTTCGGTCTGACCGTATCGTCATTTTTCTTCGGACTTCTTGCGGTGCTGCTCGTCGTCCTGATCGCCGGACGCGTGCGCTACAATCGCGTGCTCGGCTTCATTCTGACCGGCATGGTCGTCTCATCTTTATTCTCGGCCGCCCTGTCCTTTCTGAAACTCGTCGCCGATCCGCAGAATCAGCTGCCGGCGATCACGTACTGGCTGATGGGTTCTCTGAACGGTACAACCATGTTCGACGTTTATTTTGCCGGCCCGACGATTCTCCTGGGGATGCTTGTTCTTGTGCTGCTGCGCTGGCAGCTGAATATCATCGTACTTGGCGATGAAGAGGCGAAAACGATGGGGGTGATGGCCGGCCGCATTCGTCTCATCGTGGTGTTTGCAGCCACCCTTATCACCGCCGCCTCTGTTTCTGTCACCGGCATGGTCGGCTGGATCGGTCTCGTGATACCGCATGTGGCGCGCATGACAGTCGGTGCAGATCACCGCTATCAGCTCCCGGCATCCGGCTTTCTCGGTGCGATTTTCCTGCTTCTGGTCGATAACGCGAGCCGCCTCATCGCATCGTCGGAAATCCCGCTCGGCATCCTCACGGCTTTTATCGGGGCACCCTTTTTCCTCTGGCTTATTTTGAGGGAGGGGCGGCAATGAACATCGCGGTCACAAATCTGTCCTTTCGCTACGGCAGCCGAACGGTACTCCGCGAGATTGGCTTTTCTGCCGAAGGCGGTCAGCTGGTTGCGCTTCTGGGGCGAAACGGTGCCGGCAAAAGCACCCTCTTCAGACTGCTTCTGGGCATGCGGCATCCAGCCGCCGGCAGGATCGAACTGAACGGCCGCGATATCAGCCAGATCTCGGTCAAGGAACTGGCCAGGGAAGTGGCGTACATTCCGCAGGCGGCATCGGGTGACTTTCGCTTTCTTGTCCGGGATGTGGTGCTCATGGGCACCACATCGTCATTTGCCACCCTTGCGATGCCGCAGGCCGAACAGGTAAAGCGTGCCGCCGATGCCATGGACACGCTCGGGATCGGCCACTTTGCAAAACGTCCGTATACGGAGCTGTCCGGCGGAGAGCAGCAGCTGGTCCTCATTGCACGTGCAATCGCACAGAACACCCGCTGTCTCGTGATGGACGAGCCGACGGCATCGCTGGACTTCGGCAATCAGGTAAAGGTCATGGAAATCGCCCGCAGGCTTGCCCGGGACGGTTACCTTATCTTTCTTTCCACGCACAATCCGCAGCATGTCCTGCACTACGCCGATCGCGTGCTGCTTTTGGATAACGGACGGCTCGTCGGAGACGGAAAGCCGAGGGATGTACTGACCGAGACGGTGCTTTCCGAAATTTATGACGTGCCTGTCCATCTCAGTACGGGCAAGAACGGTCAGCTCGCGGTTCTGCCGGCTCTGGCCGGACCGATGCAGAAGGATCCCTGGCGTCTCTACCACGAGCTGGTGGACGGCGTCAGCGAAACGGACATTGTTCGCGACGTCATTTGCGGGCAGTACTGGACAGCGGTGGAGGCCGACGCGGGCTTCGGTATCGCCATGTCACAGCACTGGCCGGATCCGCCGAATCCCGCTGAATTTATCGGGCAGTCCCTGAAACAGGTAGCGGAGGCTGTCTTCTCATTTAATTTGGGCAGGGCCGCCGTCGGCCTGGCTGCGATCAACTGCTGGTACAACCGTCCGGACGCTTTGGCTGAAAACGGGTGGGAACATCCGCCCGGCATGTATGCCACCGAAGGCTTTGAGCTGAAAGACAAGCGGTTTGCCATGGTCGGACATCTGCGTCACCCGGACAACATGTTCGACGAGACCAAAGAATTTCTCATCTTCGAGAGAGAACCCCAGCCCGGGGATTTGCCGGATACGGCAGAGGAGACGATGCTCCCCCTGATGGACATTGCGCTCGTCACCGGCAGCACGCTCTCCAACAAATCGCTGCCGCGTGTCCTGGAGCTGCTCCTCAGAGCGACGGTCGTCGTTTCGGGACCGTCCGTTCCGATGTGCGAAGCACTGCTCGATTTCGGCATCGACCGAATCGCCGGACTCGTCGTGACCGAGCGGGACCGCTTGAAAGCGCACATTCTTGCCGGAACACCGGGACCGCCGTTTGCCTTCGGGCGCGGTTTCATGATCTCAAGATAATCGAATGCCACAGATATTTAAGTAAAAAATGTCAGATATGAAAAAAGAAAGGATATTTTCATGAAAGCAAAAAGAATCGTCATTCTGCTTCTGGCATGCATGCTGCTGATCGCAGTACTTGCGCCGATCGTCGCAGCTGAATCCGACACCGTGACGTTTGTCGATTCGGCCGGCCGCGAAGTCGAGGTGCCAAAAAACATCGAATCGGTCGCACCGTCGGGGCCGCTGGCGCAGATCGTGCTGTTCACAGCCGTGCCGGAGAAACTTGCCGGTGTGGCAATCCAGTTCAGGGAAGACCAGCTGAAGTATTTCCCGGAAGCCTATCACGAATTGCCGGAATTTGGTCAGTTTTACGGCGGCACCGGTACGCTGAATATGGAAACGCTTCTGACATACCGTCCGGACGTCATCATTGACATCGGGGAAGCCAAAGATTCGGTCGTGCAGGATATGGATCTGCTTCAGGCACAGCTCGAAATTCCGACCGTGTTTATTGAGGCGACGCTCACAGGTCTGCCGCAGACGTTCGAGAAACTGGCTGAGCTTTTCAATGACCCGGAGGGGCTGACAAAACAAAGGGAAGCCATTGAAGCGGCTATCGAGACGGCAGCGCGCATTCGCGAAACGCTTGCGGACGAGGATGTTGTTTCCGTCTACTGGGCGATGGGTGAAAACGGTCTGAACACAAACGCGGCCGGTTCGTTCCACGAAGAGGTGCTGCAGCTGGTTGGTGTGAAGAACGCCGTCGATATCGAGCCTGCATCGAGGAACGGAGGCAGTGAAGTATCTTTCGAGCAGCTCCTCATATGGCAGCCGGAATTCATTCTCTTCGATACTGCCCAGCTGCAGGATGAACTGCTGGACGATGCGGCCTGGCAGTCACTTCAGGCCGTACGGGACGGTGCCTTTGCCGTCGTCCCGAGTGAGCCGTACGGTGTACTTGCAAATCCCCCGTCCATTAACCGGATTCTTGGCCTTTACTGGCTCGGCCAGACCATTTACCCGGAGTATTATGAACTCGATCTGGCGGAGACGTTCAAGGCGTTTTATGAACTGTTCTACCATGCCGAGCTAAGCGACGAAGATGTGGAGACCATTTTGGGCGGATCGGCCGATCTGGTTCAGGGCGAGCAGCACTAAAGACTGCCGTACCAAACGGGCGCGATCTGAAAAAAACGGCCGGCTGTGATCCTGAAGGAAACTCACAGCCGGCCGATTTTGTTAGATGAAGGGAAGACTTACGGTTCTTCCTCTTCGTTATCGTCCTGTTTTGTCTTCCTGTTCCAGGAAATCCAAATCAGGACGCCGTATCCGATCACGGCCAGTCCGCCCAATGCCATGAGTCCGCCAACAATATAGGTGGTCGTCAGCGACATGGTTGAGTTGCCCGACAAGGTGTTTTGCACCATCTGATACGCCATGTACACCACGTAGCCGCCTGCGGCCGCCATGATGGCCGCATGACCGGGCGTGCCGCGGGGAAGCTTCATGGAGAAGAGACTTTTCTTTTCTCTAGGCACCGGAAGACCTCCTGAGGGTAAGGCATTTTGCAAGATCGGTTCTGTACTTTTCGATCGTCTTAACCCTTGCCGGTTTTCCGGTTCGAGACGACGTCGAAAACAACGGCGACAAGCAGCACGGCGCCCTTGACAACATACTGCCAGTTGTTGTCCAGACCATAGATGGACATGCCCTGATTGATGACACCGAGCAGGATGGCACCAATAACGACACCCGGAACGGTTCCGGAACCACCATAGGCGGATGCACCGCCGATGAAACAGGAGCCGATCGCGTCCATTTCGTACGACATGCCGGAGTCACCGTTGACAGAGCCAACGCGGGCTGCCATCAGGAGCCCGGAGAGGCCGGCCAGTATGGACATGGATGTGTATGCCACGAAATAGACCTTCTTGGTGTCGATGCCGGATAGTTTGGTTGCCTTTTCGTTGCCGCCGACCGCGTAGAAATATCTGCCGAAAGCGGTTCTGGAGGTAATGAAGGAGTACAGCAGGACAACAGCCAGGACCCAGACCATCATGTACGGGATGCCTTTATAGTCCGATAATTTCCAGGAATAGAAAACGACGAGCGCGGCAATGATAAGCGTCTTTGAATACGCGGACAGCGCAGTGGGAATTCTGTATCCCTTTCTGACCTTGTTGCGGCGGCTGATGATCGTATTCAAAATGAGAATGACCGCCACCGCGATGCCGGCAATCAAGGCGGACATAACGCGCTTGGAATCACCTGTATCGAGCCCGGGGATGTTGATGTAGGAAGCAAATATATTCAGGAACGTTTTGTTTGAGATCGGAACGGTTTTCGAATCCAGAATAACGCGGCCAAGTCCGCGGAACAGGAACATGCCGGCCAGCGTGCAGATAAACGGCGGAATGTGGACATAACCGATCCAGAATCCATTCCATACACCAAGCAGAACGGCGATTCCCATGCAGATGAGAATGGCGGGGATGGCACCCACTTTCAATTTATCCATCATCTGTGCCGCGATCGCACTGACGAGACAAACGGTGGCGCCGACCGACAGGTCGATGTTGCCGCCGGTCAGGATGCATAGCAGCATGCCGCAGGCCATCACCAGCACGTACGCGTTCTGCAAAAGCAGATTGGACATGTTCTGGGCATACATCAGCCGTCCGTTAGTCAGCCATGTAAACAGGATAAATACGACGACCAGGGCGATGACCATCGTATACTTTTTGATAAATCCGGAAAAATTTCTGGCGCTGAGCTGAGCGCCTGCTTCGTTAACACTAGGTTTCATACGTTTCACTCCTTCGCGATCAATGGCTGGATTTCAGAATGGCGGTCATAATTTTTTCCTGGGTTGCGTCCTTCGCGTCCATTTCGGCGACGATGTTGCCTTCGTTCATGACGTAAATGCGGTCACACATACCAAGCAGTTCAGACATTTCGGAAGAAATCATGATGACAGATTTGCCCTGCTCCACAAGATCATTCATGATGCTGTGAATCTCATGTTTTGCACCGACATCGATACCGCGTGTCGGCTCATCAAGAATCATGACATCGGGAGAGGCAAACATCCATTTGGCGAGCAGTACCTTCTGCTGGTTGCCGCCGGACAGATTATTGACAACCTGCTGGACGCTCGGCGTTCTGATATCCAGTTTTTCACGGAATTCTTCGGCAAAGGCATTCTCCTTATGCTTGTTGATGATACCGCGCTTGCTGACTTTCCCCAGACGGGCCATCACGGTGTTGTCCGCGACTGTGTCCTTCAGGATCAGGCCGTTGCCCTTTCTGTCTTCGGTCACGTAGGCGATGCCGGCTTCAATGGCGTCGCGTTCGCTGTTAAACTTGACCGGTTTGCCGTCGACCAGTATTTCACCGCTGATATTTGTGCCGTAGCTGTTTCCGAAAATGGACATGGCAAGTTCGGTTCGGCCGGCGCCCTGCAGGCCTGAGAAACCGACAATCTCGCCTTTGTGCACCTTGAACGACACATCGTTGACGACTTTTTTATCGGAGTAAATCGGATGGTAAACATTCCAGTTCCGAACTTCCAGCCCCACTTCATCACTGATTTTCGGATCTCGCCTGGGATAGCGATCGGACAGTTCACGTCCGACCATGCCGCGGATAATACGGTCCTCGTCGATATCGCGATTGGCATTATCGATTGTTTCGACCGTGGTGCCGTCACGGATCACCGTAATGCGGTCGGCGACAAAGGCAATCTCGTTCAGCTTATGGGAGATCATGATCGACGTCATGCCCTGTTTTTTGAATTCCAGGAGCAGGTTCAAAAGCATCTGGGAGTCTTCCTCATTGAGCGAAGACGTCGGCTCATCCAAGATCAGCAGTTTTACGTTTTTGGAAAGCGCTTTTGCGATTTCAACGAGCTGCTGTTTTCCGGTGCCGATGTCCTTGATCAGTGTGGCAGGCTCATCTTTCAAGCCGACCTGGCGCATATGCTGCTCAGCATCATGATACGTGCGGTCCCAGTCAAGGCTGAACCGTCCCCGGCGTTCATTGCCGAGAAACATGTTTTCTCCGATCGACAGTTCGGGAATCAAGGCGAGCTCCTGATGGATAATGACGATTCCTTTCTTTTCGCTGTCTCTCAGCGTTCTGAACTGGCAGACTTCGCCTTCATAAATGATGTCGCCGCTGTAAGATCCGTAAGGATGAACACCGCTCAGCACATTCATAAGCGTTGATTTTCCGGCACCATTTTCGCCGACGAGTGCATGAATCTCACCTCTCGCCACCTCGATATTTACGTTATCGAGTGCTTTGACACCGGGAAATAGTTTCGTGATGTCTTTCATCACCAGTATATTGTCAGCCAAATTGCGTAACCTCCAAATTCCAACCTGCATCATCCAAAAAAAGTGACCTCATCCCAATGATGCATGTTAATCGTTCACGTCTCCTCCGAAAACAAACCATGTCGGTAAAAAAGGAGGGGCGGGGATTCCCCGCCCCCAGTTTTGAGCGATTACACTGCTGTGAACATTACATTATTCAGCAGTGGATACGAGGTAGTCGTCTTCCCACTCATACAGGCCGGTCTCAACGAGTTCTTCGAGGTTATCAGCCGTGATGGTGGTGGGGACGAGCAGGTAGGACGGAATGATGCCCGTGCCGTTGTCGTATGTCTCTGTATCGTAAGCGACCTCAATGGGCAGCCCGTCAACAAAATCTTCAGCGGGTTCTTCGCCGGCAAGAATGAGCTTGCCGAGTTCCAGTGTGACGACAGCCTGGTTCGCAACATTCTTGTAAACGGTCATGGTCTGAATCCCGTCAACGATGTTGCGCAGGTTGGCGATATCGCCGTCCTGGCCGGTGATGATGGGCGCGTTATCTCCCGCGTAGTCAGACGTAATCGCCTGAGCAACGCCTAACGCGGTGGAGTCATTGGAGCAAAGTGCGACATCCAGGACTGTTCCGTCGGAGTAGAAGGAAGCGAGGATGTTCTGCATGCGGGCGAGCGCAGTATCGGTGCTCCACGCAGCCGTCGCGACCTGCTCAAACTCAGTCTGGCCGGAAACGACGTTCAAAATGCCGGATTCAATGTAGGGCTCCAGCGTGTCGAATGCACCGTTGAAGAAGAAGCGCGCATTGTTGTCGGCCGGATCACCAGCGGTGAATTCAATGTTGTAGACAACATCTTCTGCTTCTTCAAGTCCCAGTGCCTCAACAACATATTCGCCCTGAAGTTTGCCGACGGTATAGTTATCGAATGACACGTAGTAGCTGATCGCATCTGTATTCATGATCAGGCGGTCATACGCGATGACGGGAATGCCGGCTTCTTTCGCATCGCCGAGTGTACGATTCAGCGCTTCGCCGTCGATGGCGGCAACGATGAGAAGATCAACTTCACTTGCGATCAGGTTGTCGATATCGTTATTCTGCTGAGGAACATCATTGTCGGAGTAGGTCAGTTCAACTTTGAACCCTTCCGCTTCGAACTCATCCTTCAGGTAGGTGCCGTCACGGTTCCAGCGCTCCAAAGATTTGGTGGGCATCGCAATGCCAACCGTTTGTTGTTCTTCTGCCGATACGACGGCCGGTGTCATTGCCGCAAGGCTGAACATCATGACCAGAGCCAATAAAATGGACAAATATTTTTTCATAAGAATCCTCCGTTAAGAATTTGCTTTTGTTTTTACCGTGGCCGTGACGCCTCAGCAATCGTTTTCGCTATCCAGGTTTGCCGTTCAAGGCAAGATTGATGTGAACCGATCAGGCGTCACGTCCTGATTTTTCGGCTGACATTATCGTTGCCAGTTTGTGCGCGATTATTCCCCCTTTCGACATGAACAATTTTTCAATGGTCAGCATTCATAAAAAAATCCACTTGCATCATCACTGAAATTAAGCAGAACATTCAAACCTTGACTGTGCAAATTATACTCTGAGAAAAATTGTAATGCAAGAAATGTTATGAACATAAAAACGGATATCGAGGAACAAAATTGTCAGAGTTTCGTTAATGTGCTTAGACATGAAACGTATCACGCGTGCATGTTTATCGCGTGTTCTGTTTTGCAGAGCGGCAAAGCAGGCGGTAGACATCCCGCTGGACAGGCATTCTCTCAATGCGGGGATAGTGCTCCTGATACCAGTCTCGAATCGCTTTGCAGTCAGCGGCTGCGAGCAGCGGAATCATTGGTTTGACATGTATTTGAGCGGCAAAATAATACCAGTACACATCTTCGTTCCGGTGTAATGCCGCGGCCTCCAGAATCCATCTGACTGCGGCGGCCACGTCCTCTCCGGAAGGATTTTGCTGTAAAAACAGTTCCGCCCATTTCCCTACATAGTCATAAAAAACGTCATGCAGGCGATCATCCCGCGGATCATTGCCCATGCCGAACATGCCGTCAAAAACAGAGGCGTTCTGTCTTAACTCCTTCACATCGTGCGAGTACTGAGCGTAGATATCTTTCAAGTGAGCCAACATATCCATTTTTCTCCCTCCCGATCAGCCGGGTGCGGTTTTAGCGTTTCAGATCAAGAAAATTTGCTGCAGCAGATGTCCGATCGATTCGGCGCTGTTCACTTATGGATTCGGTTGTCTGATTTCAGGCTATCACATCATTTTGATCGAATCCACTTGATTTAAGCCCAGACATCAGTCCGCTGCCCCGTTCGACCGCCGGCGTGCGTTTTTCTGAAGCAGAGCGAATCCTGGTCAGGCACAGCATTCGAGTGAAACGGTGTAGAATGAAGGCAGGTGAGATCGCATCAGGCGCGTTGTTTTTTGCGTGTGCAAAGACGAGGAGGTCAGCATGGGTATATTGCTTGGAACCGCCATATTGCCTCACCCGGCGATTATCGTGCCGGAGATCGGCAAAGAGGAGGCGAAGAAGGCAGCGGCCACGATTGACGGTGCCAGAAGCGTGGCGCGGCGCGCTGCGGCGCTGAAACCGGATACCTTCCTTGTGATTACGCCGCACGGCATTCTCTTTCGCGATGCCATTTCCGTTTTGTCAGAAACCCGCCTCTACGGTGACTTCAGCCGCTTCGGTGCGCCCGAACTGAATTATCGCTTTGAGAACGCACCGGACCTGCTGCGGGCAATATTCAAGCTGAACGTCAAGCCAGATTTTCCATTCCTCGACGTAGACAAGGATGCGGCGCGGTCATATCGCGAGTCGGTATCGCTTGACTGGGGGGTGCTGGTGCCGCTCTACTTTCTGACAAAGGAAGTCCCGGATGCCGCCGTTCTGCCGTTGGCGTATGGACTCCTGGATCCACTTGAACTGGCAGATGCCGGCCTCAGGCTGAGGCAGGCGATCGAGGCAACCGATCGGCGTGTCGTTATCGTGGCATCCGGCGATCTCTCGCATTGCCTGAAGAATGACGGTCCCTACCGCTTCAATAAAATGGGGCCCATTTTTGATGATGCGATTGTCCGTCTGGTCCGAAATGCTGATCTGGACGGCATCATTGCGTTCGATCCTGACATAAGTGAACCGGCGGGGGAGTGCGGGCTGCGCAGTTTCCAGATGATGGCCGGTGCGATGCAAAATCTGCCGGTGAAAGCCACGGTGTTTTCATATGAAGGACCGTTCGGTGTCGGCTATATGACAGCCTGGCTCGATGCCGGCGTTGAGGGCGATATGTCAGATCTGCCCGAGAGCCGGTCAGTATCGCCAGGACGGGCGATTCTGGCACTGGCCAGAGCACGGGTCGAGGATCTGGTGCAAAGCCGGAAGACGAAAGATCTCAGCACACTTCGGGACGATCTTCTCGCTGCCGGCCAGTGTACGGCAGCGGAATGGCAGGCCATGCTTACTCTGTGCGCCGGCTGTTTCGTCACGCTCCACAAGCACGGTGCACTGCGCGGCTGCATCGGCACGATCGAACCCGTGCGGGCCAATCTTGCGGCCGAGATATTCGATAACGCGCGTTCCGCCGCCCTCCGCGATCCGCGCTTCGAACCGGTCCGGCCAGCCGAGCTTGCGGACCTCACGATTTCGGTTGATGTTCTGGGTGAGCCGGAGAAGATCAAGTCGCCGTCTGAACTCGATGTCAAACGCTACGGAGTCATTGTATCGTCCGGCCAATACCGGGGGCTTTTGCTGCCGAATCTGGACGGGATCGACACCGTCGAGGAGCAGATTGAAATTGCTCGGCAGAAGGCCGGTATCCCGCGCGGCATGCCGTATGAGCTGTCCCGTTTCGAGGTGTGCCGCTATGCGTGACGGCGGGCGCGAAGCACGCTGGTGGACAAGAGACGGCAACAGGATCGTCTGCGAACTGTGTCCGCACCGGTGCCGCATTGCCGAGGGGCAGGCCGGACGCTGCGGCGTGCGTCAGAACCAGGACGGCACACTGATTTCGCTGACGGACGGGCGTTATCTGACGGGACATCTTGACCCCATCGAAAAAAAGCCGCTCGCGCGCTTTCGGCCGGGAACATGGATCTATTCCGTCGGTACGGCCGGCTGCAATCTGAGCTGTGATTTCTGCCAGAACTGGGAACTTGTGCACATGCCGCTCGATCGGCCGGGAACGAGATTCCTGTCCGATGACTATATCCTGGCTGAAGCGGCGCGCGAACCGTCAATCGGGATTGCCTTTACGTACAACGAGCCCCTGATGAATTACGAAAACCTGCTGAGACTGTCGCAGAGCGCGAAGGTGCGCGGACTCGAAACGGTTGTGGTGACGAACGGATATCTGAATCCGGAGCCGATGCAAGAACTTTGCCCCTTTATTGATGCCTGGAATATCGATCTGAAGGGCATTCGGGACGACTATTACCGCCGCCTCTGCGGCGGTCATGTCGCACCGGTACTGGAGAGCATCCGGCTGGCCGATGCGACGGGACACGTGGAAGTTACCTGCCTCCTGATCGAGGGGGAGAATACCGCGGATGACGATATTCGTGATCTGGCGCTGGCCCTCGCGGCGATCAACCGGTCGATACCGCTTCATCTGTCGCGCTATTTCCCGGCGCATCTGCGCAAAGATCCGCCGACACCGCTGCCGACGATGTTTCGCGCCAGGGAGATCTGTGCAAAAATACTTGAATATGTGTATCTTGGCAATGTTTGATATCGCCGGTACGGTATGCAGCAGCAAGCATTGTGAAGTCACCCGGCAGACGATTGCCGGGTGATCATTATTTTAAGGAGCATGATATGAATGTAGAAGCAGGTACAGCACGCATCCTCACCGAGGCAAAAAGAGTCGCCGCCATTTTGCACAATTGCCCTGAGGGCAGTCTGGCTGAGCACAAAACGACGGCGATTATAAAGGACTGGTGTCAGCGTTTCAATGTGCCGCTTCTCGATCTTGGGCTGGAGACCGGTGCCGTTGCCTTCCTCGATGCCGGTGCAGCGCGCACCGTGGCGTTTCGGGCGGACATCGATGCCGTCACGCTGGATATCGGCATCCGCCACCTCTGCGGGCACGATTACCATACGGCGACCCTTCTGGGGGCGCTCGCGGTTCTGAGTGAACAGCGCAGCGAACTCCCGCACAACGTACTGTTTATATTTCAGCCGGCCGAAGAAAACACAAAGGGCGCCCGTCTGATTCTGGAGTCGGGCTTGTTCGATCGCCTCTCGCCAAAGCCGTTCCGTTTGTTCGGGATTCACAACCGGCCGGAGATGCCGGTCGGGCAGGTCGGTGTGCGGCAGGGGGCCCTGATGGCGGAAAAAAGCAATTTCACGGTGATCTTTACCGGCAGGGGCGGCCATGGCGGTACACCGGAACTCTGTGTCGACCCGATCGTGGCGGCGGCAGCCTTTATCACGGGTGTTCAGAGCATCATCAGCAGAAATGCGAGCCCGTTTTTGCCGGCCGTCTGTTCCGTCTGCAGCATCAGGAGCGGCAGCGAGCAGAACTATGCACCGGAAGTGGCCGTCATGACCGGCAGCATCCGCACGCTCGACCACGCGCTGCACGAACGCATCGCCGACCGTGTCAGGGGCCTTGCGACTGACACCGCCGCAGCCTTTGAGTGTGCCTGCGAGGTCGACATGGTGCGTGAGGTCCCGGCCGTTTTCAACAGCAGCGAAATGACAGCGGCAGCCCGGGAGGCGGCTGTCGCAACTGTCGGCAAAGCCAATGTGGTCAGCCCGGATCCGTGTCTCGGATCCGAAGACTTTGCCCTTTTGGGCGAGGCGATCCCGAGCTTCTTTTATTGGGTCGGCAGCGGTGACAAAAGCAAACAAAACGCCGCCTGGCACAGCGAGCAGTTTGAGGTCGCGGACGGCTACCTTGACATCGCCATACCGCTTCTCGTCCATGCTGCACTCGCGGACTGAGGCCGATCACCGCTATCTGCAAGCATTCATTTTTCTGTTCATGCCGCTTCAACGATGGCGCATCACGGCTGCCTGTCTTCGGTAACGTTTCGCCCGGTCCGTACCACAAGCATCGGACGTGGATGGCAAAGATGAATATAGTTCTAGTTAGAGATAAATCAAAAGCTGAATAGAAAATATTTGAAATGAGGAACATCAATGAGTAAAAAAATAGGCATGATCGTCGGAAGTCTGCGCAAGGATTCGTACAACAAGCTGGTCGCTGAAACGGTGGCAAAGATGCTGCCGGAGGGGTTTGAAGCCGAGTTTGTGGAGATTGGCGATCTGCCGTTTTACAACGAGGATTTGGAGACCGAGAATCCGCCAAAGTCCTGGGTTCGTCTGAGAAATCAGGTCAAGGCACTTGACGGTGTGTTTTTCTTCACACCTGAATACAACCGTTCGCTGCCTGCGGCCATCGCCAATGTGGTCGACGTCGCGTCGCGTCCGTACGGACAAAATGTGCTGGACAACAAGCCGGCCGTCGTATTCAGTGCCTCACAGGGCGGCATCGGAGGATTCGGTGCAAACCATCACCTGCGTCAGTCGCTCGTGTTCGTGAATATGCCGGTTCTGGCGCAGCCTGAAGCGTATCTCGGCAGTATCATGGATGATGTCGGAGAAGACGGCGAAATAATTCCGGAAACAAGAGCGTATCTGCAGAGCATTCTGGACGCCTATTTCGATATGTTCACGCGGGTCACGATGGCGGTATAAGCGTTTAACCCTGCATTAATGAACCGGATGTTCCAAAGAGCATCCGGTTTTTTTGATTCGTGAAACGCGTGATCGTACAGTCAATCTTTATCTTGAGTGGACATCCGGCGGCGCAATCGTTTATAGCGGCTTGTCTGCGTCAGGACGCAGATCTTTTTGCAGACGTGCATTCAGTTTCAGGAAAAGCCAGCCGATGCCGAGCACGAGAAGGCCGAGCAGAATTATCCAGTAGACGATGCCGATGCCGTCGGCGGAGATGCGAAACCAGCCGAGCTGCCGGTAATCCAGAAAAAAGTATGGCGCGCTGCCCCCGTCGCTGTACGTGACACCGGAAAGAGAAAGGATCAAGGTCAGGGAGACGTAGAAGAGGGGCGGCAGGAGAGAAGTGAATACGGTGTGTTTTTGCACGGTCAGTTTGTCTTCAAACAAAAGAAAATCCGAAATGGCCGCGAGCGGAGCGACAAAGTGGGTGGCCATGCTGCCGGGCAATCGGATGACTGAGATGCCGAGCACTGGCATGAGGACGGTAAAGAAGACGAGGAATGTCAGCGTGATCGATACGGTGAGGACATACTTCAGCACGCGCATGCCGTTTCGGATCTGATACGCCGGATACCGTTGTTCGGCTGCTTCGGCAAACAGGAAATAAAGATGAATGCCGGCAATCCAGAGATTGCTCTGGATCGTGAAATAGAGCAGCATGCGAAGACTTGGCGGATCTGTAATTGTCATCGTCTGCCAGGTGCCGAAAAGCGCGGCGACGATGACGATGAGACTGAGCAGTCGGTGAAGGCGGCTGTTGCGTTCAAAAATCCCGTTGTAATTATTCATTTGGTTCATCAGCGTTTTTCCAATTCTGGCTGCCAATTGTCCGCATGACCGCAGCAGGGAGCACGCAAAATCAGTCTGAAGCCGTCCGCATCATGGCGGCATCGTAAATGTGCGCATCGGTGACGATCCAGTCCACGGGAATATCGTGAGGGGCGCGCGGGACGCGCGTTCGGATCTGCTCCTCAAAGCAGATGCCGATCTTAATTGCCGGATGGCCGAACGAAGCGAAGAACCCGTCAAAAAAACCGCCGCCGTATCCGACCCGGTATCCTTCACGGTCAAATAAAAGTCCGGGCGTGATCACGAGATCAATCTCTTCCGCCGGCGTAAGTCGCACGAACTCATCCTTTTGTTCCATCACGCCATAATAACCGGCAGCGAGCTCATCAAGGCTGTCCAGTCTTGATGCCCGCATGATCTTTTCCGCCTGATCGATATAGGGAATATAGACTCGCTTGCTCTGTTTCCAAAGATGCTCCAGAATTGGACGCGTTTCGACTTCATCGCGGAAGCTGACGAAGCAAAAAACATCGGAGGCAGCCTGAAACGCCGGCATATCGGTCAGAGTATCGAAAATGGCCGCCGATTTTTCGCTGCGCACGGCTGCAGGAATGGCCTTTCGTACGGCTTTGGCTTCGGCTCGAAGTCGTTTCTTCTCGTTCATGGCATCCTCCCCAATTAAAAAATGCGTTTCGCGATTACGCCGTTCATTCTGCGACTATCGTATAGGGTTCTTGAACGCATAACAAGAACGAGCTCGAATCGGGCCGCCCGTGTAACAGAGAGGCGGCTTTTCTCACCGATAATCGAAGTGACGCGAATCTCAAGCCGGCTTTGGCAGCAGCATCTGTTTTCTGCTTGCCATTTATTTTTTGCTGTGCCGTCAACACTGTATGTGCAAAAGCAGTCTGTTAAACAATGCTTGTTTTGCGTGAAGCATGTTTATGGTGGCACGCATAAATGGAAATGACGCGTGCAAATATTTGCAATTGTTTAAAATATATGTTGATAGCCAACTGCTATTTTGGCATAATTATTTTCATAAACGATGCAAAATCCATCGCACTCAGAGGAGGTTATTTGTGGCAAAGGAATCGAAAAGAGATCGATTTATTCGCGTAGCCGAGTCAAGAACAAATAAGGCAATCGGCATGATCAGACTGATTGGGAATCTGTCCAACAAAGTAAACTATCAATTCACGGAAGCCGATGTCAAAGAAATATTCACCGCGCTGGAAGCAGAACTGAAGGATGCGAGAGCGCAGTTCAACAAGGCAGACGCACCTGCACAGGCGACATTTAAATTGGGAACCCGCAAGTAATTGCGATGTGTCTCGATACTGCCTGCAACAGCAATTGTTGCAGGCTTTTTTGTCGTTCACGAGTCTGGCGAATCGAGCGGTATTAAGCCAGATATCGAAAGGAGGATCGGCGGATGCTGAATTTTGCTGAGCAGCTGAAACAGTTTGGCATGTTGACAGAGGGGATGGAACAAAGCCAGCTGATTTCATTTTTCCGGGCGCGCTTTATTGAACTTGCGGACGATAAGCGGCAGCAATGGCTGCAGCTGTTAGATCTGAAGAACGAGACAGGGGAGACAGTCCCGGATGAGCGGTGCGCGGCAGACCCGGACACGCTTTTCGCTGAAGGTGCTGATATTCTGGACTTCATTCATGAGGGTGAATGCCGGTTTCACGGCACAGTTGAATACGGTGACAGTCTGTCGGGATGGGATGATACCGAGCAATTTACGTACGACGATCCGCAAGGTATCAGCACAAAAGTCACGCGCGTACACGGGCTGGCTGAACAGCTGGCCGCGATGGGATGCCATGACCGGGCCATGATCCTGTTGCTTCAGCTGATTGACTGCTGCTTCAGCGCAGATATCGAGGATTACGATACCGTCGAACTGTCATTTGAAGAGGCATGTGATGAGGGGATCTTTCCATTCAAACCGAGAAAGATTGAAGAGACTGTTTTGCTGAATGCGTTTCTGGCGTACGATGGCGGTGCACGCTATGAAGCGATATATCAGGTGTATCGGCGCTTTCCATACTATCTGACTGATATCGAGAATCTGTTTCGCAAGCAGGATTATTCCTGGCGGGATGCTGAGATCTTTATCGACGGATGGCTGGATTATGTGGGGTTCAAGCGTGAACCGCTGGCCGAGCGTTTGCTGCAAGGCTATTGTGAAAAGCACCTTAACACCGAAGCGAAGTTGAGTGCGGCGAACCGTTTTCTCGAACCGCATCCGGCTTTCGCGCTGAATACGGTTCGATCGCTGTTTTGGACAGTGGACAGACAGTTAATCGCGGATTTTGTAAAAGATGCCTTCGATCGCCTGGATTCAGATCTGACCATCCTTGCTGATTTTGCGGAAGTCGGAGCTGCGGCTGCCATGGATCTAAAGCAGACGTCCTTGCTGCAAAACTTCCTCAGTGAAGCCTTTGTCCACGATCCGACACCGGCACGTTACCTGTGTTTGTTTGCACCGTCTGACGGCGACAGAACGGGTTGCTGGCGGGAGCAGGCGTGGAGCCGGTACACAGCGCTGCCGATTGTGAAGGCAGAGCGAAACCGGTGGTACGTTCCGGATATGGTTCAGTTCAGTGCGGGCACACGCACGAGGGCACTGGACCGGCTTACTGATGCTGAAATTCGCTTTTTCAAAGGCGATCTGAACGCCACGCTGCAGCGTGTGCAAAGCGATAGAATGCTTGGCTGGTCGAACAATTTGCTGGGCATGGTTGTTTCGTCCCTTGTCCTTTTGCTCCACCCGGCTCCAGGCGAAAGCAAAGCGAGCCGTTGTCTCATTCAAAGCCTGGCAGCGCGCCTTGGCTGGCATTCGGAACCATTTGATTTTTTTGAGGTTTTCGAAAATTACCGTGTGCATATGCAGACACAGAGCGGCTGGAATCAGGCAATCCCAAAGATTGAATGTTTTCTCAGGCAGCAGATTGCCGATCGCACCGAAGCGCTTCTTGACGGCAAATATCGCAAGAGTTACCACAAAGCAGCCGAGCTGATAGTCGGCTTCGGCGAGTATCTGGAAAGCAAGTCGGCACGCGAAGGAACGGAGTATATTGATGCGTTTGAGCGCCAGTATGTGCGTTTCTCTTCGTTTCGCGCAGCGTTGAATCTAGTGCGGTGAATGCACATTATTGCTTCTCTCAGCTGTCAATGATTCTTCGCCTGCTTATGCTGTCATGGTCTCACAGGAGAATTCGCAGCCGTTGTTGATACGGGGGTGCGGATAAACCTTGGGTCGTTATTGCCAATCCACCCCAGAACTTGTCTGATCTGTTACGGGCTTCATCTATACCAGGACATTTACGGACGTTAGGAACAGTTGACCTTGTCGCTTGTCACAGCCGTTATTGTCTGCTCAAGAGATTTTGCAGCTGTTGCTCGCCCTCATGCAGGATTTTTTCCTCATCCAAATGGACGAAAGTTCTGTCCCTGATGACAACGTCGCCATTCATAATCAGGTCACAGACGTCCTGTGATCCGGCGACCATCATGAAAGTTTTAAACAAGTTTCGCGTCGGACGCATGGCCGGCTGATTCAGATCGAACAGCACGATGTCCGCCTGTTTGCCCGGTTTGAGTGAGCCTCTCGTATCAGCACAGTTCAGAGCCCTTGCGCCGTTTATTGTGCACATATCGAAAGCCTCTTCCAGCGGCAGGACGTTGGGCTCAAATACCGGTGTGCCGTAGACAGCCTGCGATACGTATTTCAGAAGCTGCGCCTGCCCCAGAAGATCTTGCTTGGCGCTGGTTGCACCATCATTGCCGAGAGCAATGTTGAGATTGAGCGCACGTTCTGCCAGCAGTTTGGGCATGCCCTGAGTCGGCAGGTTGGCGGTCGGACAATGGATGATGTGGACGCCGCGTTCCGCCAGCAGATGCAGATCAAAATCGGTCACCTGAATGCAATGTGCAGCAATCACGTTTTGGCCAAGAACACCGCAGTGATCCAAAAAAGCCGGTGGACGCATTTTCCAGCGGGTCAGACAAGTTTGAACCTCAGCAGGATGTTCACCCAAATGCATGTGAATGCCCGTCTCATGCTCTTTGGCTGCACTTGCCGTGCTTTTCGCGAGTTCCATTGAAGTGGTCATCGGAGAGGAAATCGAATACCAGATTCTGATGCGGCCGTCTGACGCACCGTGATATTTGTCGAACAATGCCTGCTGATGTTTCATGCAGGTATCTGCATCCGGATCGCACATCACGGCTGGCAGCTCGTTATCCATATCTCTGCCGACTCGCGAGATGACGGCTGAGATTCCGGTTTCGGAAACAGCCTGAATGGTGCCGGTCATGTCCATGCTGCCAGCATCGGCGAACATTGTGATCCCGGCTCGCAGCGCTTGAATGCAGAAAAGCTTTGCTGCATGGTAGCGGTCGTGCTCGTTCATTCTGGCTTCATATGGCACCAGAATCCGGCGCCAGACGATCGGCGGCTCGTCAACCGTTCCGCCCTTCAGAAGCTGCTGTACGGTGTGTGTGTGGCAATCAGTCATGCCTGGAAAGGCCAGCTTATTTTTCCCGTCGATGACGTTTGATGCCTGGTAACGCTTCAGAATTTCATCGGTGTCATCAATTGCTTCGATTGTCGTGCCATTGATGACAATGGAGACACATGGACGAATGCTGTGATCTTCCAGTATGGCGGCACAGTCCTTGATCAGGAGGGAACAGGGAATTTTCATCATCGCTATATCTCCATAGCCAGGCGCTGGAACACACTGCACTTTTGCCGCAGATCACGTTCACAGACTTCTTCGGCTTCTTTTGCCAATCGGAATTCGTCGATCCCTTGCATTTTATCGTCCTTAAATACAATTTTGCCGTTGATCATAGTCAGCCAGACATTGCCCGTTATGCCGAGTTTCGGGATTATGTTTTTCGGATCATGAAGAGCGCCGGCCAACTCCAGTTTCGCCGTGTCGATCATGAAGAGATCGGCGGCCATGCCCGGTTTCAGTGCGCCAAGTTCCGGTCGTCCGAGTGTTTCAGCGCCATTTGCCGTTGCGATCTTCAGAATGTCGTACGGCCTTGGGCAGCCTGTCCGCTGGCTGTTTCGGAATGTCTGCATGAGATATCCGAGGCGCATTGCATCAAGCATGCTTGAACCTTCGTTTGTCGCGCTCCCGTCACATCCAAGGCTTACCACCACGCCGGCTTTTTGCAGTGCAGGAATATCAAGCATCTGTGTGGCACCATAAAAGGTTGCTGCCGGGCAATGAGATATTCCGGTGCCGTTTTCGGCAAGAATCGAATACTCGTCAGGCAGTGTTTCCCGCCCATGTGCGATCCAGACATCAGGACCAAAAAAACCTGTCTCGATGCACCAGGGTATGGAGCGCACGCCCCAGCGAGCCACCATCTCGTCTACCTCGCCTTCACACAGGTGTGTATGCATCCGGACTTTCCTGACACGGGCCAGCTTCGCTGCTTCGACAAACGTTTCCCGTTTGCAGCTGACCGGCTGCGTGGGGGAGATCACGACCTGCCGCATGGCAAAAGGAGACGGATCGTGGAAGGCATCTATCAGGCGGTCGCAATCGGAAAGAAACCGGTCGGTCGTTTCGCACATGATGTCGGGAATGAAGCTGCCGTCTGCCATCGGCAGCGTGCTGCCGCCGCGGCCGGCAATGAAACGCATGCCCAGCAGGGATGCAGCGTCCATCTGGCGCGCAATGGGGTCATCGCAGAAACCCGGCATGAAGAGATAATGCTGATCGTAGGCGGTCGTGCAACCGTGCTTGATCAGATCTGTCATGGCTGTCAGAGAAGCATAATAGACAACGTCATCTGTAACCTTGCTGAACGTTGGCTGAACGGTTTCGAGCCATTGCATGACGCTCATGTTGGGGCGATCGATCGTCACCAAATTACGCACAAATGACTGGAAAAAATGGTGATGTGTGTTGATCAGTCCCGGATACATGAACTTATCGCGGCCGTCAATGACCGCAGCCCCGCTTGATTCAAGGTCGCAGCCAATCTCCAGGATTTGGCAGCCGTCCGTGAGAACATCTGAATCTCGATAAACCCGGTCGTGATCGTCGCAGCTGACAATGGCTTTCACATTTTTAAACAGATACTGCATGAATGTCTCCTTAACTCGTGTGCGAGGCTATTTAAACACCTGCAGTGATCTTCACGTCAACCGCAAAAAATTAAATATATGTCAGAAACATGAAGTGTACTGGAGATCAGCCATTGACGTGACTGAAGAGCTGTACCTAAAATGAATGCATCAGGTAAGAAGGGAGTGTTGTATTGGAAAAGCCGATTCGCATAGGCGCGTTTTCTGCGACCTTTGAGGTGCCGAAATCAATGGTGCGATATTACATTCAGCTGGGGCTGCTTATACCAAAACAGGTGAACGGGCAATATCTCTTCGACAGTCAGTGTCATAGCGATATGCGGCGCATTGAAATGTGGAAGCGCATGAGGTTTTCCCTTGATGAAATTCATCAGCTGATATCCTTGTTTCGCAAGTACCCGAATACGGTCGTGGAGCAGGAAACGGAGTATAAAGCGCTTGTGTGCAGCAAACGCGAGGAACTGATTCGCCTTCGGCGTCAGAACGCGGTCAGTTTGCAGAAGGTTCAGTCCATGCTGAATCGACTGCCTCGTGACCGATGAAAACATATGGCCGGATGATATCACCAGGTTTTGTCCGATCATAGATACTCGCATCCAGATCCTCTTCGCCCACCAAATCCTCATCAATCCGAATGCCGTTTTGTGCCATGCTGTGTTTCATCATATAAAGACTGTAGCGCGAGGATGCTGTCTTTGCTGCAATCGGACGGCTGTCCCTGCTTTCCGCATGCAGGTGTGAAAAGCGACCGAATACGGTGGCATTCGGCTTCATGTATTCATGCATCAGGGAGACAGCGGACGGATACCCGTATGATTGGACAATCTCGGAAGAACAGTAATCAACCACAAGATCGAGGCACCCTCTTTTCAAGGGATGGTGCACACCGTCATCGATAATCGGCAGGATGCCGCAGTCAGGATGAATCGCTTTCAACGCTTCAGCGTAATAATGCACGGCTTCCGGCAGACTGTCCGAAAGCACGATGTCCGGCGGTGTATCCAGAAGCGGCCATGCTTTGGCCGTGAAACAGATCAGGTTTATTACATCTTCATACATCACTTTGCCCGACAGATCCATCCTGTTCAGACGCTCAAATAACCAGAGAAAATACTTTTCCAGAATGCTGATATCCTTGGCGGACCGTTTGCGTATTGTTTCAAGATTGGTATCTACTCTTTGAATAATCGGTGTCTCCGGGCAATGCAAAATTCCGTCTTTGACAACAGCCGAAAATCCACAGCTGCAGTTTCCTGTGCCGTGCCGGACAGCATTGTTCAAAATCAGAGCTGCGCTCCAGGTGAGGGACAGGTTGCAGTACGGGCAGGCAATCAGGGCGAAAAGGCGCAGCGGGATGCTTTGCACCACCTTGTCAGGTGATGGGGCACACCCGTTTTCCTGATCCAGCAGACGTATGGCTTCACCAAGCCTTCTTTGTTCCTGATGCAGTCGCTGCCGTTCCCCCAGAAGCAGTTCCCTTATTTCGCTTTCACGCGCGCACTTTTCAATTGTTGGACTTCGCTTCAGTTCGAGAAGTCGCTTGATTGTTTCTAGTGAGAATCCGCACGCTTTGCAGCTCAGTAAATCGGCCATCGCGGCCGCATCTTCATGATCAAGGTTCCATTTGCCATTGCTTTTGGATGGTGCAAGAAGGCCTTCCTCGATGTAGTAGCGGATCGTCATCGCGGAAACACCATGATGAGCGGCGAAATCACGGATATTCATGAGCGCATTATACCAAGAGTGCATGAATGGTGTTGACCAGAATGTGATCTGCGTCACGCATACCCAAGCCATTTCCAGTTACCTTCATGTTTTCGTTCATTTGATGCCTGAATGTGGGTTGACATGAAGTTCGAACGATTTGCTTAAATGCAGGCGGAGCCAA
>LSQX01118023.1_pt1 | contig 23376 bp, 21 predicted proteins | sample 654561 | NCBI WGS metagenome assembly LSQX01 (sample SAMN04489861, study PRJNA283612) | anaerobic digester metagenome | isolation source: 4 biogas reactors fed with cattle manure at either 37C or 55C with and... | place: Denmark: Kongens Lyngby | collected 2014
TCAGATCGTTGAGCCGGGTGTTGTTTGTGTCATGTTGTAGGCCAGCGCGTAATATTCATTGTTGTTGAATGAGAACGGCTTGAGAATGATCAGTTTGAGTTTATCCATGTGAGCGCGCAGCGAGCGCGGGTTATTTTGATTGATGAAGGTTACCATAATAGGGTAGCGGTCCATCATTTGACGCCGCGAGAATTCGAAGAGATTCGGCAAAACAGGGGTGCCTCGATAAGATTTCTCAATACAAATCGGACCGTACTGGTAAGAATTGGTGACAGACAGGGGCTGTCCCAGGAACTCCATGGTCGGAAGGTCTTCGATCATGTGCTGAAACAAAGGCCAGGCAGACCAGTACTCCCATGAAGCCGCCATGGCGTAACCGACCACCCGATCGCCATCCACCGCGATGCTGAGTCCACCTTCTTGCTCAATCAGTAAACGGAACTGGTCCGCCCCAAACAGCGTGGTCACAAAGCCGTCCGCCCGGTCCTCGTCCGCGATGGTGTTGACATGATATGTTTGCTGCAATGATTCAATGGCCGGTATATCGGTCATCGTTGCCAATCGATAGTCCATAATGCCTCCCAATCCAATCTGTATGGTTGCCCCAGTTTTAATAACCTCACTTATTCTAGCAAATAGAGCGATTGCGGCAAACAGCGGTCGCGCTGTTGATGTCCATCTTTAAATTTGATGGTCACATGCTCTTGATTGGTACCCGTTCTTGCACCCTTTGACAAATGGGATTGTCCTTTGTATGATAGGCAGGCAAACAGTTCAGAGATGCCTTTTTAGCTCAGTAGGTAGAGCGCATCCATGGTAAGGATGAGGTCGCCGGTTCAATTCCGGCAAAAGGCTCCAAAAGAAGCCCTGGAACAGAGATGTTTCAGGGCTTTTTCGCCCATGGTGCTTTGGGAAGTCGAGTAAATTGTTTGATAACAAGGATACATTTCAAGGACACCTTTCACTGATACAAAAATAAGTTGCCCTAAAAGCCGCTTTATCATGATAAAGCCTTGGTGTTGACGCATCAATTGTTACAGATGACTGATTTTCCCTTATTGCCTTCACTATTAACAGCTATAATAAAAAAGTCATAAGAATGACAAAAATAGCACCCACTTTTGTCCATTTGTCTGAATAGATAAGACAATCCCTAAAAATTTGGAGGAAAAATGAAAAATATCTAATGGTAATCCTTTCGCTTCTACTTGTTGTCGCTTTGGTCGCCGGCTGCGGCCCCAACGAAGCACCTAAACCCAGCGAAAGCGTTCAACCAACACAAACACCTACGGGGCTTGCTGCTGCTGAAATCACAGTGCAAGTTGAGAAAGATTGGCTCGCGTACTACGAAGCTGCGGCGAAACGCATCACCGACGCTAACCCTGATGTCAAAATCAAATTCCAAGAGATCGGATCATTCGATCATATCGGAATTTTAGATGAAACCGATGCCAGCAATCCGGATGTTGCCGACTTGTTTGCTCTTCCTGCGGACCGTCTAACGGGCCTTGCGGGCAAAGATCTGCTCGGCGCGATCGACGCGAAGAAAATTGCCGGTCGTTTGGGCGGTTGGAGTGATTTTGATGCCGGCCTGGGCGGACTGCTCAATCTCGACGGAGAGTATCTCGCATTCCCATTCAACATTGAGACACTTATTGTTTTTGCCAATGAAAAAAATGCAAAGGCGGAGGGGATTGATCTCGATAAGCCGGTGGAGCTCGGTTCCATCAAAAACCCGGCCCACATTCTGCTTCCTGTCTTTGACGCATGGTTCGGTGTCGCGCTGACCAACTCGGCCGATATCGCGCTTCTCAAGCAGGAAGGCGACGGTTTTGTTGCTGACCTCACAGCCGACTGGGGTGACCTCGAAGCCGGGAAAAAGGCGGCAATCACGGAACTTTATGACTACTGGAAACTCAACTACGACAACAACACGACCTTGTTCGATGATGGCGCGGGGTGGGGTTATATTTCAGACAAATTTACGGATGGTGAAACTGGTGTCCTTCGCATAGGCGGCCCATGGGAGACAAACGACATGAAGAGCCAGACGGACGACGGGGCCAACCTAGGAATCTACCCGATCGGACAGATCAAAGTTGCCGGTAAACCTCTGCGTCACTGGCAGGGCGGCTGGGGCCTGGCGATTAACCCGCGCATCGAGGAAGATAAAGCCAAAGTCGAGCTTGCTGAAGCGATGATCGGTGAAATTGTCAATCCTCAGTATGCAGTCGACCTGTTCAAAGCAACGGGCAAAATCCTTGAAAATGTGGCAATCGATGCCTATGAGGCATCCGATCTCAACGAGATCGACAAGAAAGTCATTGCGGCCGTAATCGAGTCTTTCGAAATATCGCCCGGCAGACCGCTCTTCCAGGAGTTTGGACCTGTATGGGACACATGGAAGAATGCTGTGCTTTCTTGGAACAGTGTTGTTCCTGGAACTGTTGAAGCGGCATATGGAGAGCTGAAAGCATCCTTCGATGCTATGATGGCCGACCTCAAATAAATCAATTTAATCTGTCAGACGACAAACGATAAAAGAGCAGGAGAATCACCAGGTTCTCCTGCTCTTGCTTTATAATCGGATCATTTTCGTTTATGATGATGCGGAAGAGTACTTGACTAGAGGATGTGTATGAGAGAGGAGCCAAGGCTTCGCAGCCAAGCAGGCAAACAACGTCACAGACGGCAACTTACTGTCTTGATCGCTTTTTGCGCGGCGCTGATCATCATAGCCGCTCTGGAAGCGGCATTGCTTGCAGGACCCGAAGCGTTTAAAATCTGGCAGGAACTGTTCCCTGAAACAGGCGCGGGTGATTATTCAGCTTTCATATTGACGCGCTTTCTCCTTGACGTTCTGGTGCCTGTCTCTCTTTCTCTCTATACTTATTTTACGATTGATAAGTTTGGTACACCACGTACCTATCGCATCGTTTGGGGTGGAGTAGTGTTGATCTCGGCCATGTGGAAGTTCCTGGCCCTTGAGACATCATCACTGATCTGGTATCTGGTGCTTGCCTTATGGGCAGGGCTTTTCCTGATCGTGATTAACATACACCGGTTGAAGCAGGAATATGAAAAGAAAGAGGGAGCGCATGAAGTATCCAATAACCGTCTTTGACGATATCGGAAACGAGTATCCCCGCAAGAATCTGCTGCTCGCCGAGAAAAGTATGGCCGAAGGCGACGGATTATCGCCGGAAGCGCTTGCTTTTTCCTCCGAGGATGTCCGCGAATATGAGATACTTCGCACACAAGCGCTAGCGGCTGAAAAAGATTTCCTGGAGAAAGTTTCTGAACGGAAAAAAACGTTTCAAGAATCAGTTGAAGATGCCGATCCCAAAGTTCGGCAGTGGCTTATTGATTCTAAAGAGAGCCAGGCTCGCGCAGAGTTCTATGAGCCGTTGATTGATCTCGACTACGATTTTGAGCTTGAGTACAAGCAACATCTGGAAATCGCGGAGCAGTTGCCGAAGATTGCGTCTGATCGCCGCGCCATGCTCGTTGAATTGGAATCGGCTAAAAAAGCATTGGCACAAGCGAAGATTGTGGGTCAGCAGGCGGAGACCGACGCGTATCTTCAAGCCCGTAAAGAGCGTTTGCAAACGCTGAGAAATGAGAAAGACGAACTCAAACTCGCTTATCGCGAAGGAATGATTTCTTCGAAAGCGTTTGCCAATGAAAAAAGAGAACGCGATCTTGCCGCCAAAGATGAAATCCGCGCGATCAAGCGCGCGCTGCCCATTGAATTTCAAAAAGACCGTGTGCGGCATGCCAAACACCGCCTCAAGGATGACGCTCGAACAGGTCTTCGCGTACTGAACTCCGATATCTCCGACCTGCGGCGTAAAACACCAATCGAAACCGAAAAACGCCATCCCATACTCTCTTATTTGACATGGCCACTTCCGGGGCTCGGACAGCTGTTGCTCGGTCAACCGATCAAATCATTATTTTTCTTTCTCGGTTCACTTTATCTCTATATCATTGCGATTCCCTATGCGCTTGGACACGGCAATTACCGGGGCAAGGGCCTATTCGGATTGATCTCACTGGCCAAAGACGGTTCAAGGCTTGATCGATCTGTCATTTTTATGGTGGAAGGCGTGATCGCGATCATCTTGCTTTTAATCGGCCTTCTCATTCTTTACCAGTCATTCAGGGATGTTTCCCGCGTTGAGAAGAAGATGATCAAGGGAGTACGGAAACACAATTGGTTCGAGACTCAGACATCGATCCGTCGCAACGGATTTCCATTTTTCGCGTCGGCGCCCGCGGCACTTGTCACAATCTTTATCGTGCTTTTACCGATTGCTGTGACAATTCTTATCTCCTTTACCAACTACGACCCGTCTCACCAATCGAAATTCACATGGCAGGGCCTTGCGAATTATAAGCAGATCATGCTTGGGCAGGGAATTGCCGGAGGACCATTCTGGCACATCACCGGCTGGACGTTGATCTGGACGCTGTTTGCGACATCGTTGGCCATCTTCATCGGCTTCGCCCTCGCGCTTCTTGTCAACCAGGAGCGGATTTACGGCAAGCGCTTCTTCAGAACTGTTTATCTGCTGCCGTGGGCCGTACCGGCCTTTATCTCCATCATGTTCTTTTCGATCATGTTTTCGCCGTCGGGCCCTTTGACACAAGTGATTTCATCGATTGCAGGACAGGCTGTCAACATCAAGTACTCGACCTGGGGCACGAGAACTGTGTTGATACTTCTGCAGGGTTGGCTGGGGAGCTCATATATCTTCCTCTTATGTACGGGGATCTTGCAAGGGATTCCCAAAGATCTCTACGAGGCGGCCATGATAGACGGCGCGACAGGATTCCAGGCTACGCGCCACATCACAATCCCGATGCTCTTGTTCCAGACGGCGCCGTTAATGATCGGTCAATACACATTCAATTTCAACAACTTTTCGATCATCTACCTGTTCAATGGGGGCGGACCGTTCGAACCGTCGAAATACGGCAACATCGCGGGGTCGTCCGACCTTCTGATCTCGTATATCTACAAGCTCACGATCCAGAAACAGTATCAGGGGATTGGTTCGGCCATCACGCTGATTGTGTCACTGGTCCTGATCTTCTTCACTTGGATTGGCTTTAGTCGTTCCAAGGCGTTCAGGGAGGAGAAATTATGAGCAAGAAAAAGGGACAAGGCCTTTACCTGTCTGATCAGCAGCCGCTGACAACAGTCAAGACGATCTTCCTTGTCATCAGCTATGTTTTGCTTTTCCTCTATGTGTTCGTGATTCTCTGGCCGCTCGCGCAAATTGTATTCACGAGTTTTAATGGCAATCAGGGCGCGTACATACAGATCGGGGGCACGTACGCATTCTCTTTGAAGCATTTTAAGTATCTGTTCGAAGAGACTTATTTTACGAATTGGGTTTTCAACACAATTGTTATTGCGCTCGCAACCGCTGCTTTGACACTGCTTTTCGTGTCCTTCACGGGGTATGCCTATTCGCGCTATCGCTTCAAAGGAAGAAAAGCGTCGCTTATGGCGATTATGCTAATCCAGACGATTCCCTCATTTGCCGGCATCGTCGCGTTTTACACGCTTCACTCGATCGTTGCCTCCATCGCCCCTTGGTTTAGTCGCCAGATGTTTCTCATCCTGATTTACGCAGGGGGTGGCATCGCGGGCAACACATTTATTCTCAAAGGCTACATCGACTCTATCTCGACGGAGTTAGACGATGCCGCGCGGATCGATGGTTGCGGCAACCTGCAGGTCTATCGGCTGATCATCATGCCCATTGTCCGGCCAATGCTCGCGGTCATTGCGCTGTGGTCATTTATCGGACCGTTTCTTGACTTTATGCTGCCGAGCATCCTGCTCAACGACCCCAAGGCGTACACGCTCGCGACAGGCCTTAATACGCTGATCACGGATCAATACAACATGCACCAGCCTGTTTTTGCTGCAGGTGGCCTGTTGACGGCCGTGCCCATTATCATTCTGTTCATCGCACTGCAAAAACAACTCGTTTCCGGGTTGGCAAGCGGTGCCGTTAAAGGTTAGGAGGCTGTCATGAAAGTTCAGTTAGTCAATATCGGTAAAAAATACGAAGGCAGAGAGAATTTCACAATCCGACACATCGATCTGGAAATCGATGACAAAGAATTCTGTGTAATTCTGGGTCCTTCAGGTTGTGGGAAAAGCACACTCCTTCGGATGATCGCCGGACTCAACTCAATCACGGAAGGCGACCTGCTCTTTGATGGCAAACGCATGAACAAGGTCGAACCTAAAGACAGAGACATCGCGATGGTATTTCAATCGTATGCCCTCTACCCTCATATGACGGTATATGACAACATGGCATTTTCTTTGAAGATGAGAAAAGATAAAAAGACAGTGATCCACGAGCGTGTCACGGAAGCAGCAGAACTCTTGCAGATTACAGAATATCTCTATTCGAAGCCGTCGGAGATCTCAGGTGGCCAACGCCAGCGCGTTGCGCTCGGGCGCGCTATGGTGCGAAAAGCAGGCGTTTTTCTGCTTGATGAACCGCTCTCGAATCTGGACGCCAAACTCCGCGAACACATGCGAGTTGAACTCGTCCGTCTTCACAAATCGCTCGACACAACCTCGATCTATGTGACGCATGATCAGACGGAGGCGATGACAATGGCCACCAAGATTGTGCTTCTCGATCAAGGCAAGGTCCAGCAGATGGGCAAGCCGTCTGAGTTTTATGAGACGCCGGCCAATCTTTTTGTCGCGGGGTTTATCGGGTCACCGACTATGAATGTGTTCCATGGAACGATGAAAGACGGATTGTTCAGTTCTGACGATGGACTCGTCTCTGTTGAGCCAGGGCCCGCTGATAAAGACAAATTGGCATCACACGAGGGCAAAAAAGTGGCGTTGGGAATTCGGTCGGAGCGCTTCATTGCGGGTGAATCAGATAAAAATCAAATCACGGTTACGATCGATGTCATTGAGATGCTTGGCAAAGAGCAACTTTTGTACTGCAAACTCTCGAACGGCAAAGAATGCGTCATCTCAGAACCGGGGTATTTTCGTTATACTGTCGACGAAGATCACAAATTTCATTTCGATCCGAAAGGTCTTCACTTCTTCGACGAGGAGACAACCTCACGCATCAACTGATGACTATCTATCACAGAATGCTTTAAGGCGGCGCGTAATGCGCCGCTTTCTATTTGTGCCAGGAGCGGACGAGTTTTCTTCCTTCGCGGGAATTGAAAAAGCGATAAGTTGTTTGGGGTACAAAAGGTCGGATATCCTTTACTTTACCTGTCATTAGAATGCTGCGAACGAGTGATCCGGAAATCGGCGTGCCTTTGTCTGTATTGATGCGTGGCATGATGGTCAATTTGATCTTGCCTTCAAACTGTTCTTCAAGGCAGTTATTATAAATTGAAGTAACCGGATCGTAAGGTTCATCGCCGACTGTTCTGTTTGTGATCCCCAGCGCGGGTGCAATTTTGTCTCGGAACAGAATCGCGTCGAGTGTTGCCTGAGTTTTAGTCGTTTCACTCTCTTTTTTCAGAAAATAAGAAGGGAACGAAGCATTCGAGATGATATAGCTTTCAGTGGGGTGGTAGATAATTCCGTTGAGATCGGACGTGCCTTCCATGACAAGTCTCAAGCGGATTTCCGTCGGTACAGTTGAAATATCCTCGCTCAAGATAAAAAGATGGAGACGTTTCGCGCGAGTGAGCGCATTTTCGATCAGAGCTCTGTGGCCACTGGTGAACGGGTTGGCGTTCATCACGATCGACTCAATAGGCCCCTGGGTAGCCCGGTGCTCACGCTCATACGCCTCAGCCGTCTCACGCAAACGATCGAGATAATCGTCGAGCGAAAGTTCGCCTCGCTCCATGAAAGTTATTCCTTGAGGCGTGGACGCCAAAGATTGAAATCCAAGATGTGAGAAGGCCATGACGGCTTCTGGTTTTGCGTAAAGGAAGAGCTTATCGATTCCCGTGTCAGACGCGTCCATAATCATTCCGGAAAGGAGTTCATTGAAGAGGTTCCCGCCTTGGTATTGTGGATCGATCGCGATGCATTTCAGCCGTTTGTCGTCTCTTGCTCCTGTTGCTACGAGCCGGTCATCTTCATAGATTCCGTACACGACCGAATAAGGCGGATCTCTTTTCAATCCGGCATCTGTCAAGAGTTGCTCCCATTTTTCGCGGACATCTAAATACTTGGTTATGTTTAGCCGCTCAAGCATAAGATCACTTCCCCTCTCATGATGTTGAGTATTGATTATATGCTTTTTATTATACTAGATGTAATCCTCTTTATTCGCATGTAACTATATACATTACATGTATATTCCGGTTAAATACATTTACGATCATGAAGACCGTTGACTCAGTCATCTCGATCTTTTTAAAAACACGTGGTTAGCGGCATGCTTGTGCTAAAATCAGAGCAGTAAATCACCGAAAAGGGGTTGTAAATGTTGCCGATTAAAGGGACTGGTCTAGATGACCACTACAATTACAAAGTTGTTCGCGAAGGACGCAAGAGCGGTGTTTTATGTCATATTACGAGCCTCGCGTCACCTTACGGCATTGGAACTTTGGGCGACCAGGCGCTTGATTTTATTGACTTTCTCGTTTTATCAGGCCAATCGTGTTGGCAGATTCTGCCTCTGGGTGTGACGGGATTCGGCGATTCACCTTATCAGAGTTTTTCGGGGAATGCCGGGAATCCCTATATGATCGATCCCGACGAGCTTGTTCGAGAAGGCTTGCTTCCTCAGGGCTCACCTGAACAGTTTGACTTTGGGAAAAGACGCGCATGCGTTGATTTCGGTCTTATGTGGGAAAACAGAAGGAGTTTGCTACGACTTGCCTGGGATTCTTTTCGAGAGGGTGAGTTTGATTCGATGGAACACGAATTTGCCACCTTTTGCGAGCATGAGAATGGTACATGGCTCCATGACTTCGCGCTCTTTATGACGATTAAGACTATGCAGGGAGGAGCCCCCTGGAGTCTATGGCCGCTGCCTTACAAATTGCGTGATCCTGTCGCGCTGCTTGAATTTGAAAGTGCGAACGCAGACGATCTTGAATTCGAAAAGTTTCTTCAATTCCTTTTCTTCCGCCAATGGAACAGTATACGGTCGTATGCGGCAAATGCAGGTCTTGAGATTATTGGAGATCTTCCCATTTATGTTGCGGAGGATTCTGTTGAAGTCTGGATGGAGCCTTGTCTGTTTGAGCTTGACGAAACATTAAAACCGACATTTGTCGCGGGCTGTCCGCCTGATTATTTTTCTGATGACGGACAACTTTGGGGAAATCCGCTTTACGATTGGGGCGCCCATAAAGCACAAGGTTATCGTTGGTGGATTGAGCGTGTGCGTTTCCAGCTGCGCCTGTACGATACGGTGCGCATTGATCATTTTCGCGGACTTGAATCTTACTGGGCAGTGCCTAACGGGGATATAACAGCCAGAAGAGGACATTGGATGCCGGGTCCCGGGGATGATCTTTTCGATGCACTTGAAGGGGCTTTCGGGTCATTACCTATCATCGCTGAAGATCTCGGTTATATGACACAAGATGTGTATGCATTTCGAGAACGCAGGGGATTCCCTGGCATGAAAGTGCTCCAGTTCGCATTCAACCCGGATGCTTCCAGTGATTATCTTCCGCACAATCTAACTGAGAACGCCGTCCTTTATATAGGGACGCACGATAATGATACAATCGCCGGCTGGTTTGCCGAGGCCCCTCCAGAGGAGGTCGCTTTTGCGCAACGTTACCTCGGATTAAACGAAGAGGAGGGTTTTGTCCACGGTATGATGCGAGGAGCTGCGACGACAGTCTGCCGGACGGTGATATTCCAGATGCAGGATCTTCTAGGTCTTGATAATGAAAGCCGTATGAACCGCCCCGGGACATCTGAGGGAAACTGGCACTGGCGAATGTTGCCCGACTCTCTTACTCTGGAACTCGCAGGCCGTTTGCGTGAGCTTTCCCGTATTAGCGGGCGGTTGTCGCAAGCACGTGAAGTATAGATTAGGCTCTTTAACTACATTTTCCATAGTTTTTCTAGAATGATACGTTGCGATTAGCGTGTATACGGACCTTGAAGCTGTTTGTGTCCTTTTCGGCCGTCGCTCTTATGTGCTACAATGAAGTCAACAAAATATACAAATATTGATAGATCAGTTCGCCCAGAATTATCAGGAAGGACAGAGATCCGATGCTAACAGAAGAAATGAAGGCAAAGCTTGTCAAACAAGCTTTTGAGGCGCGTCAGGGGAGTTATTCCCCCTATTCCCATTTTCAGGTTGGAGCTGCTCTCTTGACGTCTGATGGACGCATTTTTATGGGAGCTAATATTGAGAACGCTTCCTATGGAGCAACGATTTGTGCAGAGAGAACAGCAGCCGTCCAGGCTGCTTTTGCCGGTTCAAGGGAGATTATCGCAATTGCCGTTGTCGGCTCAGCCCAAGGATCGGACGCAAGCGATATGGCTTACGCGTACCCTTGTGGAATATGCCGCCAGTTTCTGCGTGAGTTTATGCCGGCGTCAGGAGACATCGTTGTTCTGGTAGCTAAATCCCTCAACGAATACCACGAAACCACCTTGAATGCGCTACTGCCGCATTCGTTTGGGCCATCGGACCTCGATTACCTTCATCAAACAGAATAATCTGATAAATAATTGAGAGATGATTCGAAAAACCCTTGACAATGGACGCTCGACTCGAAAGAGTCGTCATCAATAAGGAAGACTGACTCGTAAAGAGTCATCAAAGGTAAGACTCCACAGGAGTTGAAACCAATCAGGAGGAAATTATGAAAAAAAGAGTATTTAGTCTCATCTTGGTGCTCGCTTTAGTGCTGACGCTTGGCGTCGGCTGCGCGCCCAAAGATCCGGCGCCCACAGATCCGGCGCCCACAGATGCCCCGGTGGACAAGCAAACGGTCGCTATGATCACAGACATTGGTGGCATCAACGATGAATCATTCAACCAATCGGCCTGGAATGGCATGAAGCAACTTGAAGCGGACGGTGTTGAGATATCGTTCCTCGAATCGCACAAAGAGGCTGACTACGCGATCAACCTGGGACGTAAAGCAGAAGAAGGAACCTCAGTCATTTGGGGTATCGGATTCATGATGGAAGCTGCTATTGTTGAAGCGTCAAAAGAACATAAAGATCAGATGTTCGCTATTGTCGATGTAGGCTTTGGCGAAGCGGGCCAACCCAACGTGGTTGGTGCTATGTTCCATTCCGAAGAGTCTTCGTTCCTCGTTGGCTATATCGCGGGTCTCATGACAGAGACAGATCATGTCGGTTTTATTCTCGGTATGGAAAGTGATGTCATGTTCCGGTTCCAGTACGGCTACCTTGCCGGTGTGGAATACGCCGCTAAAGAACTCGGCAAAGAGATCAAGGTCGACTACGTGACGATCGACACATTTGGTGACACAGCCAAGGGCAAAGCCACTGCGACCAAGATGTACAGCGATGGCGCTGATATCGTATATCACGCTGCAGGGCAGGCAGGTTCCGGCGCAATCACAGCCGCAAAAGAAATGGGCAAATGGGCCATTGGTGTGGATCTCGACCAGAATGCACTCGCACCTGACAACGTCCTGACCTCTGCGTTGAAGAATGTCGATCAGGCAGTCTATCAGCTGTCAACCAAGATCCTAGCCGGTGAAAAAGTTGGTGGTCAAACATTCTACTTTGGTCTCAAGGAAGGCGGCGTCGGTCTTGCACCTAGCTCCGATAAGCATGTTCCGAAAGACATCTTAGACAAAACAAAGGCAGTTGAGAAGATGATCATTGATGGAGACATCATAGTGCCGATCACCGAAGCTGAGTTTAAAGCATTCAAGGACGCTTAACACACATAGTCACTGGATGTTAGTCCGCATGTGACAAAAAACTAGTGCCCGGCCATCCCGTAAAGGATGTCCGGGCGCCTATTATGGAGACCTGGTATGAAGCAAGACAATGAGGTGTTTGTGCCCGAAAATTCCGGAAATCCCTCTGAGGCACAAGTGCCGGATGCCATAGAACTTATGGCTGAAGAGGTTCCTGTCGGGATGACTGACAGGTCCGCAGATGAGGCAGAGATCGAAACGTTTCCGGAGATACCGATCGAGGAGATGACAGAAAATCCTGTCTACGCCGTGGAAATGCGCGGTATCTCGAAATCATTCGGATCACTCAAAGCCCTAGACGACGTTGATCTCTGCGTCCGAAAAGGATCGATTCACGCGCTTCTCGGCGAAAATGGAGCAGGCAAATCAACATTGATGAAGATTCTTTACGGGTTGTATACCAAGGACTCGGGAACCATCAAAATCATGGGCGAAACGTGTGAGATTAAGAACCCTAAACAGGCCATCGAATACGGCATCGGTATGGTTCATCAGCATTTCATGCTCGTCGAAAATATGACGATCGCAGAAAATATTGTCCTCGGAAGCGAGTTGACAAAGTCGTTTGGACGTCTCGACCGTGAGTTGATGAATCGAACTATTCAGGAATTTGGTGAACAATACGGCCTGGAAGTTGACCCTCAGGAAATTATTATGGATGTTTCCGTCGCTACGCAGCAGCGTGTCGAGATTCTGAAGGCCCTCTACCGGGGCGCTGATATTCTTATACTCGATGAACCGACGGCCGTCCTCACACCACAAGAAATCGACAATTTGATTGAAACAATGCACCGGCTTGTCGAAGGCGGCAAGACGATCATTATTATTACGCATAAATTAAAAGAAATCATGGCGTCATCTGAGTACTGCACGATCATCCGCCGAGGCAAGGTTGTCGATACAGTCCGTGTCGACGCTGTGACAGAGAAGGATCTCGCCTCCATGATGGTTGGTCGCGAAGTAATGTTTACAACCGATAAAAAGCCTGCGACACCCGGTGAAACCGTAATGGAGATCCGAGATTTGACGGTCAAAGACAACCGGGGCATCGAGAAGGTAAAAGAGCTCTCACTGCATGTCAGCCGAGGAGAGATTCTTGCGATTGCCGGTATTGACGGAAACGGTCAAACAGAACTGATTGAGGCGATCACAGGCCTGAGAAAAGTGGAATCAGGTGAAATCATCGTCAATGATTATCACATCGAAAACGGCCTTCCGATTGACACACATAACGCCGGTATCAGGACAATTCATGAAGATCGCCACAAGCGGGGGCTTGTGCTCGATTTCCAAGTCGGAGAAAATTTGATTCTTGAATCATACAAAGATAAAGGTTTCTCGGGCAAAGGCAATTTGTTTTCATGGAAAAAAGTCAATGAGTATGCCAATGATCAAATTAATAAATTTGATATTCGCCCGTGTGGATGCGCGACGCAACGAGCGAACGAGTTATCAGGCGGCAACCAGCAAAAAGTGATTATCGCGCGCGCAGTCGAGCAAGATCCCGACCTATTGCTGGCGTGTCAACCTACGCGCGGCCTCGATGTCGGCGCCATTGAATTTGTGCGCAACGCACTTATCGAACAGCGTGATCAGGGGCGAGCCGTACTCTTAATATCATATGAGTTGGACGAAGTACTCGATCTGGCTGACCGAATCAATGTGATCTATGACGGACAAATTGTTGCCGACCTTGATCCCAAAGAGACGGATGAACAGGCCATCGGCCTATTGATGGCGGGAGGCACACAATGAGAAGGTTTTTCGTCAAAGTCCTTAAAAAGCCATTTTCAGGTGTCTTAATCGCGCTGATCATTGGTTTTATAGTCGGCGCCATCACGCTCGCGGTTGGAGGGTTTAATCCTGCGACAAGCTATGGGCTGATGTTCACGGGGATCTTTTTAAATACACGCAGGGTGATGCAAGTATTGATCAATGCCGTGCCGATCATAATGACGGGACTGGCTGTCGCGTTTGCGGGAAAAACCGGGCTCTTCAACATCGGAGCCGACGGCCAATTCATTATTGGGCAGGTCGCGGGCGCTATACTGGGATATTATGTGCCGATGCCGGGCATTCTGCATCCTATCTTCATTATGTTGTGCGCTTTCGCTATCGGTGGCTTATACGCCTCCTTCGCGGCGTTTTTGAAAACAAAATTTGGGATTCACGAGGTCATTTCAACCATTATGTTGAATTGGATCGCTTACTATTTTATGAATTTTATTATCAACATGAAAAGCGTCAAGGTGCCGGGATCACAGCATTCACCAGAGATTAGGGATACCGCGAAAATAACATTTTTCAGTCGCGAATTCCGCACGAGTGAGGCAGGTGAAGCGTTAATCGCAAAACATCCATGGCTTGACAGTATTGTTCGCACGGATGCCGGATTCGCAATCCTGATCATGATTGTAGTCGCCATCTTGCTTTGGTTAATTCTCAAATACACCAGGATAGGCTTTGAGCTTCGGGCCGTTGGATACAACTACTACGCTGCCGAGTTCTCAGCCATGCCGGTCAAACGCAATGCGCTTCTTTCCATGTTCGTGTCTGGTGGTGTCGCAGCATTGGGCGGCGCGATGTTTGTCATGACGACTCCCTACTATATCAGCATGCTCGGATCGACGGAAGGTTACGGGTGGGATGGCATTGCAGTCGCGCTGATTGCGGGCAATAATCCGATTGGCTGTATTTTTGCGGGATTACTATTTTCCGGCCTCAAGTTTGGAGGATCAGAAATTCAATCCAGGTTGGGTGCCCCCACGGAGATCATCAACATTATGATCGGCGTGCTCGTACTCTGCATTGCGTTGGTGCCGGCATTACCGAGGCTGGCAGAGCGCTTGGAAGGAAAGGAGTAAGCTATGCAACTTCTTAATACTTTGCTGTTAACGCTTTCCATTACCTTGATGTACTCGTCTCCTCTGATATTTACGGCGCTCGGAGGTGTCATCACACAGCGTTCAGGCGTTGACAATATCGGTCTTGAAGGCATGATGGCATTCGGCGCGTGCGGCGGGTCTATTATCTGCTATTTTACGGGCAGCCCCTGGATTGGGCTCCTTGCCGGCGCTACATTCGGCGCGATTCTTGCGTTGCTGCACGCCTTTGTCGCCATTACGGCAAAAGGAAACCAGATTATTTCTGGTATTGCAATCAACTTTATTGGCGCGGGTGTCGCGACGTTCTTGACACGTTTTCTGTTCAGCGGAGCAGCCCAGTCAAACTCAACCATCAATCTTGGTATCCCCAAATTATTTGAACTGTTAGGCATTGATAAGTCGAAATCCCAGTTGCTGCAATCGGCGGAGATAGATATCACGGTCATCATTGCTTTTATGTTTGCTATTTTGATCTGGTTCGTACTTTACAAGACCAAGACAGGGTTGCGAGTCCGCGCGTGCGGAGAGCATCCCGGAGCCGCTGACACGTTGGGGATCAATGTGTCCCGTATCCGTTACATCTGTACCATTCTTTCCGGTGTGATGGCAGGCCTGGGCGGTGCGGTCACTTCGCTCGCGATCAGCTACCGCTATACACCGACGGTTATAACCGGACAGGGCTTTATTGCGCTGGCAGCCGTGATCTTCGGCAATTGGAAACCGATTGGCGCGACTATGGCCTGCTTACTATTTGGGTTTGCGCAGGCTTTGACGGTTGTCCTGGCGGGAACTTCCTGGCTTCCGAGTCAGATTCTCGCAATGTTGCCTTACGCGCTTACGTTGTTTATGCTCGTCATATTTGTTAGCCGTTCAAGGCCGCCAAAAGCTTTGGGACAACCCTACTTCAAAGGACAGGCATAAGAGGACACGAATATGGTCGTATCGGATCAGCGAGACAGTTTTTGGATTGTTGCAGGCGGATTGAACCTTGATGTGCTGGCAACACCGACAGGATCATTTCGTCCGCGTGACTCCAACCCCGGAACGATCATCGAACGACCGGGAGGTGTCGGCTTTAATATCGCGCGTAATCTGGCGCTGCTCGATCAGAAGATCTGTTTTTTGACCGCGAGAGGTGACGATCACGCGGGGCAGATGCTTGTCGATATCGCACAGGAAAAAACGATCGACCTCTCACACGCACTGGTGCGTGAGTGCTATGCTACGTCTCACTATCTGGCAATCCATGATGAAGAAGGGGATATGGTCGCGGCGATCAATGATATGGCTGTCATTGACACATTGACACCTAAAGATGTCGAAACGTGGTTTGCTCTCGGAAAAGCGGAGGTACCGTCAGAAAACGATAAGACGGATAAACAATCTGGCTGTTTGGGGGCAATTGTCGAGCCAAATCTGCCCGTTGATGTGCTTGTTGAACTTGCTTCGCAATGGGATGTCCCCCTGTTTGCTGATGCTGTTTCACAAGCCAAAATCGATCGGCTGATCCCGATTCTGCCTTATTTGACGGGCCTTAAGCTCAATCGCATTGAAGCGCGGCAACTCACCGGCTTACCGGTGCGCTCAATCGAGGAAGCTGTACAGGCTGCAAATGTTTTGATCGAGCGAGGAGTGCGCTGTGTTTGCTTGTCACTCGATGTGGACGGCGCTCTTTTCGCGGATGCCGGGCATTGTTTCGCTGCGCATCCGGTAAAACTTAATAACGATGCCAATACGACCGGCGCAGGCGACGCGATGGCGGCGGTATTTGCATGGGCGACCGTTCGAAAATTCACACTCGAACAAACGGCTCGTCTCGGGATTGCGGCATCCTCTATTGCCGTGGAATCAGCAGAGGCGGTCAATCCCGCGCTCGAGATTCAATTATTGATGGAGCGATCGGAGACGATTGAATCGTTTCGAGTCGCCAGGTAATTATGTAAATGAAAGGCGTGGGCAACGCATGAGGCCCGCAATCAGGTAATGCTATGAGCCAGTTAGATCAGTATCTCAATCTGTCCGATGACGTCAAGAAAGCCCTCAAGAAGGGCATGCCAATCGTTGCGCTTGAGTCAACGATCATCTCGCACGGGATGCCTTATCCGGACAATGTCGAAACAGCGTACGCAGTCGAAAATCAAATAGTCGAACGCGGCGCCTTGCCTGCGACAATCGCTATCATGGACGGAAAAATTCGCGTCGGATTGACTCCTGCTGAAATAGAACGTCTTGGCAAAGAAGGATTGTCAGCTACCAAAACGTCGAGGCGTGATATGCCGTTCGTTCTGGCAAACAAAACGACGGGGGCTACCACGGTCGCCGCGACCATGATTGCGGCGCATCTGGCGGGCATTCATTTTTTTGCGACTGGTGGCATCGGCGGCGTTCACCGTGGCGGAGAAGATACGATGGATGTTTCGGCTGATCTCGTTGAACTTCAGAAAACCTCAGTCGCTGTCATCTGTTCAGGTGTCAAATCCATTCTCGACATTGGGCGTACACTCGAGTATCTCGAAACAGGAGGCGTGCCGGTGATTGGTTTTGGTACCGATGAAATGCCCGCTTTTTACACCAGACAAAGCGGTTTCCAATTGGTACTCCGGGCTGAGAACGCGCAAGACGTCGCCGACGCATTTAGGGTTTCTCAGGCACTTGGTTTTCCGGGCGGTATGGTGATCGCGAACCCCATTCCAGAACAATCGGCGATGGACGCAACAGTCATCGAACACGCGATCACAGAGGCGCTTAAAGAAGCAGAGCGTGAAGGCATTGTGGGCAAAGAGGTGACGCCATTCTTGCTTGAGCGCATCGCGCGGGGGACGGGCGGTATCAGTCTCAAATCAAACATAGCGCTTATCTTAAACAACGCAAGGGTCGCGGCCGACATTGCCGTCGCTTATGCCGGCACAAAGATCGAAAGAAAGCTGTTCTAACAAGAAGGAGATAATAATGGAAAAACTCTATCACATTCAACTCGACGACTCGCACGGCGCGAAATACGCTATCCTGCCGGGCGATCCCGGAAGGGTCGAAAAGATTGCTGCGCTGCTCGACAATCCGCGTTTCATTGGCAACAACAGAGAATACACAACGTGGCTTGGAGCAATTGAGGGCGAACCGGTTCTCGTGATGTCAACGGGCATGGGCGGACCTTCGACGGCCATTGGAGTAGAAGAACTTTATATGACGGGTGTCCGCAATTTCGTTCGCGTCGGGACGTGTGGCGGTATGCACCTCGACGTAATGGGCGGTGACCTCGTGATCGCGACAGGCGCAATCCGGATGGAAGGGACGACACGTGAATACCTACCGGTAGAGTTTCCGGCTGTCGCTGACTTTGATCTGACAGGTAGCTTGGTTGCCGCCGCAAAGGCAGGCGGTTACCGCTATCATGCGGGCGTTGTTCAGTGCAAGGACTCGTTTTACGGCCAGCATTCCCCCGGGCGAATGCCCGTCAGTTATGAGCTTGAAAATAAATGGCAGGCATGGCTCAAGGGTGGAACACTGGCTTCCGAAATGGAGAGCGCGGCGCTCTACATCGTCTGTCAATCACTTGGAGCCAAGGCCGCTTGTATTTTGAATACGATTTGGAATCAGGAACGGCGCGCGCAGGGACTTGACGACACAGAAAGTCATGACACGATGCGCGGGATCCGCGTCGCGGTCGAAGCTATTCGCCATCATATTTTGAACAAGAAATAACAACAATAGATTGCGCAGTCAGGAATTTGAAATCGGATCCGGTCAGCGAGACCGGACCGTTTTTCCTGCCTTGATCACTGTGTCGACAAGATTCATCGCGAAATGATAAGAAAGATGTTTGTAGCCCGGGCAGTCAAGCAGTAAGATGTCTGCTTTCTTGCCTGGTTCGAGCGATCCGGTGGTTATCGCACGGTCGATAGCGGCCGCTGCATTGAGCGTGACGGCTGTGACTGTCTCTTCAACCGTTAGGTGCATGTAGATGGTCGCAAGGGCGATCATGAGCGGGATCGACTGCGTGTAACAGCTTCCCGGGTTGAGGTCGGTTCCCAAAGCGACAGCGAGTCCCTGGTCGATCATGAAACGGCCACGCGCGTACGATTCTCGAAGACTGAAAGCGGTACACGGCAAGAGTGTCGCGATGACACCGGCGTCGCGCATGGCGAGCAGATCCTCATCCGATGCCTTCAAGAGATGATCGGCGCTTGTGGCTCGCAATTTTGCCGCCAAACCGGCACCTCCCAGCGGGACGATTTCATCGGCGTGAAGTTTAAGCTTGAAGCCGTGTTCACGCGCGGAGCGCAACAGCCTTTCCGACTCATCGAGTTCGAACACACCCTTTTCAGTGAAAACATCGCAAAAACGCGCGCGCCCTTTCGCCATGGGAAGTCCCTCTGCGATCAAATAATCGACATAGTCACCGGTGCGACCTTTGAACCTGGGTGGTATGGCGTGCGCTCCCATATACGTTTTGACGATATCGACGTCGTGGTCGCGGTCAAGTCGTTCCATAACGCGGAGCATTTTGTCTTCTGTCTGAGTATCCTCGCCGTAGCCAGTCTTGCCTTCCACCGTTGTGATGCCAAGGTCGAGCATCCGGTCTAACCTCTCCCAGCCGGTGTCATAAAGCTCGTCTTCTGTGGCGGCGTGCGTCGCCCGGTTGGTGGCGGCGATTCCACCGCCGGCTTGCATGATCTCCATGTAGGTCGCGCCTTGTAGCCGTCGGTTGAACTCGTCGTCACGATGGCCTCCGAAAATGAAATGGGTGTGAGGGTCGACAAAACCGGGTAAAACAGTCTTGCCTTCCGCATTGATGTGTCTTGGTTCTCCGAACGGCAATTTAGTTTCACACCAGTCGTTCGCTTGATCGGTTGTCCCAACAAAAACGATTGTGTCATTTTGCCAAATAACGGCCCCATCATGTATGACCTGAAGGTCTCGCATCTCTTTGCCTTGACGCGCGCACGTTCCGATCGGCGTCACAAGTTCAGAGGCGTGTTCGATCATGGTGTAAGTCATATTATTCTCCCCGCATTGCTTTTCGTCGTCTGGTGATAAGTTCCTGTTCAAACTCGTCGATATCTCGAGGTGAAATATACATATACCCGCCATCGAAAAGATCGAGTCCCAACCTGTAAACCGGCTTTGCTTTTGCGGAAATATAGTTCTGGTCGCGCTGGATTGACCGGACTTCCGTGTAAAGAACGTGTGTCGTGATAAATCCGAACCGAACGACAAAACCGCCTTTCTCCAACGTCAAATCGTTGCGGACTTGTATAGAAAGGGCAACCACAAAGGCGAGTATCATGACGACTGCGCTGATGATAGACGTTGCATTTGGGGCGACAATCGCGATATAGACAACAATAACGGTGGATATCGCCACGATGGCAAGGACCGCATACCACCACCACGCGCGCCGCCCGGGATATCTCGTGGTGCCAGACTCCTCAGTCAAGACTCTGCCCTCAGATCAGGATTTTCGACCTTGTGTTGGCGAAGCTGTAGTGTGTCGTAGACCGCTTTCAATCTTCCCAATGCCTTGATGATGACCTTGTTCGGGCACGCCAAGTTGATTCGCTCAAAGCCTTGGCCACCTTCGCCGAAGATGTAACCTTCGTCGAGATAAAGGCAGTTTTCAATCATCAATTGCTCCAATGAGTGATGGTCTGCTCCCAATTGCCTGAAATCCATCCATGCCAGATAAGTGCCTTCTAGTTCGAACAATTTAACTTGGGGCATTTGCTCCGCCACAAACGATTTCAATGTCTTGAAATTGTTATAGACATAGTCCAGCATGTTGAAATACCAGTCGTCACACCTTGTGTAGGCTGCCTCCGCGGCCGCGAATCCGAACGTGCTGTGCGTGTGCACTCCGTCTGTATTGACGCGTTGCTGATAAATCTCTCGTATCTTTGGGTCTTCCGCGATGATGCTGGCAACGCCGAGTCCCGCCAGAGAAAAAGTTTTGCTTGCCGAGAAAGCGACGAGATGTCTGGCGTTGTGCTTGCGCGCCACCAGGCTGAAGACGGTGTGTTTATTGCCGAATGTGAAGTCGCAGTGAATTTCGTCGGAGAAGACAAACACATCGTGCTTGGCGGCGATCTCGGCAATCTTCTCAAGATCGTCGAGATCCCAGACACGGCTGACGGGATTGTGCGGACTACAGAGGATGAACATCTTTGAAACAGACAGCTTCTGCTCAAGGTCCTCGAAGTCGATCTCATAACGCCCATTTTTGATTGTCAGTTCATTGGTCAGGAGAGTCCGTTCGTTGAGTTCAATCGCGCGATAAAACGGGTAATAGACAGGCGACTGGATGAGGATGTTATCTCCTTTTTCAGTGAAGGCGCGCACTGCCGCGTAAACAGCCTGAACAACTCCCGTCGTCGGAATCACCCACTCTTTTTCAATGGTAAAATCGTGCCGGGCAAGCAGCCATCGGTTCAACGCTTCGTAGTATTCAGGTCTCGGGATGGTGTATCCCCAAATGCCTTCCTGCGCCAAGTCAGTTAATACGTCGCGAATGCACTCGGGACTTCTGAATTCCATATCGGCGACACTTAGCGGTATAACACATTGTTCAAGATTGACGGGACCGGGTGCTACCTCCCATTTGGCTGCCCCGGTGTTCCTTCTGTCGATCAGTTCATCAAAAATCATTTTGGTAATCCTTACTTCATTGTCTTTAGTCGTCTAATAGCCAGTGCTCGATGATTTTCGATTCATCGAAGCCATGGAGCCCCAGATAGTATTCAAGTGAGTGAACGAGAGCCGTCAGGGGCGCAAGCCCGATGATCTCGCTTCCGATGACTTCGACTCCATAGCGTTTCGCTTCCATCCGGACTGTTTCCAGTACACGGTAGATTGGGTTTTTCCGGTAGTCGGTAATGTTCATCGTAACCTGGACAATTCCCTTGTCTTTGAGCTCTACTCCGCCTGCCTTGATGGATTGGAAGCCGCCTCCCGATTGGCGGATGGCGCGCGCGATTCTGTTCGCCACGTCGATATCATCCGTTCCGAGATCGATGTTGTAGGCGATCAGCGGGAAGCGCGCACCGACGGCGGTGACGCCGGCGGTGGGATGGATTGTACGCTCGCCAAAGTCGGGCTTCCATTCGGGGACAAGCAACTTGTCTGCCATTCCTTCGAACTGCCCGCGCCTGATGTTCGCGAGGTTGACGCGATCAGGGGAAGCGGCTGAATCCTCATATAAAAAGACGGGGATACCGTAACGCTCATTAATTTCACAGGCCATCGATTTTGACAATTCAACTGTTTCCTCGGCAGACATATTGCGGATAGGGATCAACGGAACGACGTCGGTGGCGCCCATGCGAAGATGCTCGCCTTCATGATGGTTCAAATCAATGAGTTCAGTGGCGACGCCAATGGCGTCCAGGATGGCTTGCTTGACGGATTCTGGCTCACCCAGCACCGTGACGACAAGCCGGTTGTAATCGTGGTCACCTTCGTAGTTGACGAGTCGCACGCCTTCACGGTTTTTTAGCGGAGCGACGATGCGCTCAATGATCGCTTGGTCGCGGCCTTCACTGAAATTTGGGACACATTCTAATACTTTCAACCCATTGCCCATGTCACTGTCTCCTTTTGAAAAATAAAACTATTATTTACTGTTGCCTGCCAGAGTCCGCTCAATCAAGTGATCGTCCGCAAGGTATGGCAGAGTCAGGCAGTCTTTGCCCGCCATCGTGCGGTTGTACTCCATCGCGGTTTCAATGGCATGCTCATTTCTTGCCCAGGCGCGTCGCGCGACACCTGCCATCACATCCCAGAGGACGGCGTTGCCAAGTACTTCGTCAATTCGCTCGGAACCGTCAAGAACGCATCCGAACCCTCCGTTGATTGCTTTGCCGATACCGGTTCCGCCACCGTTATGAAGGGTGCAAAGACTCATGCCGCGCGCGGCATTGCCGGCAAACACAGAGGTTGCCATATCGGCTGTCACGTTACTGCCATCATGAATATTCGATGTTTCACGAAATGGTGAGTCGGTACCTCCCGTGTCATGGTGATCGCGTCCGATCATGACGGGGCCGATCTTGCCTTCGCGGACGAGTTCGTTGAATTTCAAGGCGATCGTCATGCGACCGGTCGCGTCACTGTATAAGATGCGCGCTTTGGTTCCGACAACGAGCTTGTTTTTTTCCGCGTCTCGTATCCAGTTATAGTTGTCCCGGTCCTGGTAACGCCTATCGGGATCAATACATGCCATAGCGGCTTGATCCGTGAGACGGAGATCCTCGTCTTTGCCCGAGAGGCAGACCCACCGGAACGGACCGTAGCCGTAGTCGAACAGAAGCGGTCCCATGATGTCTTCGACGTAAGACGGCCAGATGAAACCATCGCGATCATTTTCTTTGTTCTTCGAAATCTCGGTGACGCCTGAATCAAAAATCGCTTTCATAAATGAATTGCCATAGTCAAAGAAGTAAGTGCCCTTGGCCGTGAGTTGTTTGATGGCTTGGAAGTGCCGGTTGAGAGACCGATTGACTTGTCTTATAAATTGTTCGGGATCCTCTGACAGCATCGCTGTGCGCTCCTCATAAGTGAGGCCCTGCGGGCAGTAACCGCCTGTGTA
>LSQX01368296.1_pt2 | contig 23375 bp, 23 predicted proteins | sample 654561 | NCBI WGS metagenome assembly LSQX01 (sample SAMN04489861, study PRJNA283612) | anaerobic digester metagenome | isolation source: 4 biogas reactors fed with cattle manure at either 37C or 55C with and... | place: Denmark: Kongens Lyngby | collected 2014
GAGCGTCGTTTCCAGCAGGTCTACGTCGGTGAGCCCTCGGTGGAGGACGCCGTCGGCATCCTCCGCGGCCTGAAGGAGCGTTACGAGGTCCACCACGGTGTCCGCATCCAGGACTCCGCGCTGGTCGCGGCCGCCACCCTGTCCGACCGGTACATCACCAACCGTTTCCTGCCGGACAAGGCCATCGACCTGGTCGACGAGGCCGCCTCCCGCCTGCGCATGGAGATCGACTCCTCGCCGCAGGAGATCGACGAGCTCGAGCGCATCGTGCGCCGCCTCGAGATCGAGGAGGTCGCCCTGCAGAAGGAGACCGACGCCGCCTCCCGTGAGCGTCTGACCAAGCTCCAGTCCGAGCTGGCGGACGAGCGCGAGAAGCTCGGCGAGCTCAAGGCCCGCTGGATGAACGAGAAGACGAGCATCGACAAGGTGCGCGGTGCGAAGGAGGAACTGGAGAAGCTGCGCCAGGAGTCCGAGATCGCGGAGCGTGACGGCGACTACGGCAAGGTCGCCGAGCTGCGCTACGGCCGGATCCCGGAGCTGGAGAAGGAGGTCGCCGAGGCGGAGGCCGCGGTGGCGGACGGCGCCAACAACGCCATGCTCAGCGAGGAGGTCACCCCGGACACCATCGCCGAGGTTGTCTCCGCGTGGACCGGCATCCCGGCGGGCAAGATGCTCGCCGGTGAGACCGAGAAGCTGCTGGCCATGGAGAAGGTGCTGGGCAACCGCGTCGTCGGTCAGGAGGAGGCCGTGCAGGCCGTCTCCGACGCGACCCGTCGCGCCCGGGCCGGCGTCGCCGACCCGAACCGTCCGACCGGTTCCTTCCTCTTCCTCGGTCCGACCGGTGTGGGCAAGACCGAGCTGGCGAAGTCGCTGGCGGAGTTCCTCTTCGACGACGAGCGTGCCATGGTCCGCATCGACATGTCCGAGTACGGCGAGAAGCACTCCGTCGCCCGTCTCGTCGGTGCCCCTCCGGGGTACGTCGGCTACGACGCCGGCGGTCAGCTCACCGAGGCCGTCCGCCGTCGCCCGTACACCGTCGTGCTCTTCGACGAGGTCGAGAAGGCCCACCCGGACGTCTTCGACGTGCTGCTGCAGGTCCTCGACGAGGGTCGTCTCACCGATGGCCAGGGCCGCACGGTCGATTTCCGCAACACGATCCTCATCCTCACCTCGAACCTGGGTGCCGGNNGAGCAGATGATGGAGGCCGTGAAGCGGACGTTCAAGCCGGAGTTCATCAACCGCCTCGACGACGTGGTCATCTTCGACCCGCTGTCCCAGGAGCAGCTGACCCACATCGTCGACATCCAGATCGGCCAGCTGGCCGCCCGCCTGTCGGGCCGCCGCCTGGTGCTGGAGGTCTCCGATGCGGCGAAGTCCTGGCTCGGCGAGCGCGGCTACGACCCGGCCTACGGCGCCCGTCCGCTGCGTCGCCTGATCCAGCAGGCGATCGGTGACCGCCTGGCCAAGGAGCTGCTGGCCGGCGAGATCCGCGACGGCGACACCGTCCGCGTGGACGTCGCCGAGGGCGGCGAGTCGCTGGACGTCTCCCGCGGCTAGACCCCCGCTTATCGACGCCGCCCGTTCCCCACCCCGGGGAGCGGGCGGCGTCGCTATGAGGTGGCGCGGAGATGTCTCCGCAACCAGGACCGGTCGCCGGCCACGGGGATGCCGTCGCGCAGGATCTCATCGAAGACCGGGGCGGGGGACACCTCCGACTCGCGGTAGACCAGGGGGCGGACGTCGTTGCCTGTCCAGAGGGACATCGCGGTGGCGAGGTCGTGCACCTGTTGTTCCGCTATCTCAGGGTCGGCGTCGTCGGGCAGGACGATGAGCAGGTCGATGTCACTGTCTGTGCGCATGTCGTCCCGGGCCGCGGAACCGAAGAGGGTGACGGTGGTGGGGGCGACGGGCCAGGCGGCGACCGCGGCGGCTGTCCTGGTCAACAGGGTCGAGCGGCTGCGGTGGATGCTCAGGACGGCGTCGGCGAGCAGGTGCTGGCGGTTGAGGGTGTAGGCCCGTGACCGGCCGACGGTCGTCTCCGTGATGATGCCCTGGTCGACGAGGCGGTCGAGAGCCTTCTGCACGCCCTGCCGGGTGCCTCCCTCGGGGAGCAGCTCGGCGATCTGTGTGGCGGACAGCAGCTGCTCGGTACCCGCGGTCACCTGGAGGACCTGGGAGTCGAGGCCGGTGGTGCTCAGGACGGCGAAGGGGTTCTGCAGGCGCACGACACACCTCCCGGAGTGCAACATAAATTGCTTTTACGCAACTATCGTAGCGCACGCCCGGAGGACAGTCGCTACGCTGGGGCCATGGCACAGGACCCGATCAAGGACCGTGAACTCTACGAGGCACTGCGCGCGGACGGTGCGAGCCAGGAGAAGGCCGCCCGGATCGCCAACGCGGCGGCGAACACCTCCCGGGAGGAGGTGGGCCGAAAAGGGGGTGAGGCCGGCAGCTACGAGGACTGGACCGTCGAGGAGCTGCGGAAACGCGCCGCCGAGCTGGACATCGAGGGATGTTCCGGCATGCGGAAAGCCGAGCTCATCGAGGCCCTACGGAACCACTGACGGCATGCCGGCGATGTAGTGGACCTGGGCGAGGTGCTCGAGGGCGTCGAGAAGCAGGGACGTCACGCGCACCTGGCGGGTGACCGGCTCCCCGTCGTACGTGTCGACGACCTCGTCCCAGTCGGTGACCCGCGCGGCGTGCGCGGCGACGGCGCTGAGCGCCTCGCGGATGTAGGCGCGGAGGAGCGCGTGGTCGTCGAGAAGCACGGAGCGGGCCTCCTCGGGGGTGTGGCCGTACCCGAGGGTGTCGCCGATGTCCCCGAGGTTGAAACGGTCGCGGTGGCGGGCCCACACCTCCTCGCCGCCGGAGATGTGCGCGAGCTGCATGTCGAGTTCCCGGCCGACGTGCCAGAGCAGCCAGGCGGGGGAGTTGGGGTGCCCGCCGGGGTGGGTGTTGAGCTCCTGCGGCGACAGGTCGCGGAGCTGTGACAGGGAGTGCTCGACGCGGCCGATGAGGTCGCGGATGGTGTCTGTCGTTTTCATGTCGCCATGCTACCGGCGTCCGTACGATGGTCCCATGAACGGCAACGCATCAACCACGGTCGCGCTCATCCTCGCCGGCGGGCGGGGCAGTCGCCTGTCCCCGCTGACCGACGCCCGACCCAAACCCGCTGTGCCCCTGGCCGGGAACTACCGGCTCATCGACGTCGCCCTGTCGAACCTCACCCACTCCGGGCTGCGCGACGTGTGGATCGTTGAGCAGTACCGCCCCGGGCTGCTCAACCGCCACCTGGCGGGCGGACGTCCGTGGGATCTCGACGGCACCCGTTCCGGCCTGCGGATCCTCCCGCCGGGGGAGGGCGACACCGAGGACGGTTTCGCCGAGGGCAACGGGCACGCGTTGTTCCAGCAGCTCGAGGCGGTGGAGGAGTTCGGGGCGGACACGCTCGTCGTGCTCAGCGCCGACCACCTCTACCAGCTGGACCTGCGGCCGGTGCTCGCGCAGCACGCGGAGCTGGGCAGTGACCTGACGGTGGTCACCACCGAGATCGCGGAGAACCCCTCGCGCTACGGCGTGGTGACCACCCGGGGTGGCCGCGTCACCACCTACGACTACAAGCCGGACGACCCCGACGGACATGTCGTGGCCACCGAGGTCTTCGTATTCGACGTCGCCGCCCTGCGCCGCCCTGCGACGCCCTGCTGCCCGCGGGTTCCGACGGCGCCGAGCTCGGGGACTACGGCGAGACGCTCCTGCCGCACCTGGTCAGGGAGGGCACCGTCCACGAGTACCGCCTGGAGGGCTACTGGCGCGACCTCGGTACGATCGACGCCTACTTCCGCGCGCACATGGAGCTCATCGAGGGCGGCGGCATCGACCTCCACCGCCGCGACTGGCCGCTGCTGACCAACCTCCACGAGTCCGCGCCCGCCCGCGTCGCCCCAGACGCCGAGATCAACAACTCACTGGTCTGCCCGGGGGCGGACATCGCCGGCCGCGTCGACCACAGCCTCATCGGCCCCGGCGTGCGCGTGGAGAGGGGCGCGACCGTCCGCCGCTGCGTCCTCCTCGGCGACGTCACCGTGCCGGCGGGCGCGCACCTCGAGTCGGTCATCGCGGACCACGGCGCCACGATCCCCACGGGGCGCACCGGGCAGACGAAGCCCGGGCCGGGCAACATCACGGTGCTCGTGCCCGGCGGCACCACCGACGAGGGGGACGCGCTGACCCCCTGACACCGGCCCTGGCGAGCCCTGACACCGGCGATGGGCGCGGTGGCCTACACCCGCCCGCGGGAGGACGGCCGGCTCCCCGCCCGGCAGCACCTACCATCGGGACACATGAGCACCTTCGTGAGCGCGGAGTCACTGCGCGACGACATCTGGCACGGTCAGCCGCAGACGGTCCTCGCCTCCTACTGGGCCCCGGGCAACGGCGGCGGCTACAAGAAGTACGAGTCGGAGCACATGCCGACCGCCCTGTTCTGCGACCCGCCCTACGCGCTGGCCGGCATCCCGAGCTCCGCCGAGGGACGCAACCCCCTCCCGGAGCCCCACCACCTGCAGGACTGGTTCGGGTGCTGGGGCCTCGACGAGGACAGCCGCGTCGTGGTCTACGACGAGGGCCGGGGACTCATGGCGGCCCGTGCGTGGTGGATCCTGCGGTGGGCGGGCATCGCGGACGTGCAGATCCTCGACGGCGGTCTCCGTCTCTGGGACCAGCTGGGTTTCCCCATCGTCGGCGGTCCGGGCAACTTCGCCACCGCCATCGGCGGGCGGGTCCGGGCGGGGCAGCTGCCCGTCGCCGAGATCGACGACGTCCGTGACCACATCGCCTCCGGGGGCGTCCTCGTGGACACCCGCGACGCCCGCCGCTTCGCGGGACAGCGTGAGTTCCTCGACCTCAAGGCGGGGCACATCCCGGGCGCGGTGAACATCCCGGTCCGCGATCTGCTCAACGAGGACTGGACGGTCCGCGCCCCGGAGGAGATCCGGGCGCGTTTCGCGCGGGAGGGCATCACCTCCCCGGAGCGGGTGATCGTGTACTCCGGTTCCGGCAACCACTCCGCCCTGGCGATCGCCGCGATGGAGTACGCCGGACTGGGCTGTGCGACGCACTACGTCGGCGGCTGGTCCCAGTGGTCGGCCGATCCGGGGAACCCGGTCCAGCGGGGCTTCTGAGGAAAACGCCCGCGGGCAACTATTGTCGAGGATGATGTCCACCATTGCCTTTGCCCTCGCTGCTCTCGCCGCTGGTGCGGCGGCTGTGCTGTGGCGTGTCGACGCCCGCCAGCGGGTCGCCCCTGCGCCGGAGCAGGGGGAGGAGCAGGCGGTACAGACGGAGCAGACGGTGACGGAGGGCCGGGCGCCGGAGGACACCGACCTCCCGCCGCCCCCCGAGGAGACGGACGCCCCGGAGCCAGAGCCGGAAGCGGAGGACCCGGACCCTGTGCCCGAGCCTGCGCCGGCCCCCGCCCCGGAACGTCGCCACGGGCTGAGCCTGCCCGGCGCGCTGCGTCGCGAGCGTCGTGCATGGGCGGAGGAGAAGGGCTACGGTTTCGCCCGCACGGACGACTGGCTCAACGACGAATGGGCGCGCGGTGCCGCGGCGAGCGGGGCGGTGGCCCGCGACATCGTCAGCGGCCGCGCCTACGGCCACGAGATGCTGCTCATGGATCTCGGCGGCGTCAACGTCATGGCGATGCGCCGGGGCGCGGGGTCGGACGTGGTCATCGACGCCCGCCGTATCGCCGCCCTCGAGCAGGAGTCCTCGGACGACCTCATCGAGGCGTTCACGGTGGGGGACTTCCGTATCCTCGCCACCGACACGGGAGTGGCCGAGCGGCTGGTCGACGAGCGTTTCACCACCGCCTTCGAGGTCTTCCCGGACGTGGTCACCGCCGTGTGGATCGAGTCCGACTGGGTGCTGGCGCAGACGGCGAAGGGTTCGCACCGCGGCGACTGGGAGCAGATGCTCGCGCCGCTGGCGATGCTCTCCGACGTCGCCCGCGCCCTGCCACCGAAGGCCACGGCCTCCCAGACCCTGCTTCTCGACGACCTCGACCCCACCCGGCAGATGCCGGAACCCCCGCAGCCCGGTTTCGGGGTGCTGGCGGTGGCCCGCGAGGGCGTCGACGCCGGCGAGCGTCCCCTCGTGCAGCGGCCGGAGGAGCCGTTGGACCTGCCGAGTCGTCGGCAGGCGGTGGCCCGCGGCGTCGTCGAGCCCCGGGACATCGGTGCGGATGAGGTGGAGGCGATCGCGGACGGCGTCGAGAAGCCGGAGGAGGAGCCCCGGGGCGCGCGGATGCCGCGTGATCTCAGTGGGGGTTCCTCCCTCTTCGACGACTAAGGTTTCCGGTAGATCCCCGTACCTGAAGGAGAATCCCATGAGCCGTACCGATGTCGACGCGACGCAGCTCGCACAGCTGGCCGAACTGGTCAAGGAGCTGGCGATCGTGCACGGGAAGGTGACCCTGTCGTCGGGCAAGGAGGCGGACTACTACGTCGACCTGCGCCGCGCGACCCTGCACAACGAGGCGTCGAGGCTCATCGGTGCGCTGCTGCGTCAGCTCACCTCCGACTGGGACTACGTCTCCGTCGGTGGTCTGACCCTGGGCGCGGACCCGGTCGCCACCGCCGTGATGCACGCTGAGGGCCGCCCGATCGACGCGTTCGTGGTGCGCAAGGAGGCCAAGAAGCACGGCATGCAGCGCCGCGTGGAGGGTCCGGACGTCGTGGGCAAGAAGGTGCTGGTGGTGGAGGACACCACGACCACCGGCAACTCCCCGCTGACCGCCGTGGCGGCGCTGCGTGAGCTCGGCGCCGAGGTCGTCGGCGTGGCCACCGTCGTGGACCGGGCCACCGGCGCCGACGAGGTCATCCGTGCGGAGGGCCTCGAGTACCGCTACCTCCTGGGCCTGGATGACCTTGGTCTCGCCTGATCCCGGAGTGGAGAAGGGACCGACCGAGTGGGGTGAGGGCCGGCACGGCGTCGGCCCGTGGGAGGGGGAGTGGCCCACCGGCCCCGACGCCGACCGCTATGACCCGGAGCTGCTCGCCGCGGGGGACCGCCGCAACGTGGTGGACGCCTACCGCTACTGGACGCGGGAGGCGATCGTCCGGGACATCGATACGCGGCGGCACCCGCTGCACGTGGCGATCGAGAACTTCGAGAACGACGCCAACATCGGCACCGTCGTGCGCACCGCCAACGCCTTCGCCGTGGACACGGTGCACATCGTGGGGCGGCGGCGCTGGAATCGGCGGGGTGCGATGGTCACCGACCGGTACCAGCACCTCATGCACCACCCGGACGTGGACTCGCTGCTCGTGTGGGCGGCGGGTCAGGGACTGACCGTCGTGGCGATCGACAACACGCCCGGTTCGGTGCCGCTGGAGACCGCCCAGCTGCCGCGGGAGTGCCTGCTGCTGTTCGGGCAGGAGGGGCCGGGCATCACCCCGGAGGCGGCGGAGGGGGCGCTGATGACGTGCTCGATCGCCCAGTTCGGGTCGACGCGGTCGATCAACGCGGGGGTGGCGGCGGGCATCGCGATGCACGCCTGGATCCGGCAGCATGGAGATCTGCGTCACGCCTGGTGACCTTGTAGTGACGCAATCGCAAGGAAATCGTTATCCTTGTGTGACACAACGGGGTGTAACACACGGAAGCTACGGAGCGACGGGAAGAACGTGCAGGAGACCTGGGCGCACCGCGCCGACCTGGCGGAGGCCGCCATCAACGAGCGCCACTCGGCGCGTGTCTGGGGGATTCCGCGGACCAACCTGGCGGTGGTCAGCTGGCCGCCGACGACCAAGGAGCGGCTCCTCCACCACTGGCACTACTGGTGGCAGGCGCACTACCTCGACTGCCTCGTCGACGCCACGAAGCGCCGCCCCACCCGCGCGCGCCGCCGGATCGTCGCGAACACGATCAACGGCATCCGTCTGCGCAACCTCGGGCCGCTGACCTCCAACCGCTACTACGACGACAAGGCGTGGCTCGCGCTCGCCCTGCGGCGCGCCGGGGCGCTCAGCCAGGTGCCCATGCCGACCGTCCTGCCGCGCCTCGAGCACAACATCGTCGACGGCATCGACTCCCTCACCGGGGTCCTGCCGTGGCGCACCGGGGAGACGTTCTACAACGTGCCCTCCAACGGTCCGGCGGCCATCATGATGGCGCGCACCGGCCGGCTCGGGCAGGCCCGCACGATCGTGGAGTGGATCCACGGGAACCTCATCAACGACGACGGCCTCGTCATGGACGGCATCCGCATGCGCATGCACGGCCCCGAGCTGGTGGAGAACCTCCACCCGTACTGCCAGGGGGTGACCCTCGGCGCGAACCTGGAGATCGCCCTCGCCCTGCGGGAGAAGGCCGGCTTCGCCCACGCCGACGGCATCCTCGACATGGCCGACGCCGACGCGGTCGACGAGGCCATGCCCTACATCACTCGCATCCGCTCGCTGGTGCAGGCGGTGGCGGTCCACATGGCCACCCCCGCGGGCATCATCGACTGGCAGACCGGCGACGGCGACGGCGGCCTGTTCAAGGGCATCCTCGCGCGCTACCTCGCGGACGTCGCGGTGCGCCTGCCCTCCGACAACGCCGCCAACCGGGCCGCGAGGAAGATCGCCGCCCGCCTGGTCCTCTCCTCGGCGGAGTCCGTGTGGAACCGCCGCCTCGAGGTGGACGGCCTGCCCGTCTTCGCCACCGACTGGACCGCCGACGCCCGCCTGCCGCACAACTTCGGCCTGGCGCCGTCGTCACTGCCGGAGGCCCTCGGCGTCCTGCGTATCGACGAACGCGATCTCTCCGTCCAGCTCTCCGGCTGGATGCTGCTGGAGGCCGCCGCCCGGGTGTCCACCTACGCGGAGACCCAGCGGTCCTGATCCCCGCGCCCGGGGCGGGGGGAGGTGACGCGGGTTTTCCGCCCTCTGTTGCGAGCGCGGGAGGCCAAAGGGAGGCATACTGGTATACGGACCTGTTTGCTAACCCGGAGGATCACCCTATGCCTATCGCGACTCCCGAAATCTACAACGAGATGCTCGACAAGGCCAAGGAGGGCGGCTACGCCTTCCCGGCCATCAACTGCACCTCCTCGGAGACCATCAACGCCGCTCTCCGCGGCTTCGCCGAGGCCGAGTCCGACGGCATCATCCAGTTCTCCACCGGTGGCGCCGAATTCGGCTCCGGTCTGTCCGTGAAGAACAAGGTCGCCGGCGCCGTCGCCCTGGCCTCCTTCGCGCATGAGGCCGCCAAGCACTACGGCGTCAACGTCGCCCTGCACACCGACCACTGCCAGAAGGAGGTGCTCGACGAGTTCGTGCGCCCGCTGCTGGCCATCTCCCAGGAGCGCGTCGACGCCGGTGAGCTCCCGCTCTTCCAGTCCCACATGTGGGACGGTTCCGCTGTCCCGATCGACGAGAACCTGGAGATCGCGAAGGAGCTGCTGGAGAAGTCCCGCAAGGCGAACATCATCCTCGAGATCGAGATCGGTGTCGTCGGCGGCGAGGAGGACGGTGTCGAGGCCAAGGCCGGCGCCAACCTCTACACCACCGAGGAGGACTTCGAGAAGACCATCGACGCCATCGGCACCGGTGAGAACGGCCGCTACCTGCTGGCCGCGACCTTCGGCAACGTCCACGGCGTGTACAAGCCGGGCAACGTGAAGCTGCGTCCGGAGGTCCTGCTCGAGGGCCAGAAGGTGGCCCGCCGCAAGCTGGGTCTGGGCGACGACGCCCTGCCGTTCGACTTCGTCTTCCACGGTGGCTCCGGCTCCGAGAAGGAGAAGATCGAGGAGGCACTGCGTTACGGCACCATCAAGATGAACGTCGACACTGACACCCAGTACGCGTTCACCCGTCCGATCGTCACGCACATGTTCCAGAACTACGACGGCGTCCTGAAGGTCGACGGCGAGGTGGGCAACAAGAAGGCCTACGACCCGCGTTCCTACCTGAAGAAGGCCGAGCAGTCCATGGCCGAGCGCGTCATCGAGGCGTGCCAGGACCTGCACTCCGTGGGCAAGACCGTCAAGTAGTCTTCCCCACCTGAGGAAAGCCCCGCCCTGTGCGGGGTTTTCTGCGTTTAGGATCGAGACATGGCCAAACTGAGGATCGGCACCCTGGAACGTCTCCGCCGGATCGAGGGTTCGCTGGAGTCGCGGGCGCTGCGCGTGCGGAAGCGTTTCTTCCGGATCGTGCAGGTCGCCGTCGCCGCCGGCCTGGCGTTCTGGGTGGCGCAGACCCTCATCGGGCATCCGGCCCCGTTCTTCGCGCCGATCACGGTGATCATCATCCTGGGGCTCACCGGCGGCGACCGCATCCGGCGGGCCCTGGAGCTGTCCTTCGGCGTCGTCGTCGGCGTCGGTCTCGGCGATCTGCTCGTCCACTACACGCCCGACGGCCTGTGGAAGATCCCGCTCATCGTGGGAATCTCCCTGCTGGTGGCGTCGTTCCTGTCGAAGTCGCCGCTGGTGAGCAACCAGGCGGCGATCGGCTCGATCCTCATCGCCACGATCCTGCCGCCCGGCACGGAGGGCGGCGGCCCCGACCGCATGCTCGACGCCTTCGTGGGCGCGGCGATCGGTCTGCTCACCATCGCGCTGCTGCCGTCCTCCCCCGTGAACTCGGGGCGGGAGGAGGTCTCGAAGCTGCTGGGCATCGGTTCCTCCGTGCTTGACGACGTCGCCCTCGCCCTCGACACCCGTGACACCGAGACCCTGGACCAGGCGGTGGAGGCCATCCACAACACGCAGAACGACATCAACAACATGCTCTCCGCCGCGGAGGTCGGCCGGGAGATGACGTTGCTCTCCCCGCTGCTGTGGAGCTCCCGACGGCGGGTCCGGTCGCTGGAGCGCATCCTGCCGGCCGTCGAGTCGATGATCCGCAACAGCCGGGTGCTGGCCCGCCGGGCACAGGTGCTGTGCCGGGACCGCGACGTGGTGTCCACCCGCCTGCTCAACATCGTCGACGAGCTGGCCGACATCGCGGCGTCGCTGGCGGACGTCTTCGACGTGCGCACCCCCTCCAACGAGGCGCAGGATATCCCGGACCTGGTGCGCCGCCTGCAGGTGATCGGTTCCCGCACCGGCATGGACGCCGCCAGTGAGGGGGCGGTGCTCTCCGAGTACGTCATCCTCGCCCAGGCCCGGTCGATCACGGTCGACTTGCTCGAGGTGTGCGGCTGGTCGCGGGAGTCCGCCACCTCCGCGCTGGCCCCGACGTCACAGACCCCCGGCTACCCGCCGGAGATGTGGCCGGGCATCGGGGATCAGTGAACGGTCAGCTGGCCTCGGCGCCCCGGTTGCGGAAGCGGAGCAGGCGGGCTCCCCGCCGCTCCTTGTCGCGGGCGGCCTCCGCGCGACCGCGGTCGGCGTCGTCGTTCTGGTGGGCGCGGGCCTCCTTGGCGTACCTACGCTCGGCCGTCTCGTAGTCGCGGTACTGCTCGCGCGGCTCGTCGCTCATGCCGTGGGCGCTGGTGCCGCGGGCGGCCCGGTCCTCGGGAGTGAGGTCGAGTCCGAGCTTGTGGTCGGAGTCGGCGCGCATCCGGTCAGCGGAGGCGTCCGCGACGGGGTTGTAGTCGCCGAAGCCGTGGACCGCGACGCCGGGGGCGAGGGTGCTGGGGAAGTCGAAGGCCTCGTAGACCTCGGAGCCGGTGGTGCCGGCGAGTCCGAAGTGGCAGATGAAGCGCTCCTGCTCCTCATCGCTGAGGTGTGCCTCGTCGTCGATGTCGGGGGCGTCCTTGATGCGGTCCCGGGTGAAGGCGAGGTGGAGGTCCTCCCCGTCGAGGCGGTGGCCGCGAAGGGGGACGATGCTGGAGTCCATGCCGAAGAGTCCGTGGGCGACCTCGACGAAGTCGGGCTGCCCGGTGGTGTCGTTGATGTAGACCTCGGTGACGGAGCCGAGCTTCTCGCCCTCACAGTCGTAGGCGGTGGCGGCGGCGAGGTCTGCGATACGGCGGTTCATGATGTCGTTCCTCTCGAATCTGGCACCGTAGAATATCTACGGATAAAACCGAGTTTAGTGGGTTGTTGTGATCCGCGCCACTACCTTTTGCTGTCCGGGTTCCGGGTATTGCATTCCGGGGAAAGTGGACTAAAATCCCGCCTCTCAACTGGGAATATGTGTCGACAGACATGGATGCTGCAGGTGGGCGGGGTGGGGCGGAAAAGGCGGCCGCACGCTGTGGTGGATGGGGGAGTCGGGGGCGTCGAAAAGCCCCCTGTGTGGGAATCATCACAGGGGGCTTCGGGTGGGCCGGCTCAGAAGCGGGAGCGGGGGATGTGCTCGTCGCCTTCGTCGAGCGGGCGGCCGTCGGCGTCGACGTTGCCGAGGTCACGCGGGTCGTGCTGCTCGCGCATCGACGGGTCGATCCGGTCGTCGACCGGCTGCGCGCGGTAGCGGCGCAGGCGGACGCCGCGCTGCTCCCGGGCGTCGCGCTCGGCCTCCGCGCGACCACGGTCGGCGTCGTCGTTCTGGTGGGCGCGGGCCTCCTTGGCGTAGTCGCGCTCGGCGGTCTCGTAGTCGCGGTACTGCTCGCGCGGCTCGTCGCTCATGCCGTGGGCGCTGGTGCCGCGGGCGGCGCGGTCCTCGGGGGTGCGGTCGAGGCCCAGCTCGCGGTCGGACTCCGCGCGTAGGCGGTCGGCCGGGGCGTTGGTCTCGCGGTTGTAGTCGCCGAAACCGTGGACGTCGGTGCCCGGCGCCGGGGGAGTCACGGGGACGTCCCGGTCGGTCCCGCGCAGTTCCGCGTCGTGGAGGTCATGGCGTTCGGCGTCACGGATGTCGCGCTCCAGGTCGCGGTCGTGGTCGAAGCGGTCGCCGGCGTAGTCGTCCTCGAAGACGTGGCGCTCGTAGACCTCGGAGTCCGGGGTGCCGTCCAGGCCGAAGTGGCGGTAGATGGTGGCGTGGTCCTCCTCGGAGAGGTGGGCGTCGTCGTCGATGTCGGGTGCGTCCTTGATGTGCTCCTTGGAGAACGCGAGCTGGAGGTTCTCCCCGTCGAGGCGGTGGCCGCGGAGGGGGACGATGCTGGAGCTCATGCCGAAGAGGCCGTGGCCGACCTCGACGACGTCGGGCTGACCGGTGGAGTCGTTGATGTAGACCTCCTTGACGGAGCCGAGTTTCTCGCCGTCGCGGTCGTAGGCGGTGGCGTTGACGAGGTCTGCGATGTTGCGGTTCATGGCGCTGTTCCTTTCGGGGTGGTTGTGATCCCGAGCGTAGGAACGGTTGTGGGGCTCTGCCACGAAAAACCCGGTTCTGCGGAGGGGTGTTGCATTCGCAGGACGGGAGGCTACAATCCGGCCGCTGGACTGGGCACATATCTGGACATTGATGGATTCCGCTGGTCAGGTCGCTGCGGATTCCGGACGCCCGCGCACACCCGATTGTGACGGCGACCACATCTTTCCGCCATCACCGCCCGAACTTCTTTTGTGATTCTAATCACATTAGGGGCGCACGATCTGAAGGTCCCTCAGGTGACGGTAGAAAGTGGAGCGCTCCAGCGGGCGCCGGTGACGCACACCGTCCACGGTCACCGCCAGGGCCGGGCCCCCGGCCTGCACCGCACGCCCCGTGGCCAGAGACGAGGGGTCCAGCGGGGTCGACCCGCTGAAGCGGTGCGCCAGGCGCTGGCGGAAGGTCAGTTCCAGGTTCTCCGGCTCGCGCATCTGCACCGCGGCGATGCCGGGGGCGTCGAGCATGGGGACGAGGCGGGCGCCGAAGACGCCGTCGAAGAGCACGTCCTCACGTCCCTCGTGGCGGAGCAGCACATGGTCGTTGACGATGATCTCCGCGGTGATCTCCCCGGGCTCCCAGTTGGTGATCGTGGCCGAGCCGGCGACGGCAATGCCCAGGTCAGTGCGGATGAGCGGCACCGGACGCACCGTGCCGCCCAGGGCGGTGGACCAGGGCTCGTCCAGCCCCCAGTTCCGGGCGGCGACGGACTCGCCGACCGGCACGAACGCGACCTCCGCCCACAGGTAGTCGCCGCGCATCATGCGGGTGAGCACAGCCGACAGGGCCGCGTCCGTGCCCACGACCACCACGCGCAGCGGCTCCGGCAGGTACGGGGCCTGCGGGGCGAGGGCCGGGGTCGTGAGGTGCTCGACGTCGGGCTGCCGGGCGATGTCGTCCAGCGAGGGCGTCGGATCCTCGGGGAGGAGTTCGGCCGCGGCGGCGTCGAGAAGCGAGAGATCGCGTCGCCCCGGAATCGCCGGGAGGGACACCACGGTGCCGGGCAGACCGGCCGGAACTTCGACGTCGCCACAGCGCAGGATCACCATTCGCATGAGGTTTGATACTACAAGGAGTCCGCGAGGTAGTAGAATGATAAGCCGTCTGTGGCTGCACCCGGCCACGCGTTCCCGAAACTTGAGCGGAAGTGACCCAATAATGGCTGCAATCGTGATCGTCGGTGCCCAGTGGGGCGATGAAGGCAAGGGTAAGGCCACCGACATCCTGGGCGGCGAAGTTGACTACGTGGTCAAGCCCAACGGCGGCAACAACGCCGGCCACACCGTCGTCGTCGGTGGCGAGAAGTACGAGCTGAAGCTCCTCCCGGCGGGAGTCCTCTCGGAGAACGCTGTCCCGATCCTCGGCAACGGTGTGGTGATCAACCTCGAGGCCCTCTTCGAGGAGATCGACGGTCTCGCCGCCCGCGGCGCCAACCCGGAGCGCCTGCGCATCTCCGCGAACGCCCACCTCGTCGCCCCGTACCACCAGGTCCTCGACCGCGTGCAGGAGCGTTTCCTGGGCAAGCGCGCCATCGGCACCACCGGCCGCGGCATCGGCCCGGCCTACGCCGACAAGGTCAACCGCATCGGCATCCGCGTGCAGGACATCTTCGACGAGTCGATCCTGCGTCAGAAGGTGACCTCCGCGCTGGACGTCAAGAACCAGATCCTGGTCAAGATGTACAACCGCAAGGCCATCGACCCGGAGACCATCGTCGAGTACTTCCTCAGCTACGCCGACCGTCTGCGCCCGATGGTCGTCGACTCCGACCGCATGCTCAACGAGGCCCTCGACCAGGGCAAGCGCGTCCTCATGGAGGGCGGCCAGGCCACCATGCTCGACGTCGACCACGGCACCTACCCGTTCGTCACGTCCTCCAACCCGACCGCCGGCGGCGCCTGCGTCGGTTCCGGCATCGGCCCGACCCGCATCACCACCACGCTGGGCATCATCAAGGCGTACACCACCCGCGTCGGCGCCGGCCCGTTCCCGACCGAGCTCTTCGACAAGTGGGGCGAGTACCTGCAGACCGTCGGCGGTGAGGTCGGCGTCAACACCGGCCGTAAGCGCCGCTGCGGCTGGTACGACTCCGTGATCGCCCGCTACGCCTCCCGCGTCAACGGCTTCACCGACTACTTCCTCACCAAGCTGGACGTCCTCACCGGCATCGGTGAGATCCCGATCTGCGTCGCCTACGACGTCGACGGCGTGCGCCACGACGAGATGCCGACCACCCAGACCGACTTCCACCACGCGCAGCCGATCTTCGAGACCATGCCCGCCTGGGACGAGGACATCACCGGCTGCACCACCTTCGAGGAGCTGCCGCAGAAGGCCCGGGACTACGTCCTCCGCCTCGAGGAGCTCTCCGGCTGCCGCATCTCCTACATCGGCGTCGGCCCGGGCCGCGATCAGACGATCGTGCGTCACGACGTCCTCGCGGACAAGTAAGTGACCACTGTCCTCCTGCTCGGGGAGTCCGAGGAGCTCACCGCCGCTTTCCGACGCCTCGGCGTCACCGTCCGCACCGCCCCCGCGGGGGCTGCGGAGGTGCGGGGGCTCGTCGGGAAGCACGGCGCCGACATCGTCGTGCCCCTCACGGAGGACATCGACGTCGACGCGCTGGAGGCCCTCGAGGCCTCCGGCGTGACCGTCGCCCCCTCGGCCCGCGGCTGCGCGCTCACCGTGACGCGCGACCGCCTGCGGAGGACCGCCAACGAGGAGCTCGGCCTGCCGACCACGGCCTACCGCTTCGCCGACACCCGCGAGGAGTTCACCGCGGCGGTCGAGGAGCTGGGGCTGCCGTGCATCGTGAAGCCGGCGACCTTCGGCTCCGGCCACGCCGTAGTGCGCACCGAGGCCGACCTCGCGGGCGCCTGGCAGGGCGACCGCGTCATGGTGGAACGCTTCGTCGACTTCGACCACGAGCTCACCATGCTCGCCGTCCGCTCGGTCGACCCCGCCACCGGCCGGCTGGCCACCTGGTTCTGTGAACCCCTCGGCCACACCCACCGGGAGGGGGCGCTCGTCGCCGCGTGGCAGCCGATGGAGGTCAACCCGCGGGCTCTCGAGAACGCCCGTTCCATGACCGCCCGCATCACCAACGCCCTCGGCGGGCGCGGCCTGTTCACGGTCGAGATGTTCGTCGCGGGGGAGGACGTCTACTTCTCCGCCGTCACCCCGCGCCCCCACAGGATCGGCGCCGTCACCCTGTGCACGCAGCGCTTCTCCCAGTGGGACCTGCACGCCCGCGCCATCCTGGGCCTGCCCATCGACACGACGCTCATCTCACCCGGCGCCTGCGCCCCCCTCACGGGCACGCCCGGGACCGCGGACCTGGCGGCGGCGCTGGCCGTGCCGGAATCGGACGTCCGGCTCTACGACGGCACCGCGGGCGTGGCGCTCGCCACCGCGGAGACCGTTGACGCGGCCCGCGAACGGGTCGCTCAGATGGCCAGCACCATCGGCTGACGCTCGACCGGTCCGAGGGTGAAGGGCTCGCCGTAGGGCTCGAAGCCGTGACCGGAGTAGAACTCCACCAGCGGCTCCTGCGCGTCGAGCACGATGTCGCGCCCGGGGAACGTCTCCCGCGCCATGGCGACGGCCGCCTCGAGGAGCGCCGTCGACACGCCCCGGCCACGGCTGGCGGGGGCGAGGCAGATCCGTCCCAGCTTCGCGACGCCGCGCCCGTCCACCTCCGCGTCGATCACCCGCGCCGCACCGAGCAGCGGCATCGGGCGCTGCGTGAGGTCATGGAGCAGCAGGTGACGGGAGGAGCCGTCGATGTCGACGTCCTCGATGTCGGTGTGGGCCCAGCCCTGCTCCGTGACGAAGACGTCCGCGCGCAGCTTCAGCAGCGCATGGATCTCGTGGGCGGAGAGGTCGAAGAAACGGGAGACGACGGCGTAGACGCGGGGGCTTTCACTCATGCCCTCACAGTATCCCGGCCGTCAGCCCTTTTCCCGTCGCATGGGCTGGTGGGGGAGGCCCTCGTCGTCGAAGAGCTCACCCGCGGGGCGGAAACCGTACCCCGCGTAGTAGTCGACGAGCGGGGCCTGCGCGTCGAGCACCAGGGGCCGGTCGGCCCCGAGCTCGAGGGCCCGCTCCATGATGGTCCGCGCCAGCCCCGTGCCGCGGGCGGCGGGGGCGAGGCAGAAGCGGCCGAACTGGCGCTCCTCCCCGACGGGGAACATGCGCGCGGTGCCCAGCAGCTCCCCCTCCGGCGACCACGCGCAGATGTGCACCGTGGTGTCACGGGCGTCGGTGTCGTCGATCTCCGCGTAGGGGCACTGCTGCTCGTGGACGAACACGTCGACGCGCAGCTTGTACAGCTGGTGCACCTGCAGCGGGGTGAGGTCCCGGAGGGGACCCGCGGTGATCCGCACCCTAGATCTCGTACTCCGGGTGGGAGGAGATGATCATCTGGTCCCACTCGACGATCTTCTTGCGCTCACGGCCGTCGGCCTCGCCCAGGGCGCGCTCGGCGGCGTCGAGGTTGTACCAGCCGTCCCAGGTGGTCACGGCGATCTCGCGCTCGTGGAGCAGCTCGAGGATGGCCTCCGGGGCGGGGTGGGCGGGGGCGTCGAGAAGCCCGGCGGCGAAGTCCTCCAGCAGCATGGTGGTGGTGTCCTTCGCGTCGGACTTGGTGTTGCCGATGAGGCCCACCGGGCCGCGCTTGATCCAGCCGGTGGCGTACAGGCCCTTGACCGGGGCCTCGGTGGCGGGGTCGATGACGCGGCCGCCGTCGTTGGGGATGACGGCGCTCTCGTCGTCGAAGGGCACGCCCTCGACGGCCTCCGAGCGGTAGCCGACGGCGCGGTAGACCGCCTGGACGTCCCACGTGGTGAACTCGCCGGTGCCGCGGACGTTGCCGGTGCCGTCGAGCTCGGTGCGCTCGGTCTTCAGGCCCACGACCTTGCCGTCCTCGCCGATGATCTCCGCCGGGGACTCGAAGAAGTGGAGGAAGAGCTTGTTGCGTGCGCCCTTCGGCTCGCGGATGGCGTAGCCCTCGAGGGTCTGGCAGACGAGGTCGACGGACTTGGACTCGCGGCGGGCGTTCTCGGAGGCCTCGTCGTAGTCGATGTCCTCGGGGTCGACGATGACCTCGATGTTCTCCGAGTGGTCGAGCTCCTTGAGCTCCAGCGGGGTGAACTTGGCCTGCGCCGGGCCACGACGGCCGAAGACGTGGACCTCCTTCACCGCCGAGCGGGCGAGGTTCTCGTAGACGTTGTCCGGGATCTCGGTGACCTTGAGCTCGTCGGCGGTCTTGGCCAGGATGCGGGCGACGTCGAGGGCGACGTTGCCCACGCCGATGACGCCGACCTTCTCGGCGCTCAGGTCCCAGTCGCGGGCGAAGTCCGGGTTGCCGTCGTAGAAGCCGACGAACTCGCCGGCGCCGAAGGAGCCGTCCAGGTCGGAGCCCGGGATGCGCAGCTCGCGGTCGCCGGTGGCGCCGGTGGAGAAGACGATGGCGTCGTAGTAGTCGCGCATCTCGTCGACGGTGAGGTCCTTGCCGATCTCGATGTTGCCGAGCAGGCGGATCTCCGGCTTGTCGAGCACCGCGTGCAGCGACTTGATGATGCCCTTGATGCGCGGGTGGTCGGGCGCGACGCCGTAACGGATGAGACCGAAGGGGGCGGGCATGCGCTCGAAGAGGTCAACGGTCACGTCCTCACCTGACTTCACGAGCAGGTCCGAGGCATAGATGCCGGCGGGACCGGCACCGACAACGGCGACGCGCAGGGGGCGGGACATGGTGGGGTGACATCCTTAAGTTCGGAAACAGGGAGATACTTTCGCTCCATACTACTGACCACCCTGCGTCGCGATCTATTCCGGGGCGGGGGTGGCCATGGGGTGTGGCCCAGGGCGGTCACTGCCGGGCGATTCGCGGACATTTGCAGGTGTGTCAAAGGCTGCGGGGGAGTGATCCAGGACTCCCTGCCGCGCGGACGGGCATGAATCCAAATACACTTCATGCAGGGTTGGTGTTACGTCATTTCTAGGGCGTGAGCTGCGGAGATAAATGCTTGCCGACGCTCCCGTGCCCCTTCCGCCGCCCGTTCGGTGCGGGTATCAATTTGTGGAATGCCCGGCTATGTCGTGTTAAGTCTGAAAATTCCTCCTGGTACTTGTGTGGCGGAGGCGACATTCGTTATAGAATGGCGACCGATCACACACGAGCGGCGATGATGTGTTACCCCGGACACCCCGCTCAGCGACAGAAAGGTTATGCATGTCTGACCCGCGTTCAGCACTGCTCAGTGTCATCAACCGCAACTTTGACGGTGTTGACATTGACGGCCTCGCCGCTTCCCTCGGCCTCCAGGTCCACCGTCTCGACGACCACGAGCCCAAGGTCGGCAGCATCGTCACGGCAGGCCTCCTCGACGGTGGCCCGGTGCTCATCGTCGGAACCGGCAACCTGCACTTCGACGCGGAGATCGCCGCCGCCCTCGGCCTGCCGATCCTCCTGCTCACCGACGCCTCCGGTTCCCACGTCCAGCTCGCCGAGCGACAGGCCAAGTCCCTGGACGCCGTCATCGCCGCAGCCGTCACCGAGGACGGCCTGCGCGACGTCGTCAAGATCAAGGAGGCCCTCAAGGTCTCCGTCTCCCCGGTCATGTCCCCGCCGGTCTTCGAGTCCTGGCTGCTCCAGCGCGCCAAGGACGCCAAGGCCCACATCGTCCTCCCCGAGGGCGAGGACGACCGCATCCTGCTCGCCGCCGGACAGCTGCTGGACCGCGACATCGTCGAGCTGACCATCCTCGGCGACCCCGCCGACATCAAGAACCGTGCCGGTGAGCTCGGCGTCGACCTGGGCAAGGCCCACATCGTCGACCACCTCGCCTCCCCGCTCCTCGAGGAGTTCGCCGAGGAGTTCGTCGAGCTGCGCAAGTCCAAGGGCGTCACCCTCGACGAGGCCCGCGAGACGATGAAGGACATCTCCTACTTCGGCACCATGATGGTCCACAAGGGCCTCGCCGACGGCATGGTCTCCGGTGCCGCGCACACCACCGCGCACACCATCAAGCCCTCCTTCCAGATCATCAAGACCACCCCGGACGCCTCCGTGGTCTCCTCGATCTTCCTGATGGTCATGCGCGGCCGTCTCTGGGCCTTCGGCGACTGCGCCGTCAACCCGAACCCGACCGCCGAGCAGCTCGGCGAGATCGCCGTCGTCTCCGCGAAGACTGCCGCCCAGTTCGGCATCGACCCCCGCGTCGCCGTCCTGTCCTACTCCACCGGCGCCTCCGGCTCCGGCCCGGACGTCGACCGCGCCATCGAGGCCCTCCACAACGCCAAGCGCATCGACCCGAGCCTCAAGGTCGACGGCCCGCTGCAGTTCGACGCCGCCGTCGACCCGGGCGTCGCGAAGAAGAAGATGCCCGACTCCGAGGTCGCAGGCCAGGCCAACGTCTTCGTCTTCCCCGACCTCGAGGCCGGCAACATCGGCTACAAGACCGCACAGCGCACCGGCTCCGCCCTCGCCGTCGGCCCGATCCTGCAGGGCCTGAACAAGCCCGTCAACGACCTCTCCCGTGGCGCCACCGTCCCGGACATCGTCAACACCGTCGCAATCACCGCCATCCAGGCCGGAGGAAACTAAATGACCTACGCACTCGTCCTGAACTCCGGTTCTTCTTCCATCAAGTTCCAGGTCCTCGACCCGACCGCCGACGCCAACGACGAGCCGCTGGTCTCCGGCCTCGTCGAGCAGATCGGTGAGCCCCAGGGCTCCATCACCATCAAGATCCGCGGTGAGAAGTACTCCGTCCAGGAGCCCATCGCCGACCACTCCGTCGGCCTCGAGCGCTCCTTCCAGATCATGACCGAGCACGGCGTCGGCCCGCACGACGTCGACATCTCCGCCGTCGGCCACCGCGTCGTCCACGGCGGCAAGGTCTTCTCCGAGCCGGAGCTCATCAACGACCAGGTCGTCGAGATGATCCGCGACATCATCCCGCTGGCCCCGCTGCACAACCCGGCCAACGTCGACGGCATCGTCGTCGCCCGCGAGATCCTCCCGGACATCCCGCACGTCGCCGTCTTCGACACCGGCTTCTTCGCCGACATGCCCCCGGCCGCCGCCCTCTACGCCATCAACGCGAAGGTCGCCGGCGAGAACGGCGTCCGCCGCTACGGCTTCCACGGCACCTCCCACGAGTTCATCTCCCAGCAGGTCCCGGCGCTGCTCGGCAAGGACCCGAAGAGCGTCAACCAGATCGTCCTCCACCTGGGCAACGGCGCCTCCTGCTCCGCCGTCCAGGGCGGCCACGCGATCGACACCTCCATGGGCATGACCCCGCTGGCCGGCCTCGTCATGGGCACCCGCTCCGGCGACATCGACCCAGGCATCATCTTCCACCTCTACCGCACCGCGGGCCTGTCCATCGACGAGATCGACACCCTGCTCAACCGCCAGTCCGGCATCAAGGGCATGTCCGGCGTCAACGACTTCCGCGAGCTGCGCCAGATGATCGAGGACGGCGACACCGACGCCTGGTCCGCGTACAACATCTACATCCACCAGCTGCGCCGCTACATCGGCTCCTACATGATCGCCCTCGGCCGCGTCGACGCGATCACCTTCACCGCCGGTGTCGGCGAGAACGCCAAGTTCGTCCGCGAGGACGCCATGGCCGACCTCGAGATGTACGGCATCAAGATCGACCCGGAGCGCAACGACCTGCCGAACGACGGTCCGCGCGAGATCTCCACCGACGACTCCGCCGTCAAGGTCTTCGTCGTCCCGACCAACGAGGAGCTGGCCATCGCACAGAAGGCCACCGCCCTGGCCAAGAAGTAGCCGCTTCCGCGTGTGAGCCCCCGACCCTCGTTGGTCGGGGGCTTTCGCGTTGGAGGCCGCCGTGACGTGATTCCACGCGAACACCACCCGCCCCACACCGCGACCTGGGAAAACACAAAAGAGGCCGCGCGTTCACGTGGAATCACGCCGCTCCGGCGAGCACCCGGGGGATCGGCGGGCTAGCGTGGACCCCATGTCACGGGTCGGGGGGCCTCTGATCGACATCGCCACGATGTCATCGGGGGAGCGCAGAAGATTTCTCAGAACCAGCGGACGGATCAGACTGGCGAAGGGCATCTACATCCGCAGCGACGACTGGACCGGCCTCGGTCGCCGGGAACAGGCGGTCGCCAGGATCGTCGCCGCCGCAGCGTCCGCCGGAACCCTCATTCCGGCCGGGAAGTCGGCGGCACTGATACACGGTATGCCGCTCGCCGGCTTCGAGGACGCGCATCCGCTGGAGCTCGCCACCTACGGGGCCACCCGGGGAGGCCGGGCGGGGAAGGGGACCATCTACCGGCACCTGTCACTGCCGCAGGCGGTGGCCGCAGAGAACGTCACCACTGGTTTCGGGGAGGTGAGGGTGACCGGTCCGGCAGCCACGGGTCTGGACCTGGCGCGCTGGCACGGGCTGAAGGACGCGGTGCGGTGTCTGGATTTCGCACTCGCCGAGGGCCTGGCGGAACCGGCGGACCTGCGCTCCGCACTGGCCGCCGCGGCGCGGGTGCACGGGATCAGACACATGCGGGATGCGGCGGCCCTGTCCACCCCGTGGTCGGGCAGTCCCCGGGAATCCGATCTGAAGGTGGAGTTGTGGAGGGCCGGGCTGCCAGCGCCGCTCCAGCAGGTCAGCCTCTATGACCACCGGGGGAACTTCGTGGCGCGGCTGGACTTCTTCTGGCCGGAGATCGGTTTCGGGGTGGAGTATGACGGCAGGGGAAAATTCTCGGGCGGGTACGGCATCCCGGCGGGGATCGCCGCGCAGGACGATCTTCTCCGGCAGCACAGGATCGTGAACCTCGGGGTACTGCCCTTCCGGGTCAACAATGACAATTACCTCGACGGGACCGCCGTCCCGCGGATCGTCAGCATGTACCGGAGGGTTGCGGAGCGGGGCGTGCCGCTGGACCCGGCGCTGTGGCGGGGCGGTGGGCCCGCCTGGTCAGCACGGTGATACGCAGGCGGCGAGATCCCACGTGAACGTCGCCCGCCACACCCCGCGACCTGCGAAAATACAAAAGAGGCTGCGTGTTGACGTGGAATCACGACAGGCGAGCCGCGCCTCCTAGAACCAGGTCACCGGCCGCACCTGGTTCGCCAG
>LSQX01150184.1_pt1 | contig 23374 bp, 20 predicted proteins | sample 654561 | NCBI WGS metagenome assembly LSQX01 (sample SAMN04489861, study PRJNA283612) | anaerobic digester metagenome | isolation source: 4 biogas reactors fed with cattle manure at either 37C or 55C with and... | place: Denmark: Kongens Lyngby | collected 2014
CTAGCCCTCAGCTACCGCCAGGCAAAGAGCGCAGCAGTGATTGGCAGGTATCTCTTTAGAGACAAACCGACTGTCCATATCGACGAAGTGGAGAGCATGGATCTTTTTCTCTCCAGTTTACGTGCTGACCAGGCTGAGGCGTACGTGGAGGTGACATTAGGACCTCTTCTGGAGTACGATCTCAAGTACCACGCCGAGTTGCTCAGAACGCTGGAAGCGTGCTTCTTGTATGGAAACCAGGCTCAGAAAATAGCGAACGCACTCTATATACACAGAAACACTCTGTCATATAGGAAGCAAACCATCAAGAAGGTGCTGGGGATGGATCCGTTCCTAGGTTATAATCAATTCGGAATACAGATGGCCGTCGTGCTTAGGTGCCTCCTCGTCGGACAGCTGTTCCACAGCACATTTTGACCTCGATGCCTCTGAAGTGTCTACGGGATTGATGCCGATATTCATAGATAAGGTGTTCGATGCACTCAGTGAGCTGAATCGCCGCGGAGTCAGCATACTGCTTGTGGAATAGGACGCAAGGAAGTCGTTGTCTACTATGTCGAGGGTGTACGTACTGGAAACCGGGAGGATATCGCTTGAAGGGGGCTCAGAGGAGCTGAGGAGTAACCCTGAGGTGCAGAAGGCGTATTTGGGGATTTAGAACACGTCGGGAATTCGGGGATAGCCAGAAACACTTGGGACTTATTCGAAGCGGGCAAGAGATCCTCCATTAACACTAAGAGGGCAAAGACAGTCAGGTGTCTGCAAACACTCGATCCGGGCGAGTAGGTCGTACTCCTCCGTATCTACACATTATGAAAGGTTTTGCATTCCGTTTGTCGAATACGGTGTATGGAATCTTATAGAAGATAAGGCCCGAATTAATCATGCATGAAGCTTAGCCAGGCAATTAACCGAGCTCAAAATCGTTCATAACAAGAAACGGAGGATCAGTTGATGGGTTCAATTAAGACTGCGGTAATTCCTGCCGCAGGTTTGGGTACTCGATTGCTGCCAGCCACCAAGACAATACCGAAGGAGCTTATTCCAATGCTTGCGCGGCCATCAATTGAGTATGTAATGGAGGAAGCAGTGGATGCAGGTATCACCGAATTCATCGTAATCGTGGGAGACAATGGCGAGTTGATCGAGGACTACTTTACTCCGCCCACTGGATATGAGAACTTGAGGGCACATCTTAATGCTCGATTTGACGGGCTCAACCATATACTCTCTAAGGCAAGAGTACGCTATGTACAGCAAGATGAACCAAAAGGATTGGGACATGCTGTCTTTTGTGCTCAAGATTATATAGAAGAGGACTATTTTGTGGTTCTTTTACCTGATGACATAATAGTTCAGGATCCTCCTTGTCTTGCGAACCTCATAGATGTGAGTGTTAAGTTGAATGGGGGTGCCCTGGCGGTAATCCAGGTTCCTCGCCGCAAGGTTAGCTCTTACGGCATTGTTAGGGCCGAGGCTACAGACCTACCCAATACACACCAGATCCGTGGACTGGTCGAGAAACCCAGTCCGGATAAGGCTCCATCAAACCTTGCCATAGTAGGTAGATATGTCTTACCCACTTCAATCTTTCCCTATCTTCGTGATGCGGCTCCGGGAGCAGGCGGTGAAATTCAGCTTACTGATGCAATCGCCCGACTACTTGACAACCATGGCATCTATGCATGCGAAGTAACCGGTGAAAGACATGATGTCGGCAACAAACTTGGTCTGGCTAAGGCGTGGATGAGGTTTGCTCTTGATGATCCGGAGGTTGGAGCTGCATTCAGGGAATATGCAGCATCGCTGTTAGTTGATTAGTGATAAGCGACTTCAGTCGTGCACACATCGCCATCAGCAATCAATGGCAAGTACAGCATATGAACTATGCATAACCCATTCTATCTGGTACCCTCGCTGCTCTTAGGTGAATCGCTAAGTGATAACACTTTCTAGTGACAAGGGAAGTATCTAAAGTACACCATGATAGTGATGAATGTAAGCTTCAAAAGTCTCATTCACGGTAGTAAGTCTCTGTCAAATCGGCAACTAACCAAGACGGTTTCTACTCTGTGACGGGTTGAATTACCCTCGCCGGCACACCTACAGCTACACAGTCTGCACGGAGGCTCTTCACGACTGCAGCCCCGGCCCCCACAACTGACCAGTCGCCTACTGAGCAGCCCGGTATTACACACGAGCCGATTCCCAGATGTGTACCTTCTCCCACAGTTACTCCCCCGGCAAGGTTCACCCCGGGAGATATGTGCGCGTAACTCCCTATTTTGCAGTCGTGATCGATAGTACAGCCAGTGTTAAGTATTACATGCTGTCCGACTACTGTTCCTGGATTCACTATAGCCCCTTGCAAGACAACTGTGCCCTCAGCTATCGATGCGTGTCGGGATACAACCGCAGATGGGTCTATTACCCTAGTATACCGTTCCCTAGGTAATCCTAACTTCTCGACTACATGCATACGCGCACGATTATCACCAATGGCAACAACCGCCAACAGGTCTTTCCGCAACTCTAGATTATGGACAAAATCGACCACTGTTCCGATAACATCATATCCTAGTAAAGGAGCGACAGTAGCGTGGTCATCTAGGAAACCCAGGACTCTGAATCCAGCCCTAATTGCTGCATCAGCAACAACTTTGCTATGCCCACCAGCACCAATTATGACAATATCCAACATCTAATAAAGCCTCCCCCAGGAGCGATGACTAACAGCCACTAACAATGCCACGCACATCGCAGCTAGAGTCCATAACATATCGTATAAGTTGCTCATACCACATAGCAAATATGCAGAATAGCTGCCGGTTAACTTGTCCTGCGTATGCTCAATGCCAATCAGATTTCTTAGTTCCTAGAAACTCAGACATAGTTGCGCGCCTTTCCCCACTAATACCCTCATGCCCAAGAACTCTCCAAACACTCATGACTAGAGTACGAAAGCCTAAAGCAAGACTCCAGTTGTCTGTATATCATACATCTAGCCGAGACTTGTCCTCTCAGGTTAGGTTACTACGCCTGTTGACCTATATCCGTCCGGTGATATTGGCTCTAGCAGCATGTCAACACGCTGGTTTAGCAGCATATGTGTCTATATACTCTGGGAGCAAAGGGCCTACAGGCATGCATCACCGCCCATATGATTCTCAAGCATGAACAGGATCAGCAATCTAGATTATTCTCCTCACTTGCACAAAAGCCTCAGCGGCATTCTTTCCGATAGTTGCACCACGCAATCTAGCTAAACACGAAATCGCCTCGATGGATCGCTCGTGCGGAAAAGCTTTCATTTGGGATGCATATACCTGGGCAGCTTGGAGTTTACATTCCAGGAACTCAGAGATATCAACAAAAACGTTGGGGGCAAAATTCTCAGTAATACTAGGCATATTCCAATTTGTTTCGGACAGAGTCTCGTAACAGAGAACATCTCGAACGCCATCCGCGGCCATGGGGCGCAGGGCTACAAGCGCAGACTCACAGACTAGTCTATGATCTTTATGTATGTCATAGTTAAATGGCAAAAATACAACGTCCGGGCAGACTCTAGATATCAATTCGCTGAGAGCCGAGTTTAACTGGTGATGCTGTACCGTGTCCAACCGGGCTGCGGGGAAATCCATGAAGTGTGTTTCCTTGACTCCGAGCAGCGCATGGCACTTCTCTGCCTCCTCCCTACCTTGCTTTATGACAGACGAAGGGAAAAGTTCCGGCTCCCCTTTTGTGACTATTGCAACATGGATTTCATGTCCCTCACTAGAAAGCCTGGCGATTGTCCCGCCTACACCTAGGACTTCATCGTCTGGGTGTGGCGCAATAATAAGCACTCTCATATGTACACCTCTCTCAACTACCGACCTAGCATCTTACCTATCATCATAGCATATGCTTTCTTGAGTTCTGACTCAGAAGAATAGACTGTGCCCCCAATCTGAAGCTCGGTCAGGCCTAGGCAGTAGTCACGGGTAGAAACTATGACAGCACCCTCCACGAAATCAAGTATTTCCCCAGGTAATGCCCTCACTTTAGGACGATACCCAAGCGGTACAGATGCTCTCCAGATTTTGACCATTTGATCATCGCAGTACGTAAACGCTCCCGGAAAAGGATGAGAGACGGCTCTAATCAAATTGTAGATCCTCATAGAGGAATCGTTCCAGTCAATAAGACCGTCTTCAGGCCGACGTCGTCGAGTGACAGTCGCCTGTGAGTGATCCTGGGGCGTCCACGATTCTCTGTCTGTGGCCAGCAGCGGGTACGTTTTCTCAACAGCAAGTCGCGTAAGTTCACACACTCGATCCATCACATCGCTTATGTAATCTGTACGGCCTATACTAAACGGTATCTGAATAAGAATATCACCGTCATCAACGCCCTGTCCAAGTCGCAGCAAGCTAACCGCGCTCTGTGTTTCTCCATCTATGATCTGCCAGTTCAAAGGGGCTCCACCTCGCCTCTTAGGCAAAGGGGCAGGATGCAGTCCGATGCATGGCGCTATAGAGAGCACTTCTCGCCGGACAATCTGAGGCCAGCCGATGATATACATGTAGTCTGGCTTTAGGCTACGTATCTCATCAGCATGGTCATTGATATTCTTAATCTTCCTTAATGGAATGCCAAGTTCTCTAGTGGCCGGCCCAAAATCCACAAAATATTGCCTCTCCATATTTGATGTAGCAACCATATGCTCTAAGTCTACAGTAAATAGTCCTACTACGTCTGCGCCACAGGATACTAGCGCGTCAAGTGCCGGCTTGGCGCTATTCACTACTCCAACGAATACCACACGCACTTAAGCAGACAACCTCCCCGTTTATGCACGTTTAGCCTTATCATGGACCATTCCATCTTCGCCGTAAAGACCTTCTCTGTTCGCTACAGTTGAAAACGTCCTTAGGATTATCTTGAGATCCATAAGGAATGACATATTATCCACATAGTAGACATCAAGCTTGATGCGCTCCTCCCACGACAGCTCGTTGTTACCGCTCACCTGCGCAAGTCCTGTAATCCCCGGGCGAACTTCAAGCCGACGCCGTTCAAAAGGCGTATACGTCTCAACCTGAGACAAAATTGTAGGCCTGGGACCCACTATGCTCATATCGCCCTTCAAAACATTGATAAGCTGTGGTAATTCGTCAAGATGATACTCTCTCATAAACTTGCCGACTCTCGTCACTCTAGGATCATCCTCAGATGTACGCAGCCCCAAGCCAACGTTAACTGCGTTGGGTATCATACTCCTGAATTTCAATATTCTAAATGGCTTGCCTTTCAGCCCTACTCGCTGTTGTGCAAATAAGACTGGCGATCCGGATTCAATAACGAGAAAGATTGATAATACGCACAGAAAGGGTGACAACAGGACTATTGCCAATATTGATAGCAATATGTCAAAGCTCCGTTTCATGGCAAGTGTGAGTCTATTTGTGGTGGCTACATTACCCATCTGATCGATACTCCTTACAGGCTATGGAGTCACAGAATACTCATCAATTGATCAGCTAGAACCGCTCGAGAAAACTCCCGACGCACAAGCTGACGCCCTTGTTCGCCAATAGCGTTCAGTTCTTCTGCGGTCATAACTGACAAGCGCTTTGCGGCGTTGGCGAGAGCATCAGGATCGTCTGGCTCAACTGTGATTCCAGCTTTACTACTATTCACGAGCTCCGCCATATCGCCTGGAACTGCGCATATGATCGGTTTTCCTGCTGCCATGTAGTCAAATAGCTTATTAGGACTGACTCCGTATGAAAACGTGTCAACTGCCCTTAGCGTAATGACTGCCGCATCGGCTGCACACAGCAACTTGGGAATACTCTCCTTAGCTATTGGATCTATGAAACGGATATTAGTTAGGCCACGCTCATATGCATCTCTAACCAAATCCTTCTTACTTGGACCGTCTCCTACAAGCACGAACCGAATATCACTACACTGCTCACCTAGAATATCAGCAGCTGCTAGAATAGTACGGAGGGAATTTGCGGGACCGTGAGCTCCTGTGTACACAATTGTAAACCCCTCAAAGCCAAACTCGTTTCGGTACTCCTCCTTGTTTTCTCGTACGTCCCCATGACATTCAACCTGAAAATTAGTCAAGTGTACACCGTTTGGTATGTACACCAGCTTATTAGGGTCAATTCCACGTGTGACGAGGTGATGGTATGACCCTTTTGCGAGAACAATAATCTTGTCTGCTGCCGAATACAGTTGTTTCTCGACTATACGAAGCCCGCTGGTGATTAACCCTCGTTCTGATATGCCCCCCATGTCAATTAGCGTTTGAGGCCAGAGATCTCGTATTTCTAGCAGGAAGCGCGATCGGAGACATCTTGATACCTGCCATGCCGCCCAAGCAGCAAATGGATGCGGAGATGAACCGATAATGACATGGGGCTTGTCTTTCATCTTACTAGCTACGCGCTTCATGTTTAATGAAAACGACATCATGTTCCATACCCGCCGCCAATCGTTCTTCTCGTATAGAGCAGCTCGGACCCAAATAAACCGTACACCCTCTACCTCCTCTTCTCGCCATAGCTGCCCCGGCTGAAGTTTCATATGTTTCCGTAAGGCCAGGTTTACATCCGATGCGAAAACATACACTTCGTAGCCTCTCTTCACAAGTTCACAGCCAAAATCAAAATGGCGAGTTCCTCCCGGAAGATCCGGAGTTATTGCATACTGGTTTATCATCCATACTACCTTATTCCCTGATGAGTTTTCCAACTCTCAATCACTCTCCAACACCTAGACGCCTTACACGATAACCTTCAGCATCCCACTGAGAATCAAAAAATCCGCGGGTGTCTAGAATCCATGGCAGATCCTCGCCAGCAATACTCTTGACGTTCTCAGTCGTAAGCTGGGACTTATATACATCGTGATCAGTAAGCAGGATCAAAGCATCTGCTTGCTGAATGACTTCCTTCAAGGACATTTTCGCAAATCGTTCAATGTATGGGTCGTGAATAATCACGTCATAGCCCTTGTTTTCAGCAAGACAAGCGATTTCCAATGACGGGCTTTCACGTTCGTCTCCAACGTTAGCCTTATAAGATGCCCCCAGTACTCCTACTGTATGTATTCGCTTCCCCACGCCTTCTGCCTCTTGCGCTAAGGACTCAAGAAGGCACAAGACATGATATGTCATGTAGGAATTAATGCATCTGGCCAATTTGATCAGCTGAGCTTCTTCTGGTGCTGACTGAATAATGAAATAGGGATCTATCGGAATACAGTGCCCTCCAACCCCTGGACCTGGTTTGAGAAAGCTTACTCTAGGATGGCGATTAGCAAGGCTTATAGCTTCGAATACGTCCACACCCAATCTTTCTGCGATTAGCGCAAACTCATTTGCTAAAGCAATATTCACATCCCTGAATGTGTTCTCCATAAGCTTTACAGTCTCTGCAGTTGTCGCATCAGTGCCTATTACATCCCCCAGCACAAAACTCTTGTAGAAGGCAACTGCACATTCGGTTGCATCTACATTCATTCCTCCAACTATCCTGTCATTATGCTTTAACTCATGCAACATATTCCCAGGGAGTACACGCTCCGGAGCATGAGCCACAAGTATATCTAAAGAGCAGTCTAACCCTGTTTCTCTTTGCAATATGTTACAAACAACATTGGCAGTCGTTCCTGGCGGTACAGTCGACTCCAAAATAACAAGATCCCCTGCTTTAACGAAAGGAGCTATCGAATGAGTAGCATCCTTGACATACGAAAGGTCTGCTCTAAAAGATGCCGCAGCATGTGATGATACATCTATCTCCGCCGTTGCTGCTGCTTCCCGTGCGCTAACACACGTTGCTATGTCCCCGCCCGTTTTGCCGTCTCCGCAGGATTGTGCGCTAGGTTGTGAAGCAACTTCAGTGGCTGAACCCTTCCGATGCCTTAGCGGAGTAGGCACAGCTAGTATGAACACATCAGATTTTTCAGGGTGGTCAGATACACGGAGGTAGCCAGATGAACACGCACGCTTTGCCAGGTCTGCAAGTCCATCCTCGTTTACTATATGCAAACCACCATTATTCAGCTTCTCTACCAAGTCAACATTAACATCAACGCCTATTACTTCGTGACCTGCGTCCGCGATCACACAAGCTGTTGGAAATCCTATGTATCCTAATCCGATTACGCATACTTTCATGGCCTTATTGCCATCCTTTCTCCGTCAGGCCTACCTCACCATTTCAAATCCAAGTAGGCAAGTAAGTAAATACATAGTCTAGGGAGCCAACTCCCCAGTCCTCCAAAACTATGTCAACTTCCTCATGAGATAGAAATGTCAGCAAGTCATTTTCTGATGCAGGCTTCACCATGGTAATAAATGATACCGGCTCTCTACTAGAGACATTCATTTGATAGGACCACGCAGGAAGCCTCTCGCCGTAGTAGAGTGATTGCCAACCTCGCTTGTTTCTCTCATCTGCCCTTACCCATGTGGCTGAAGACTCATGCGAACAGCCTGTCTTGATCAAAACCTCATGTCCCTTGACATCTATCGTTGCCCCCCATTCATGTCCGTGAAGTGTTAGGTCATCGACTAGCCAATGAAGGACATACTCATGTTCCTTGTTGGTATCTCCGAACAGGTAATCGACGATAACAAGGGTATCCTTTTGCAAGGCAATGAATCGTCTATGTACTACCGGGCTGTATCCGTAGTGCTCACCCATGAAGACATGGGCGGATCCTTTTGAGCCGAATTCTAGAGTCTTACCGTGAACCCAATTGGTCCACAGGAAACGACTTCCCTTATTCATTTGATCACAGCCATCAACGCTAATAGTGTTATGTGACTGTGTGCCATTGAAATAGCTGGACCAACCTTCACCTGGGTTATATGAATATGTGCCAGGATCGATCAGCACATTATGTCCGTTATACCAGACATCTAGGTGAAGCATATCAGCCTGTGAAGGTCGATGCCGGTACTTGCCGCAGCGTATCATGGCAAACAGGTCTTCGCTTCGGAGGGCGTAGTACCCTCCTTCAGGAAACGCAACATACGTGGGTTTTTCTTCTGTAGTGGTCGCAAGCAATCTCTGTCCATCAATACTACTTTCACTGTCGCTACATTCGGTGTATGATTCTGGTCCAGTAAACCATTTTGCTTCTTCAGCCCATGGACCTGCTTCGTAAATAGATTTGCCATCGAGCACTTCGCTAAGTGCATTCAACGATGGTCTATAGTCTAAATAATCGCAGGATGATAGAGGAAATATCAAGGCTCCGTCATTAGACCCATAATTGGGCAATCTGCCTGTATGCTTATCTTGTAAGCTCCATAGGAATGACAGAAGCTGTCTGAATCGCTCATTTACCGTCTCAGGGAACTCACATCCATTTGCTCTAGCAATTTGTGTACACCAAGTGAAAAGCTGAACAACTAATCTTGCGTAGTTAGTGGAATGCTGCACGTAGGTACCATCAGAGTATATCTGCCACATAGCCTCAGAAATGAAATATTCAAATCCCCTACGCTGCCACCTGCTGGCCTCTGGGAAAAATGGCAGCATCGTACCAATAGTAAGCATGCCAGCAGCTTCGCTAAGGGAATGATTATTCCTAACACATTTCAGAGCATACCAATGATTCTTCTCGATGTGCCATGCATTGTACCACAGGTATTTCAACATAAGTGCTATTCTCTCTTCTGTAGTAGCTTCGCTACGCATGAATGCGTACAAAGCAAAGAGCCATGCGAAACTTCTTATAGCTATCTCTTGACCGCAGCGCCAGTTAGGTCCAAGTTCTACAGGATTGGCATTTATCCATGATTCAAACTGAGCCCAGAATCCTTCCGGATATTTCTCGTTACCCGTTAAAGCGTATGCTCGCACAAAATAGAACGCTTGGGGGAATCTTGAAGCCTCCCAAACATATTTAATGTCGCCCATATCCTCTGCTAAGTCTGGAATGCGAGTCCAATGTAAGTCAGCAGAATGCTCTACTCCACTAACAGGATTCAACAGCCAGTTAGGAGGACAACCCAAATCCGCCTGCCACTTACTAAAGAACAGTATCTTCCCATCTAGTGCGTCATTGGCAATCTCAATTACCTGCTCAGGTTCGCCTATATACTGCGCATAATTAGAGAGTTCTGTTTGCAGAAAAAACTGTGACTCGCAAGCATGCCACTTATCAAGCAACCAAGACTCTACGTCATCTTCATTCACATCTAGACTCTTAGATAGCAGACTATCCACCGACTGATATTTGAACCTGCGTTCTAAGACCCCAGTTCGTAAGAGAACCTCATATAGGCCTCGCCACCATACCCATGAGAGACCTACTTCGCGCGTAACTTGTAGAATGTCAGGTAACTGCATACGCTCGCTTCCATTCGTAGACTACATTGACTACATTTGGCTGAGATCAACGTTATCCCCCACACATCATGTCTCTAGTCAACATTACACCCTGATGACCATTCTATTGGCATTACACTTCCGGTGCGAATCGAATCTAGAACCCGAAAAGTAGTCAGAGTCGTGTACACTAATTCATCAAAGGGAATAGGTACAGGTCTCTTCCCTAAGATTGATTCGACAAAGGCAGATAAGGTACCTGCTTGGCCCTTATCTTGTCCAAACCCTCTTATTGTTCTGACATTACCGCCACTTGCGTATCTTGCTCGACGAAAATCATCAAGGATGAATGTTTTCCCGGCTCCATATACTTCAATGTACTCCTTGGGAATCGCCTTATCACCGGTGCTGAAATAGGCGATAGTACCTATTGAACCGTTTTCGAAGGCAACTGTAATTGTCACATTGTCTTCCGTAGGATCACCCTTAGGTTTGCCACCTGCTAATGCATATACCTTACTGGGCTTTGCACTACATAGGAATTGCAGCAGGTCCACGAAGTGACATACTTCACCAATAACACGGCCTCCGCCTTCTTCCGGATCTTGGGTCCAATGATCCGGTGGTATTGCTCCTGCGTTGACCCGGTAAATCATTGACAAAGGTCCAGGCTGTTCTCTAAAGAACTTTTTGGCTTCGAGTACAAGTGGAGCAAACCTTCTATTGAACCCGACCATTAAGTGTGTGTCACATTTATGAACTGCATTAACTATGAGTTCAAGCTCCTCCTCATTCACTGCAAGGGGTTTCTCAACAAATACATGCTTCCCTGAAGAAAGAGCATCTACAGCAAGCTTAGCATGTAAATTGTGTCGTGTAGCGATAACAGCAACGTTAATATCTTTATCCTCAAATATCTCTGTATTATCCGTCGTACAAAATCTGAAACCAAACTTCTCTGCTGTATGCTTTCCACTCATTCCGGTTGAAGTGGAAACTCCTACTAATTCAACATCCCGCATCTTTGAAAGATGCGGAAGGAGCATGAGCGTGGCGTAGTTTCCTGCACCGATCATGCCGATTCTTACAGCGTTCTCCGGTACAACCTTCTGCGTCTTTGGAAGTATTTCTACTCGGCGGCTTGCAGAAACTTCACGAGGATATGTGAATATCACACCCAGGCACTCTCTACCATCTTTGCCTTGGATCATCTCATAAGCTTCTTCAGCATCCAGAATTGAGAACCGATGCGTTATCAAGCTACTAGGAGTCACCTTTCCCTCTTCTATCAACTGAAGAAAGGTTTCCATGTTTCTTTGTTGTGTAAACGGAACATAGGCGTATGGGTAGTCAATTCCTTTTTCCTCGTAGTTGGGATCATATCGCCCTGGCCCATACGACATTGAGATTCTGTATTCAAGTTCCTTGGGATAGTATACTCTCCTCGGTATGTTCATCCCGACATCGCCTACTGCCACAACTCGGCCTTTTGGGCGCGAAATCTCACCGGCAAGTTCTGTAGGGGCATTGCTCTTCGTTGCAGCAGTAATTATTACGGCATCAGCTCCCCGGCCCGAAGTCAGGCTCATGACCGTCTCTTCGACAATAGCTGAGTCCGTGACAACAGCCGCATCCGCTCCAAGCTCCTGTGCCAACTCGACTCTTTTGGGATCCAAGTCTGTACCAATGACCGTACATCCTGAGGCCTTTACTATCTGGATAGAAAGCAGGCCCATCAGACCGAGGCCTATAACTACGACCTTCTCCCCCAACCTCAGATCAGCAATTCTGACTCCTTGCAATGCAATTGCACCTACTGTTGCAAAAGCCGCGTCCTCATCAGAAACCCCTTCCGGGACTTTGACCATCAGATTCTTGGGTACATAAACTAGTTCGGCATGTGAGGCATAACCACCTCCGGCACATGCTACCCGATCACCACATTTAAGTCCCGTTACAGAACGGCCAATATCAATGATTTCACCCATTGAGCTGTACCCAAGTGCAAGGGGCACGTCAAGCCGAGCCATCGCTGTCTTGTATGCCGACATGAGTCCATCCGACTTGACCTTTCGCATGACCTGCTTTACGAGGTCCGGACGGGAATGAGCCTTGCCTGCAAGGCCTTGTGATGCAAACTCGGTCACAGCCCGTTCAGTTCCAACGCTTACTACGCTAATGCGAGTCTGTACTATGGCACCCATATTCTTCAACATCGGAGCTGGCACCTCATAGACTTGCAGCTTTCCATCCTTAAAACCTTGTATGATCTGTTTCATCGGGTTCAACCCCCATCCCGCAGCTAGTACCTAGTCGTTCCAGCAAAACACAATCTGGTTAACCATAAAGATGAGTGGTCTGTAACCATGCTCTGCTAGGTCGATAATGAGATATTACTGCTCTAAATTTGCCAGATTTGCTTCGCGGTATCGAATCTGTATATGTAAATCTTACCTGCGTAGAATCACCTAGTCTCTTGGCAAGCTCATCGAGTAGCTGTTCCTCTATATCTCGTGAGTAGCCACTCTGTTGCACAATGACAATCTCCAAGCTTCCATCCTCGTGTTGCACAATTTGCGACTCTCTGATAGGCATTCCTGGCTTAAATATCCTGGAAATACGGCCAACCACATTGCCTGCTTGGGTAATAATCAGATCATCTTCGCGCCCATGAATCTTGGTAATTACAGGACCTTCATGACCACAGGGACATTTCATGTCTCCTGTCTTGATCTCTACACAGTCCCCGGTATCATACCTTATGAAAGGCACAGCTTTGTTCAAGAATCCCGTGCCAATAACCTTTGCGAGCGTGATATCTCGCTCAGTGTATATTGGAATGAACTCGACAATACTGTATTCATAGTTTACATGATAGTTCCCGTATTTGCACTGTGTAAGTAGGACAGACTGCTCTCCATTTGTGTAGGAATCATCAACCTTAGTATTAAGCGCCTTCTCAATAGCACGTCGCTGCCAATCTGTCAGAGTCTCAGAAGATGTGAAAACCCTGGTGGGAACGCTATCACATCTTAACCCCTGCTCAATCATATACGATGCTATTGTGTAAATGGCCGACGGATAGCCTACATAGTATCTGAAATTCGACTCACTTAGCATTCTTACATATAGTTCCAGACTATCTGCATTCATGTGATAGATAGAAAATAGCGTTTGCTTAAGCACACGATTGTGTCTCCAAAAAGGCGGCTGGTTCTGCCTAATCGGAACAACCATACGGCTATTGAAAGTTGCATAAGGATCGTCAAAGCTAACACCTTCTCTTCTTCTTGCCCAGACAAACGCAAACTCCCACGCTGCGCCCTCCTTCGTCCACCAGAAACTGAGAGGCGTACCTGTTGTACCGCTCGTGTGAATGGAGATCAAGTCCCTGCGCTGAACATCAGATGATAGCATCCTCTCCCCATTTATTCTCACCGTCTCCTTCGTCAAAATGGGCAGGAGTTTGAGGTCTTCAGGATGCTTAATATCATCTGGAGTCAACCCTGCTTTGGAAAATAATTCCTTATAGTAAGGTACGGTATCGTAGGAGTGTCGAATGAGGACCTGCAACTGCTCCTCTCTGTATTCATCCATCTCCGTTTTGGAAAACTTAAGAGATTGCTCCAAAAACTCGATGGCTTCCTTGAATATCGCGTTGCCATAACGTTGTCGGTATATCCTTCGGCCTGCTAAGCTAGTAAATACGTTTTGTAGCCATAACGGCGACCTATCATATATTCTTCTTGTGAAGGAATTCTCCATAATCCTTAGTCTCCTAACATACTGGGGTTATAACCCAAGCTACGCGCTTCCATACATGAATCAGCCCCTTGTTACAACCAGTATCTGGGGATTTGCTCACGAAGAGAGCTGCGGTGGGGCCAATAAACCGTTTGAAACTAAAACATAACGCTATTAGCGTTATTTCAGAATCATTGACAGTGTTCGAGAGTATCATAGCCCAGGCAGAAAGCCCCTAATTCTTTAGGCGCCTATTGATTTCGCCTCTTCCTTCATTCTTAACGACACTGCCTTGAAATGCAATCTGGAATGTACACACCTTCCCACTTTGCTCGTAGTATTGTGGGCATAGGCACAGAATCCATGGCTCGTCTTGTCAGTTCCCCATCAACTGAATGTAAGTCCTTTCTGGTATAGAAGTCAATCCACTAAGATAGGGTCCTCTAAAGGCTTTCTACGATTCTTTACTCGTCTTCTTGCAACATTTCATTCTGTGATTGTAAGAACAACTAGCCTGTGAAGCATCTAGCGGATCTAGTCTATTTGTACGCGTATTCTTTACCATACATGTCAACGGTGCAACATCGAGCAATCCTCATGTTATTATGAATGTTACCCTGTATCGGCATTTTTGCGGACGATACGCTCTAACAGCATCGTCGATACCCCAAATCATCCCCTTATGCCGACTGTCGGCCCCGTGATCCCTTGTAACTTCTAGGTCTTATTGCCCTCTCATGTCTACACTCCTTCGAACGGAGACGCAAGAATATACCAACGCACGCTATAGTTCAGGCACGAGTACTCTAAAATATCATTAGTGTCGGCGTTACTGTTCGCCTCATATATAGCGTCTTTATTCTTGACGAGAGTTCTGAAAACGCGTCAACTTCGAATCCGTACATGTGTCATACTTATGTCCCTAGCCTTGGTATGAGCAATTCTTCCCGCAACTACCAACCCTTATGCCAGCGGAAGAGGTATACATGGGCTTGAGAACTGTTCACTGCCAGATAGCTTCCCTAGGCATCCTATGTCGCTCTGCATGAAACCATAGCCTCTACTCACTTCCTGTAAGGCTCTTGTATAAGAGCATCACATCACGTGAAAAGTCGTGTTGTTGCTCGGCATGTACGCCGCAGTCTCCTTGAGAGTAAAGTGCTCTTTGAAGACAATCACTTAACGATTCATGACAGCCAGACTTGAATGTGTTTACTCCGTCTGGCCTATCTATGCAATCGCTGGCAATAACGTAACAACCCTGAGACAATGCCTCTCTGACCGTCACAGAATCCCCATCCGCATAGGTCGACCTCACATAGACATCAGCCTCAGCAAGCAAAGCGCAGAACACGTCTGGTGGTAAGTCATAGACAAATATGCAGTTATTCATTCCGGCTCTCATATGCTCAAGCATATTAAGATGTTCAGTATCCCTAGTGGAATATAGAGCAATAACGAGTAATAGATCGTCCCTACGACCCAATGTTCCAACAGCTCGCATTAGGATATGATGCCCATAGGTAGGAGTAGCCTGCCCTGACCCTAGAATCATTCTTCTGCCCTGCATCATTTCTTGGATTTTCTTAGGAATGGTCATGTTCATATCTGACCCCAAAGCTGGTATATATGCCGGTATCATATAAACCTTTGATGTATCTATGTGAAGCTCCCTAATCAAGAAGTCAACTTGCTCCTCATTGACCGCAATGACAGCATCAAAACGTCGTAAAAGCGCACCTATGTAAGCACAGAACAACTGGCCTTTTCTACGACTCTTTTGCACAAATCTGCCGCCGTGTATAGTGATAATACGCGTTTCGGCACCGCGGGTGGCCAATAACATAGGCCAACCAGCAATGCGGAATCCGTCCATGGATGCCACGTGAAAGTGTATTACGCTAGCATTGGACTTGCTTAGCCATAAGAAGGCTTTAGCGCCTCTAGCCCACCTACACCCACCTAACCGATGAACCCAAGGAGGAGAGTCTTCCTCCTCGTCTTGGAAACTGTCTAGGACACAACACCTGTAGCCTTCAGACAAGCAAGTCTTGCTGAGCCTCTCGACATGCGTTGCCACGCCACCAACTGGAGGCGGATACGGACCCACAAGCACGATATCCGAACCTTCTATCACACACATCCCACCTATGCTTCGTTTGTTCCACGTAATGACCTACGCATGACTGCTCAATCGCAACATGCTTAAGTACAAGAATGAATCTCTACTTCCGCTCAGTCATGCGCTTCATCCCTCCGTTAGCTCTCTTGTGTCTCAACTACCTGAACGGAAGAACCACAACATCCTCCCCTGAAAAGTTCTAGGTACTAGACAGTGGCATATTCAAGGGTAGAAGGTTCAAGTCTGGCGGAGATGCTCATAGATTCCTTAGGGATTGCCGGAATGTCCCTTGCCAACTTCTCTGGATTGCCTGGAGGCACAAGTAATCCCCGCCTGTTCCACGGAAATCTCCAGTAGCCCCCTAGGATAGTCGGTGGACACGACGGACATGCCACAGAATTCGATGCAGTAAAGAGGGCTATACTCTCATGACATCCGCGCATTCCAGTTGCTACTCTCGTAGGCCGACATTTTGCATCGCATATTGGAACACGAATAAGAACATTAGCCACGACATGAACACTGAAGCATTGTCTATCGATCCAAATAGTATGCCATTGGATTCGGCGAGATTCCGGATAAAGGTAGCCATTAAGAAGCCGTATAGGGGAATGGGTAAATTGCTGTTTAGATTCCGTTGTCTTCTACGAACACAACGGAATGGGACTATGAATACACCGATATAGCATACTAATCCAATGAGCCCATCTTCCATCCACGTTTGTAGCAACGCACTATGGACTCCACCTCGTATCAACTCACCAGTCTCACGAGAAGTTGGCAATCCCAAAGATACTAACCCCTGCCTAGCTGCAAATGTATTCCAAGCACCACTTCCAATTCCGATAAGACCGTGTGGTGCATCAATAGTCATAAGCGCAGCTCGAAACAACCGTGCTCTTCCATGGAGCGTAAGTACACGTGTAGGAAGTGTCGCTCCATAATACTGGAATACTATGGTTACCCCAACAACGGCAATTGCACTTACTACACCTATTAGTACCAATCTACGTCGATTTTGGCTGGTCATCGTGAAGACAACGATATTTGAAAACAAGAATCCTATTTGGGCAGCTCTACACCTCATCACGATCAGCAATGTCCAGGCAAGAGCCCACATCAACCATCCAAGTCGTCGCGTTCGCTTGTCTCCATGCAACACTAGAATCCAGTTTAAACAACCAGTCATCATTACGACAGCCGCTCCAGTGTTTATCACCTGCCATGCCGTAATGAAGCCTTTGATAGCTTCTTGCCCAACTAGATGCCAAGCGGACTCACGTGCAAGCGAAAGGAATATATGAAGTCCTGTCGCACAAAGAAGCATAGGCACTGTTATCTGTGCGAAGCGCTCAAGCGACATTCGGCTCATCGAACTTACTGTGTTATCCACTGAGACAGCAAAAACGCAAAGAACAAAAGTCTTAACACTCTGCAAGAAGACATTCGGTTGGTCGACAGTCCAATACACAGAAAGAAGGCGCCACACTGCAAGGACAAACATCAGGAGAACCAGCTGTCCACACGTGACATGAAGGACCTGAGTTCGAGCTGCCTGGAGAATACCCGGTATCATTGTGGCAAAGACCACGCCCCAAACCAAGAGCTGCCTGCTTACTTGTCCCGACGAAACGTCTAGCAACATAAGCAAGCTGCTAGTGATAACTACAGCCAAAAACGCTATTTCCAATGTAGTAGGCCTATCTTGCGATTTCTTACACTCTTCGCGTGTGCATTGACGATTCATTAAGTATACCGTCCCCTCTTCAATGAAGCACATGGAGATCGAACCAACCCTACAGCTCCGCAAATGCCTCCACATCATAGAGTCAACACTGGATTTCTATATCAATCTTTACTGTCCATCTCCATAACATGACCCGTCACGTAGTCTCGTCCCGTAAAGTACTCACCAAGGGGAGCAACCCTCCCGTGATAATCATCCTCAATAGAATCGCTTGATGCCAGTATGATCTCCTAGGGATCACGCCGCCATCAAAGCCAATGCATGCTACCCTCATACACATCCTTCAGATCCTTCAATCAAACGCATATATAACTGAGCGATTTTCTTGACAGATTCATTCACTCCAAGAGACCGCACCGCCTCTCGAGCGGCAAATCCAATTTCCCGCCGCGCACTAATGGTCAAGCTGCAGGCATTAACGAGCTCTCTTCTCAGTGCTGTCAAATCCCCAGGCTCTATCAGGAATCCACTTTTGCGATGTCTAATGAAATCGGGAATGTCACTTACGCGTGTTGAGACTACTGTACATCCTGCAGCCATTGCTTCAAGCACTGACATCCCCATTCCTTCAGTACCTACCGTAGGAAAAGCAAACACATCGCAAGCTTCTAGCAATGGGTATACATCATCTACTATTCCAGGGAATATAATGTTATCTCGATGTCGCGCATTCAATCGAATGGAATCAAACAATGGCCCAGCTCCCGCAAGAACCGCGTAGACAGGTATGCCAGCTTCAATAATGTCGTCCAGGGCAGCCACTAGCATGTCCATACCTTTGCCATACCGAAAATGTGCAGTCGAAACAACGAGTGGCACGTCCGTAGGGATGGAATACCTCTCCATTAGATACAGGCGCACTCCTCCGCTAATTTGCGAACCCCGGCCTCCCATGCCCTTGTCTACGTCTAGCCCGAGATATATAGTGCTGAGCTTATCTTGGGGCAAACCCATCTCCAGCATATTGTTTGCAACTGCCCTACTTACAGCAATAGTCTGATCTGCGCGCGACCAAAGCCAACGCTGGCGGATAGTAGAAATGCGTCGGGATTGAGGTGTAATACCGTGTCTAGTGTAGACAAGTCGAAAACGGCATGATGGCATTGCCCTAAGCAAGGCGACAACATGTCGCATATATCCGAAGTGGACGTGGATAATACCAGGTTTGATCTCTCTTACCATTTGCGAGGACCAGAGCACTGCGCTAGCAACAGAACTAAAAACAGGTCGCGCGATTAGGGTGACTCCTATTGCATTCAGCTCCGCAAGGTATTCCTGGCTTGACGGGGTCGCATCGTAACAGAAGTATACCTGTGCTCCAAGACTATGCAGAACCCCGGCTAGAGCTAAGCTATGCTTCTCAAATGATCCATATTGGACTGACTTGCATCCAAACATATGTAGAACTCGGACTCCCTCTAGAACGTTCAAGCATCATCCCACCTTCTGAAGGCACGCATCTGCCTGCCAACCTGCGGTAACCAATTGCTGTCGTTTCTCGTGCTCAGTATGGTTTGAACTAAGTTATCGGCGTCTTCGCGAACTCAGTCTAAGCAGCCTAGAGACCACGATTGACATCCATACTTACTCTAGCATCTATTCGGCTTGCCAGACTCATTCTGAATCAAGACTACCCGAGCTTCAATGTCCTTACCACTTCAGGCTTCCCCAACACGTCATGGAAGCCCCCCAAACTAAAGAGTGTGCTACATTGCATCTGGCACACCCGCCACCATGAATCTTGGCTCTAAACACTTACTGCGATGACAAGTAGCCTTGCATTTGTGCAGTTGCCCTAGAACAGCAATCACCGCATATGGGGCCCAACATAATGAAACATGCGGTATTGCAGCACGATCTCGAATCCTACCTTGATGCTGGTGTCCTAAAGCGAAATGGAGCACAAATGAACGCTAAGCGCTGTAATTAGCGTGTCGTGACCCGTACCCATGACCCGGCTAGTTAACCCTAGCCATGGATGTAATCCATACCATGCATGGACACAGGTATATGACGATCATTAGGCAATGTGGCTTCTCTTCCTATACTAGTATCCTGCCGAAAGACTTCTCGCTTGCCCCATGTCACCGTGCGCAATTTCGATCTCTTAGGCTCATGTTTGAAGGTCTTGCTAATCAGCTTACCCATCTGCCTCCATAGCACGGGAACGACACCAGGCAGGTTCCCAATATACAGCCATGAACTTCGATCTGCCTTCTAGCCCCTACAGCTACACCAGCGGCTCAGCCGTGCATTTGACTATCCGCATCACATTAGCAATACTTACAGCATTCTCGCTAAATATCATTACAAACTACTTGACTGTGTGCTCAAACCGAACCTGTTGAGATGAACCGGCGACCAGATTTCCGAGCGCCTGTCCTGATCCGATCCTGAATAGGCGACAACGGCACCCAGTTTGGGTAAAGGCCTCCTACATTTGAATAAGACTATCGCCCAGTTCATATACCTTACTGCCAATTCAAGCAAGTGCTCTGTTGCTAAGTACCATGCCAGAACGCATATACTGCAGCACAAATCGGATCAGTTAGCTTAGGTATCCTCAGGAATCTGCAAGTATGCATCACGGTTGTTCTCCAAACGTTTCTAAGCTTCACAGATTCCATATATGAGCAGCCTAGCTACATATCAAGTATCCCCAATTGTACCCCCATCTTGCTGCGGACCACATGCAATTTCACACTCAACAATGGTGTTCTGGCATTCTTGTCCTTGGTTCGATACTTCTCCTTAGCTTTGACTCTGAAGTACTCATCAGCAAGATGAGCGGCAAACCCCATGCCATCTCCAAAGGACATACCGTATGCGAAATCGCAAGCAAACGATAGTATTAGCCACAATCAACTGAAGCCTTAACGCATCTATGAGCGATCTTTCTGAGTTACAGAATTGTCCGGAACGTATCTGGCAACATCCTCAATGGATGTCTCAATCGCGCGGCCAAGCAAAATAACCGCGGACTCAAATTTAGTAGCCAGTTTCCTACAGTTGCCTTCACCTTGCACTTCCGTGATGGCAGCCAACTGTAGTCAGTGCTAGTTGATACATAGTCGACTTCTCGAGCATTCTTCACTGCGTTGATAATCTCTTGAACCGAGCATCCATCCACGGATAAGGATGCGATAATTGATGGAACATACCATTTTGTCACGTATGATTTCATCGTCATCACTAGTTCGTCGTCAGCGCAATGCTTCCCGAGGTAGTCCAAAATACGATAGTGTGAAGCCACAGAGTCAAGTCGGCGCTGTTTCGAAACGCTGAATCTGAGCGAACGATCCCTTGGTCTCTGTACATAGTTGCTTAATGACTCTGATACACTTGCTACTCGCTCCGAGTGAAACAGTGCCTTTACAATAAACTCTTTATCCTCTCCTCCAGTACATCCGTCGGTAAACTGTAGGCGGTTCTCATCTAGTAACCTCTTTCGATAAAGACCGGAACTAGTGTGTATCCAGATGGTCCTGTGCAGCAGTTCCGATATCGCCCGCCTTCCACTTATGGCCTGTTCAATGTATTTGAAGCAATCATCGTAGGCGAGTTGAACTGCGCCACTCGGTTCGACCCGATCGCACCCGCAGAATACAATGTCAGCATCGCAAGACACGGCCTTCTCATATAGCTTATACAGGCATTCTCTGTCAATGAAGTCATCTGCATCAAGAAAATAGACATAACGACCCGTAGCTTCTCCTAAACCTGCATTACGTGCCGCGCTAACACCGCGGTTCTCCTGTTCAATTATCTTCGTTGCAACGCCGCTATACTTGACTGCACTTTGTACAATGCTAAGAGTATCATCAGTAGATCCATCATCAACTACTATTAACTGAATTGTCTGAAGTTCTTGTCTTAACACGGATTCGATAGTCCTAGCAATCACTCTACCAGCATTATAAGCAGGCACAATAACGCTAACATTGACTTCATCTTGTTCGTGTATTGCCACAGCACCTCCCCAACATATCTTGCATCTTGTCCAACTCTCCTCTTACTGCACCCTCACACACGCAGCATCCTGAGCTCTCGTCCGGAGCATCTTCTCCAGGCTCGCAGAGGAAGGATACTGACACTCCGCACAGATCAACTCCTTCAACTTCTCAAGGCTCTCCCGTTGCCACCTCACTCTGCGGGTACGCAATACCTGTAAATCCACCCGAGAGATACTACAGCCTTTTGCAACACAAGTATCTTCATGTACTTCGCAACAAGTGTGATGTCGCACAGCAGGGTGGCACCAGGGAAATAAACACAACACGCTTCCTATTCAATCGCACTAACACACCCTTACCATGCAGCACCTACTCCAGTACTCAATTATTTACATTTCGACACTACCAGTTTAATTCCTTTAATAATTGCACAAACAAACCCCCGTTCCCGCCTAAACGACTCTTTTCTCCAATACCCGACACTTCTGTTAGTTTAGCAATTCCTCTAGATTCCGAAAGAAATCAGCCACCCACTTCAAGTCATCACCCTCGCCCAAAACCCCACCACCATCCTCCGCTTCAGGTCATCATGACAGTAACTAAGTCCATTAGCCACTTACGCATCCCTAGAAGGCCCGTTAATGCCCTCACTTCCGCAATCGCGCCCTGGTAGCTATTACTTATTTCATAGCTCATAGCTCACATTGCCAAACAATACTCCTGACATGTTCTGCTCCTCCGATCATCATCTATCACGTTACATTGAGAAACCGACACATCAGCCAATTGTGAGGGTTTTTAGGCCTAGAGACTAACGCGGGTACCGGATCAACACCTCCGATACCCGCGCATGACCACTACTGAAATATCCTAGATATCAACTAGAAATCCGGCATGAAAGTCCTTAAGACACTCTTTCCCCGGAATTCTGCGCTGTCTCCCAGTTCGTGTTCTATATGGCAGAGTCTGTTGATTTTCTCGATGCGTTCAGCCAGGATTGGGGCACCGAATTTGATGATCTGGACACCTGTCTCGACAGGAAAATCCGCTATGAAAGTCTCCGTGGTGTGTCTGGAGCGCATTATCTTAGGCCCTCAATGTCTCAGGCTCAAGGCCTTGGCATCCCCGCTCCAGGTAATCCTGGATAGCTTCGGACGCGCGATCCCAAACATCAAACACTTTCAAAATATGAATAGCATCTTGAAATGTAGAATTAAAAGGAAAAAACTGTTTAGTGTAGAAACCCACAGTAAGTCCGAAGCCGGTCCGGTGAGAGTTATGGCAAAACCGGCAATTTCGCGAGACCCATAACACTGGCAAAAAGCCGAAACATCCGTGGAACCACGCACCTGTCAGGGGGAATGAGTAATGTCACTACCACGGACGAGATTCCAAAACAATCAAGGGGCTGCCCGACTAATGGCTTCTCATTCAACTCTAAGCAAGCACCCTCTCTAAAAAC
>LSQX01373363.1_pt1 | contig 23374 bp, 29 predicted proteins | sample 654561 | NCBI WGS metagenome assembly LSQX01 (sample SAMN04489861, study PRJNA283612) | anaerobic digester metagenome | isolation source: 4 biogas reactors fed with cattle manure at either 37C or 55C with and... | place: Denmark: Kongens Lyngby | collected 2014
TCATAAGTTTTATTTTGATGTTTTCTATTTGGAAGTTTTTTATTACTATCTTAAATTTTGGATAATTTAAATTATGATCTTTTTTTGAGGTTCGTGTTCTTGATTGAGCAAAAACTGTCCTAAGCGGCGGAATAGCTATTTGCTACAAGTCGTCTATAGATTGTAGCGGAACGGCAGTGAGCACAAGGCGCTTGCCAGATGTGGTAATACTGACGGTAAGGTAGCAGTAGACATAACTTGTTCCACGTTCAGCTTGGTGCCTACTATGCCTTCTTTGTAGTGTTTCCCGTAGAAGCGTACACCATACCAGACAAGTGCGATAACAAAGTTGGTTAAGGCTAAACTTTTTTTTGGCGAGTTGTGTTACGTATTTTGTGACCAGTACTTTAGCGGTTTCTAAGGGGGCGTTTAGGTTTTGGGTTTTAAGGTAATCTATCAGGTTTTCTGATGTTGGTGTCCTTTTTGTTTTTTGTTTTCGGAGAGCATTGGTAAGTCCTTCAGCATGCAGTTCATCAGGGCTATTTTGAGCACGGGGCTTATGAGGTCAGTTTTTGAACCACGCAAACTGTTTCATCCGAAAAGTGTCAGTTGGAAAGACGAGTTCTTGAACAAAGCTCTTGAGAGCGTCAAGAAGATATTATTCAAACCTTTTCTGGAGAAAGATCCGGACGAATATAGTCATAAAATTTTGTAACTCCTATTAAAGGAATGAATTTATACTTTAAAAGGATAAAAATAAATGCGTGGCGATTATGAAGTTTTTAATCATTCAAAAAGTAAGGCGTAATGTAGCCTTGGAGCGATGGGCAAAAATGTTGCCATTACAATTCAAATACTTTGAGAGTTTAGAAAAAGAGAAAATAATAGACGTGTACTACCACCTTATAGGCCAACAGGGCAGCATGCTCATTATTAATGCGGAGTCCGATGAAAAACTTAGTCGAATCATAGGAAAAGACCCGATGTTTTTTGAATGTGAAAGAGAAATTTATCCTCTAACAACTCGTCAAACACATGAGAACCAAATCCGTGAATTAATAGGCTCAGCCATAGACTTAGGAATGTAAATATGTATAACTCTGATTACCAAGCATTCAATTTAGATGAAAACACACGACGCAGTTGGTATTCTCCAGAAGCGCTATTAATAGAGTTAAAAGAAGGTATGACGTTTGTGGATGTGGGTTGTGGCGATGGTTTCTTTAGCTTGTTGGCGGCCAAGAAAGTTGGTCCAAACGGTAGAGTTTATGCTGTAGACATCGATGCAGCCAGAATTGAAATACTTCAAAAAAAAGCTAATGCTGTTGGTTTGAAAAATATAGTTGTTGCAATTGGTAGGGCAGAAGACACAGTGTTTTGTGAAGAATGCGCAGACATTGTATTTTATAGCATGGTTCTGCATGATTTTGAGGATCCAGTGCAGGTATTGAGGAATGCTAAGCTGATGCTTCATCAGAATGGTCGGGTTATTAATTTAGATTGGAAAAAAACTAAAACGGATTTTGGTCCTCCAATTGACATCAGATTCAGTGAGCAACAGGTGATTGATATGCTTCAAAGTGTTGGTTTTTGTACTGAGGCAAGCGAAGCTGGATCCTACCATTACATAATTCAGGGTATACCTAAACATACGCTTTAGGTAGTTGCAATAGCATACAGTTTGATTAAGTCAGTTTTAAACCATTCAGGTTGATCTTTGTAGGCGGAATGCGATGCGTTATTGTAGACAAGCATTTTTGCGCTTGGTAATTTGTCGACTAAAGTGCGCATTGTTTCGCTTGATATAATAGTGTCATTGGTCCCCCATATGATTCGGACTGGAAAATGAAAGTTTTTGAAGGACCAAACCAAGGTCATATTTTCAAACGCATAAGCAGGTGCGGCTAGTAATAGACCCTTAACTGGGTTTTTTGCAGCATAGTTAAGTGCTATGTAACCACCTATACTAGCACCAACAATAAGTGGAGGTTGATTTGGAAAGACATTTTGTAAAGCTTCTGCGATAAATACGGTGTTGGCTTTAGGGTCACGTGTTTTGGGGTGACATTGGCTTATTTCACCATAGGGCATGTCTATTGCTAAGAAAGGGATTTTCTTTTCAAGAAGCAAATCCAACACGCCTAAGCGTTGCCAAATTTCTATATCGTATGAGAGCCCGTGTAGAAAAACAATCGGTGTTCCCTGCGTTTGGTTGTATAAAGCTTGGCATTCGTAACCTTCAACGCTAATTGTCGTCTCCAAGGTAAATCACAATCGAAGCTATAATACGCAACGCCTTATACATAATGTGGAAGCATAAAAATTATAACAATAAACACGTTCAAGTAATGTAATAGTGAATTTTTTTTGAAAATAAAAGTTAACAATAGTTGCTTTGACTTCATGTTTGCCAGTCAGCTATGTAATAGCGTTTTACACTACCAGAGTTTCTGAGCAGAGTCCGAGTTTAAGGGTGATAGAAATACTGCGATTATACATACACTAATCCGAAGATTTGAATTCTTCAAATTGGTAAAAAAAATAATAAAAATGTACACTTGCAGACCTTCTACTTATCAACGACTGCATATAGGTAACTACTACACTTTTCTTTTTGAAGACATTCTACAGCGTTACTTAGAATATCTTGGATACACAGTAATTCGACTTACTTTCACTGATATCGAAGACAAAGCTATCATGCAAGCTAAAAAAGAAGGTTGACAATTGAAGAAGTAATGCAAAAGAATGAATCAATTTTTTCAGGGATTTCGAATTACTCAGAACCAAAAACCGGACTATCAGATTAGAGCATCACAAGCCCCGTTGGTCAAGCGATAAAACTAATCTCAGTACTAATTGACAACAGCTATGTTTTTGGTATACACATCAGGGTAAAAAGAATGGCTACTTCGATTTTCAAAAATTTGAGGGATTTGGTTAGCCCAAGCGGCGCCGTAGATATCGCAATAATACATATCCCGGTATGCCTTGGAATATAGATGATTTCATAATATGACATGGCTGTGGACCCGAACAGGTATTGCATAAAACCTCAATTGGAAGTGGAAGGCGTGCATGGAATATTCAGGACGCTACCATTGTTACCAAACATTTGGGTTTTACTATTGATATAGCCTGTAGCGGTATAGATAATTTGGTTAGGCACCATGATCATAATACTGCTGTCGTTGAGTCGATTTCGGGTAGTCAGTTCTCGAGGTATTGGCTGCATAGTGGGCACTTATTTGTGAACGGCGAGAAAATGTCTAAGAGCCTCGGCAATGTTTACTATACTAGCGACGTTTTAGCTGAGGGTTTTTTAGGCACTCAATTACGATTCTTTTTGATCTATGGTGATTATCGTAGAGAATTAGATTTTACTTTTGAAAACCTTACTGATAGCAGTCGTAGATTAGATGATTTGCACGCAATAGTTGCTGATTTGCAGAAGAAAACTAAACAGCCACTTGATAGAAACTCAGACGAGCCCTATGTGTGTAGAGTAAAAGAGGAAACAAGTCTACATGAACGACGACTTAGACATTAAAAGTGTATTCGATGAGCTCTATAGAATAGTTACTGACATATATCGGCGCTATAAATTCTTAACAAGTAAAAGAATTAAAAAGTTTTTTAATTGAATTAAAAAAGGTTGATTTCGTGTTGCAATGCTTATTCTAAGTCGCCGACATACTTAATTCGATCAAAATTTTCTTCTCTGTGAGGTGCCATATCCAATTCGTCGGTTAAGTCTTTGCCGGCGTTATGCATACCCATATGTTCGCCTTCCATCCAGAAGCTACTCTCAGTCACGTCATAAACTTTACCTTGAAAAGCAAACCATGCTGGTTTTCCGTTTTTTCCGTCATTAGATTCTAGCTCTTGGCGTGTGATCTTTTTTTGTACCATAAAATTGTCCTCTTTAACTTTAATTTGTTTGGATGGTACCAATAAAGGTTTAGGCATCTTGTATTTTTAGTTAGGAGGGAAATGTTGTGGTTTGATAAGCTGCGCCTATGTTTATGCTGCCTGTGGTTACTCTGTTATGGAAATCTATGTTGAAGATCGCAGGATAATTGTTTGAGTGCAGTAGTGTATCGTTACCTGAGAAATTTTTAAGGTTAGTTTCTATGTTGCCAAACGAAGGCTTATCAGATATAATTTTCGCTGATACGCTGCCGTCGATTATTAACTCTAAATTTACTGAACCGGTGGTTGCATCTGCGTTAACATTGAGATTACTGTCTAGAGACTTTGTTTGGGTTATATCCATGTTTATTGAGCCAGTTGTGGATTTTAAGTTGATAGTACGATTTCCACTGATAGTGTTTTCATACATGCGAAAGTTGACTGCACCAGTGGTGGTTTGAAGTGATATATCACCTATGAGGGTTATATTTCCTTGCAAGTTGGCTTCGACTTCACCTGTGGTAGCTTTAAGTTTTAGATTTTGTATTGTTGCAGGTTTATCAGCGGAGAAACTGACTCGCCCTGTAATGGAGGAAACGTTTAGGTTAAGTTCTAAATCTGGGTTAACGTAAATTTGAACAGCTACATTAGCACGAGTATTATAGGAGTTTTTTACTTCTACTCGACTGTTCACAGTTAAGGTATCACCTATTGTTTGGTTGTCGAATGTTGTTATGAACGGATCGTTGATGTTTCCTAAAAGGCCTCTTGACCCATTTACTTGTACATTAATGAGCAAATTGTTTGCAATACCAGCTTTAAGAGTTATGATACTTACCGCTCCGATATTAGTGTCGAAGTTGAGGTTAAGCGTTCTCACATTGGGCGAATTGTCAACCAATGTTACATTAGAATCCCATGGCTCAAGGGGTGCAGCTACAAAAGTTACAACTATTGCTGCAGTTAACAAGATGACTACTAACCCAATAACAACTACAATAAGCGGATCTTTATGTATAGGTCGTAACGGGGCAGAGGTTTTTGAGCTTTGATATTGTGGCTTTGTCGATAAAGAATAGATAACTACGTGTGTTCCGCATTTATGACAGAAACGTGCGTTCTCTTCCAGTTGTGTTCCACATCTTTGACAATATGGCAAAACGCTTCCTTCCTTTAAATGAAGGGTAAGCGGTAATTAAATTTAAGCATTACCGAAAAAAGAGAAATATTTGGGCTTATTGAAGCTATGCTTCGGTACTTCTACACCTGTTTCTCTTGAGGGTAGGTACTTAAATTTCAGTTTTTCACTGAGATAGAAAACACTTTTTTTACCTGGAGGATATGTTGGATGGAACGGAATAAGGAACTAATTTTTATAATAAAACTAACCCATATATATTAGAGAATATTTTGAGGAAGAAATATGGCTTATTTTGCTGATCGAGTTGATGCTGGTAAGCGCCTTGCCGAGGCGTTAGCAGATTTTCATGGTAAAAACGCAGTAGTTTTAGCGATTCCCCGCGGAGGCGTAGTTGTTGGCTTTGAAATTGCAACGGCGCTCGGTCTCCCGTTGGATGTTATTGTCCCACGTAAACTGGGCGCTCCAGGTAACCCTGAATTAGCCATTGGAGCAATAGCTGAAGATGGATCCACAATACTCGACGACAATCTAATCACCTATCTAGGCGTCTATAACGAATACATAAAAGAAGAAAGCGAACGGCAACTAGCAGAAATTACAAGACGTATACAAGTATACCGAGAAGGAGCACCTTCTATCGACATTAAAGGAAAAGAAGTCATAGTAGTTGACGACGGTATTGCAACTGGTTCCACAATGAAAGCAACGTTGGTATCCGTAAAAACCCGAGGGGCTAAAAATGCCACTATCGCAGTACCAGTTGGACCACCCCAAACAATACAAGAGCTCAAGCGGCAGACCAATCGTGTCGTATGCCTCTACATGCCAGAATCTTTCCAAGCTGTCGGCCAATTTTACGAAGATTTCAATCAGACAAGTGACCAAGAGGTCATCAAGCTACTAAGGTTGTGTAAAGAGGGTTTAGGGACCAACTCAGAGGGGAGACTTTAGCAATTTGAGCAGTATCCAATCAGCACTAAAAATTCCAGTGGAGAATGTCGAAGTTAAAGGTAACATGTTTCTACCCCAAGATACAAAGTCCCTAGTAATTTTCGCACATGGTAGTGGTAGCAGTCGTTTTAGCCCACGTAATCAATACGTTGCCAAAGAATTCAACAAAGCAGATATGGGAACATTGCTTTTTGACTTACTGACGCCTGGAGAAGAAGAGGAAGATACGTTAACCGGGCAGTATCGATTTGACATTAATTTACTTTCGAAACGACTTGTCGGTGTCACTAAGTGGCTTCTTAACGATCCAACGACTTCAAAATTGAAGATAGGTTTTTTTGGCGCAAGTACAGGTGCAGCAGCTGCTTTGATTGCTTCAACTAAGTTGCCTGAAGAAATATCGGCTGTAGTGTCACGTGGTGGAAGACCTGACTTGGCAGAACCGTTCCTTTCGCAAGTTCGAGCGCCTACATTACTTCTTGTAGGTGGTTGGGATGAAGAGGTTATCTCACTAAACGAGCAGGCACAAAATCGAATGAAAAACGAAAACAAACTGGTGATTATTCAAGAAGCAACACATCTTTTTGAGGAACCTGGAAAGTTAGAGGAAGTCGCCAAATTAGCAACAGCTTGGTTTAGAAAATACTTGCAGTAGTTATTCGGCTCTAGGATGCTCAATCATTTTGTAGACAGCATAACTCTCCGCCATCTCAGCAGTATAGAGGATGCTAAACGCTAAAACACTTTGTAATGGTATGTTCATGTAAACTTTTTGGTTTGATGACTTCATAGCATCCTTATCGGGGGTTAGAAAAATTGTTAGAACATCGCCTATTGACAGTTCGTCGCCAACTTTATGTCCATCCTCTGATTCTTCATCAAGCGGTACAGCTGTTTTCCATGAAGACTCTCCAAAGTCTACTATGATGTAGGGATGACCCATCTGTATTAGGGATGATGTAGCAATAGAAGGCATACATTTTTCACATTGACCAACTACCTTGTTAAATTCTGTTTGGCTTAGCGGAATAACAAGGATTTTATGATTGACGCTTTCTTTATCTATAACTGTAAAAAACTGCATAAAACCACAAAATATAAACTATCATTGGTACCTTTAACTTTTTCTGCAGAATAAATATTATGTTCTATGAAAGGAAGATACGCTAACTCTGCATTACAAGATAACACGAAATAGTTTTTTGCTTTAATCTATCAAAAAAGTTGACAATAAAAATAGCGCAGGGTTAACCAGTTACCTACACTTAAGCGCTTCAACCAAAATAATCTACAACATGTTTATCGACAGTGAAAATAATAGCAAGCAGAAGGTAAAGAAATATGGATATCAAACCAAAGACGGACCAAAAGTCAAAACGATAAGAAGTCCTCAAAAAGAAAGACATCAAGCGCATAGATAAACCTATGATGATGCTAGGAAAAATAAAGGACGTTTCTATAGTCTAATGTTAACTGAAGTTCCAAAATACCCAAATGGCATCTTAACACGTTCACCATATATTCGTTTCAGTAGATTAATGTATTCTTTGCGCTCAGCCATACGGTATTTGTAAGTACCCATGGCAGATTTGATTTCAACTTCAAATTCTCGTGAACTATTGTCATTTTGTCCTTTTAAACGAATTTTTACTTCACTAATTATTTCATTACTTACGGCAAAATTTTCAGCAGTTTCTGTTAAAATAGCTTGAGGCGACATAGTTAGGTATCTGTCTGCATAACCGAAAGTACCTTTTAGTTGCTCCTTCCACTGTCCAAAAAAGCCTTTACCTTCAGCTTTAGCTTGTTCTCGAGCTTGTAACACTGCTTGATTCATCATTTCAGCTGTAAGTCGGGCAAAAATCATGCGCTGAGAAGTTATTACGCCGACGAAACTATCGTATCTACCCATTGATTTCAAATGTCGAAGTTGAATAACACCTATGGTTGTTTCGTTGCTTTCTAAGTGAGATGTTTGCGGGGGTATAGGGTGCATTGGAGCTACTGGTTGCTGTATAACTGATATTGGCTGTGGCGTCTGTTGCTGAGGTTGCTGGGATAGTATCGGATAAGAAGCTGATGGAACATATGATGGGTTGGGCGGTGAATAATAACTAGGCTTTCCTTGTTTTGCCGGAGTTGATTTCTGAGCTGCTTGTTCAGTTGTGGGTGATTGATTTTGTGTTTGTGCACTGCCGCAGTTATTACAGAATTTTGCGTTAACATTGACTTGTGTTCCACAGTTTTCACAGTAGGGCATAATAATCTAATTCTATTAATCTAAATGCATTAATAAATCTAGGGCTGAGTAGATAAATTAACAATCAATTTATTTTTCTTATTGTTTGTCGATAAAACACATGTTTTTATGCTTACTAAGACCTAAGCTGGGAATTGACTCTTAATTGCATCCACAACTCCTCTTAACCGCCTTTCTCTGTCTTGCTGTGTACTGGTATTTATTGGCTCAAGAAGGTGACGCTCTACATCGTTTAAACAGCAGATGTCAAAAATGCAGGCTTTCCAAAGGTTATCTATTGCAGCCTTACATTTTAATAATTCAGAATCATGCGGCGTGTTTGATGTATTGAAGACCATATCTTTCTTGGCTTTGAGTAAAACCACTAGAACACCGATGCCGGGCGCGATTTCTTGGAAGTGATATGCTAAGCCGATACGAAAAACACTATCAACACAGTCGACAATGCTTGCTGGAGGCATATCTCACCAGGTTTGATGAATTATGACAATACCGTCTGTGGTGGTCAAGTCTTCGCAATACTGCCGAACTTGAGGATCTGTTGTTTACACTTCTATCTGCTCTAGATGAGGTTAAATTTTTCGACATAGAGATCATGGAAAACTACGTTATGTCCAATGGCTCTAAGTGGTTCGATAACTGTTGGGGTTATAGCATGATTAAACTACGCGGGTTAGGATGACCTATGATTACTAGAACATTCATGAAGAATCAACTAATAAACTTGGGTTTCAAGATTATAATTATTTACGCTAATTCAAGATGACTAGAAGATTACAGTTACTGAATAAGTTAGTTAAAACCACCTTATTATAGCGGTAGTTTGATAATGAATTTTGTTCCCCTACCCAATTGGCTATCAAAACAGACACTACCACCCTGGACCTCAATAAGCCGTTTAACCACCGACAAACCTAAGCCTTGACCTTTAGCCTTGGTGGTAAACATAGGCGAAAAAAGTTTATGCTTCACATCCTCAGCAATACCAACACCTGTATCGGCTACAGTTATACAAACGTTGTTGTGTTCATGATAGCTTGTGATTTCTAGTTTACCACCGTTGGGCATAGCTTGAACGGCGTTGTTGATTAGGTTGGTTAATGCACGTCTGATAAAGGTAGGGTCTGCTGTGACTTTAGATACTGGTTTTATGTTAAAAGACAACTGAATTATGCCAGGTATCTTAACTGTACTGAAGATATCAGTAATAAGCGCTACCAAGTTAACTTCCATAGGTTCTGGTTTTAGCTTACGTGAGTAATCTTGCAGATCAGCGACAATTTTATTGATATAATTGATGTTTTCATCTATATTTTCGATGCATTCAATGATGTTCTGTTTAACTTTAATTTCTTGGATGTTATCCAGCTCACTTTTGATTAAAAATACTTCAGCAGTGAGTGCCTGTAATGGATTTCTGATGTCATGGCCGACCATTCCAGTCGTTTGACCTATTGCGGCTAGGCGTTCGTAGTCGATGAGTTGTTTGGTTCGTTCTTCAACGAGTTCTTCGAGATGTTTGTTATATCGTGTTAATTTTTCTTTATCGAATTTTCGTTGGGTGATATCTCGAGCTCCGCCTATTACGGAAATTACTTTTCCAGAAGGATCCTTGATAACTTTTGCCGTGTCTTTTAGGGTGATGTAGTTTCCGTTCTTATGGCGAAACCTGTATTCAAGGACATATCGACTTAGCTTTGGGTTGAGTACAACCTTTTTCCATATTTTCTTTAATTTTTGTACATCTTCAGGGTGTGTATGGTCTAAGATCCAATCGAGCGTAGGACCGATTTCCTTCATACTATAACCGCTCAATTGTTCTGCTCCATGAATAAACTGAATTTTTTGTGCCGAAAAATTGTATTCATAGACCATGACATTTGCTGCTTCTGCAACTATGCGGAATCGTTCTTCACTTTTCTTGAGGTATTCTTCGGCTTGTCTTTGCTCTGTAACATCCTGATCAACACCTACTACTACTTTGAGACTGCCGTCCTGCGTTAACTCTTTTACTTGACGTTGGGAGTGGATTACACGAATTGAGCCATCCGACCTTATTATTCGGTAATCCATTACGCCTTTCTGATCAATTCGAGCTTTAGTAAAAGATTCGCCAATTCTTTTGTTTATTTCAGGGAGATCGTCTGGATAAATGAAGCTTTTGTATTCTTCAAGAGTTAGTCCTTCTTCACGTGGTTCTATCCCAAATATTCGAAACATTTCAGGAGACCAAATAGCGCAGGGTTTGGAAACATCCCATTCCCAACTTCCAAAATGTGCTACCTGCTCGGCTATAGCGAGTAAATTTTTCCCCTCGTTTGAGGATTGTTTGGGGTAATTGCTGTTATTTTTGGAGTGAACCTGTTTTTTAATTGAGGTATTTTTAGCTTTAAAATTTTGGGTTGAGGTATTCAACGCTGTGTCTAATATTTAGTTAATTTCTGAATACTTATAAGACTTTCACTATTAGAAGAATTATTACAAATAATGGTCTATTAAGAAGAGTCCTATAGAACAGGCTATCCTATATAATTTAACGAAATCAAATGGCAATATACTTTATCATTCAATAGAATGGCAAAAGTAGCGATGGACCGCTACGGTTTGACGCCTAGACTCCGTCTGGATGCCTCAAGCCCTACGCTCTTACCCGAACCCCCTTGAGCGCATAACGTCCAAACTTAGGTTGCTCTCTCCCGAGCCTAGCCAGATTCGCCTGCTAAACAACGAAACAGCTTCCCTACGGAAGCCGCCCGTTGACCGCCAGCCCCAAAGGACGGATAGTCACTGGTTCGGAAATGAAGATCCAAACGACCTTTGACGCCTCATCCGCAGATGTTAGCCCGTCATGTAGAGGATTTACGGAGATAATGGACCCCTAACCCACCGCCTAAGATCCATCGCCGTAAATACAGAATAAATAAAGACTATAAAAGTTATGCTAGAGAAGAAAAAGACGTTAGACTTTAGTTGCAACTTTCAGAGTTGACGCAGCTAATTCAAGCTCTTTTAAGGTAGTTCCATGGTTTTGAGCACTTCTTTGAACGATGTTTATGAATGCAGAGCCAACGATGACTGCGTCTGCACCTGCCGATATAACACGTTTAACATGCTCTGGCTTAGAGATACCAAAACCAACTGCAAGCGGAATTTTGCCGCTTGTGAAGGGTTGTACTTTCTTAATAAGATTAACTGTTGTATCTTCCACAGAAGTTTGGATGCCAGTAACACCGAAACGTGAAACAAGATAAAGGAACCCGGAAGATGCATCAACGATTCTCTGGAGACGTTGGGGAGAAGTGGCAGGTGAAGCAAGAAATATAGTTTCTATTTGAGCTGTTTTGGCTGCTTGGCGGTACTCATCTGCCTCTTCAATAGGCAAATCGGGAATAATAAAACCATTTACACCAGCCATCTTAGCATCAATAAGAAAGCGTTTAACACCGTATTTAAAAACAGGATTATAGTAAGTCATGATTACAAGTGGAATATCCTGTTTTGTTTTGATTTGTTTAACAATTTCTAATACGCACTTGGGCGTCGTTCCCGCTTTTAAGGCTCGTAAACTTGCGTTTTGTATGGTGGGACCATCTGCGATTGGATCCGAAAAAGGTAGTCCAAGCTCTAAAATGTCCACACCGCCTCGGATAAGAGCATCTGCAATTTCGAGTGTTTGTAACGGTGACGGATCACCTGTGGTTATATAGCCGATAAGACAACGGTACCCATTTTGTTTCTGTTTTTGGATGACTTGCTGTATGGCGTTCATATTCTCATACCCATGTATTTAGCGACTGATTCCACATCTTTATCGCCACGCCCAGAGAGAGTGACAACGATAGATTGATCTTTATGCATCTTTGGCGCCAACTTAATGGCATAAGCTAATGCATGTGAAGACTCCAAAGCAGGAAGTATACCTTCTTCCTTACAAAGCATCAAGAATGCTTCTACGGCTTCTTGGTCGTTGACATAAACATAATCAGCGCGTTTAAGGGTTTTAAGGAAGGAATGTTCTGGTCCTACACCTGGGTAGTCTAGTCCTGCAGACACACTGTATGTCTCAGAAATTTGCCCATGCAAGTCTTGCAGAATATAGGTGTACATCCCGTGGAATACACCTTCTGTACCTGTTGCAAGGGTAGCTGAGTGTTTACCGGTTTCGATACCTTGACCAGCCGCTTCCACACCATAAAGTTTAACGTATATATCGTCGTCTTCAAACGGGTAGAAAGTGCCCATAGCATTGCTTCCACCACCTACACATGCAACTAATGCATCTGGTAAGCCTCCTGTTTTCTGCTTGAATTGCTGTTTGATTTCTTTTCCAATCACACTTTGAAAGTCACGTACAATCATTGGGTAAGGGTGTGGTCCCATTGTTGAGCCAATCAAATAATATGTTGATTCTAGATTGGTTACCCAATCTCGGAACGCCTCATTAATTGAGTCTTTGAGAGTTTTCGACCCTGAGTCGACAGGATGGACTTCGGTGTTTAATAGTTTCATCCTGAAAACGTTGAGTCTTTGCCGTTCACAGTCCTCAGTACCCATATATACGACCCCCTTTAGTCCAAGTGCTACACATGCAATAGCGGTAGCTACACCATGTTGACCTGCGCCAGTCTCAGCAATAATGCGTGTCTTACCCATACGCTTTGCCAACAACGCCTGTGCGATAGTGTTGTTGATTTTATGTGCGCCGCCATGTGCAAGGTCTTCACGTTTGAGGTAAATCTTTGCACCGTCCAGTTTCTGGGTCAAATTCTCAGCAAGGTAAAGTGGTGTTGGTCTACCAACGAATTCAGCTAGAAAATAATCTAGCTGCTTCTGGAATGCAGGATCGGCTTTGGCTTGATCGTAAGCTTTTTCCAACTCGGTTATGGCTTCCATAAGTATTTCGGGGACAAAACGTCCACCATACCTGCCGAATTTGCCATCTACTGGATAACTGCTTATCTTATTCATAGGGCATTCACTAATTCCTCAACCTTTCGTTCAACATTATTTGTTAGCATGATAATAGAACCAACCAAAAACGCGTCGGCACCACAACCCCGTAAGAATTGTATGTGTCCGGAATTTTTAATTCCGCTTTCGCTTACAATTATGCGACTATATTTATTCTGAGATTCAAGGATTTGTCGAGTAACTGATAAATCAGTTTTGAGGGTATCAAGGTTTCTGTTATTGATTCCGATTAGATCAGCGTTAGTTTTTAGGGCTTTTGCGAATTCAACTTCGGTGTGAGTTTCAAGTAAAACCTCTAAACCGAAATTATGTGCATATTCAATTGTTTTAAAAATATCATTTTCGCCATATCCCTTGTCAAATATCGATTGAATTAATAATATCACATTAGCTCCAAGATTTGCTGCTGCATCAATCTGTTCAGTTGTGAAGATTATGTCTTTCATCAAAATAGGAAGGCTAACTGCTTTTCGGGCTTGAATTAATGTTTGAAGTGACCCTTTGAAATAGGTAGGTTCGGTTAAGACAGATAAGCCTACAGCACCGCTTTTCTGCATCGTTTCAGCAATTGTAACTGGATTAAAGTTGCTACGTATATTTCCAAGTGAGGGGGAAGCCGCTTTTATTTCTGTTATTATAGCGTTGGTTTTACAATTCTGGATTGCCTGTTTCAAGCTAATTTTAGAAGATATTGCCGTTTGGATATTTTTGTAGTAGCCGCTTTTGATTGTTTTAAGAGCTTCCATTGCTAGGTTATCGATAAAATTATGCATACTTCTTTTCTAACTCCTCAAGCTTTGAAGGATTTCCACCCGAGGCTTGTACCAATGCTTTTAATTTTCGATAAGCTGCTCCGCTTGCGATTGATCGATGTGCGCTTTGGAGGGCGTCTTTGAACCCTGCCGCTTTTCCTGCCACAATGATGCCTGCGGCTGCGTTTAATAGTACAATGTCAGATTTGGCGGTGCCAGTTTCTTTCGCTGTCAAGATTTTAAACAGAGTTTCAGCACTTTCTTCAGCCGAGGCACATTGAAGGTTGCCTGCTTGGGCTTGCTTAAAGCCGAAATCTGATGGCGCATACTCTTCCACTTTTATAATGCCATCCTTGAGATGAGCGATTACTGTTTTTCCGACTGTGGAAATTTCGTCTAACCCGTCGAGTCCATGGACGACAATAGCTTCTTGACAACCAAGCCTTTGAAGTGCATAAGACATTTGTTCAACGAGTTTGACATCATAGACACCAACAATTTGACCGCTAGCTGATGCTGGGTTAGTTAGTGGGCCAAGTATGTTAAAGATCGTAGGAATGCCAATCTCTCTTCTGGACTCGGCTACATACTTCATCGCAGGGTGGAAAATGGGTGCAAACATAAAGCCCACACCAACTTGCTCAATTATCAGCTCGATTGCCTGTGGCTCTAAAGCTATGTTCAAGCCTAGGTTTTCAAGCACATCTGCACTCCCAGACTTACTGGTTACTGACCGGTTACCATGTTTTGCTACAGGTATGCCTGCGCCTGCAATTACAAATGAGGCTGTTGTGCTAATATTGAAAGTTTTAAGTTTGTCTCCACCCGTACCTACGATATCCACGAGTCGACCTTGAACTCGGGGGTTAATTTGTCTACAACAACTCTTCATTACTGACGCAAACGCTATGATCTCATCAACAACCTCACCTTTCATGCGTAATGCCGTGAGGAAAGCTGCAGTTTGAGAGCTGGTTGCTTTGCCAGATATAACCTCGGTCATAATGTCGCCTGATTCCTGAAAAGTTAGGTCTTGACCCTCGATGAGTTTTTGAATACCTTCACAGATCATAGTTTAGCCTCCAAAAAATTTTGGATAATTAGTTTACCGTCTTCGCAAAGGATTGACTCAGGGTGAAACTGGACACCATAGATAGGGAATTTCTTGTGACGTATACCCATGATTTCAGCATCTTCAATTGCTTCCGCTGTAATTTCTAAACATTCAGGGATTGAGTCGCGTTCTCCTGCAAGTGAGTGGTAACGTGTGGCGTTAAAGGGGTTGCGCACTCCTGCAAAGATACCTTGTTGGTCATGTTTAATGGCACATGTTTTTCCATGCATCAATTTTTTTGCACAGACGACTTTGCCTCCATACGTATGAATGATCCCTTGGTGACCCAGACAAACACCCAACGTTGGAGTTGTTGTACTCAGAGTTTGTAGGAGGGATTTGCTAACGCCAAAGAAGTGTTCATCTTCGGGGTTACCTGGACCAGGTGAAATCAAGATTCGATCGGGCTTGAGTCTTTCAGCTTCCAACAATGTGATTTTGTCGTTTCGCCAAACGACTGGTTCAGCGCCTTGTTCAGCGATATATTGCACAAGGTTATAGACAAAACTGTCATAGTTGTCGATGACTAGGACCTTCATTAGTTGGTTCCACCAGCTGCATGTGCAAGTGCTTTAATTAGTGCATGAGCCTTATGGTCGGTTTCCATCCATTCTTTCTCAGGGTTAGAGTCGGCGACGATGCCTGCTCCAACTTGAATATATGCTTGATTACCTTCTGAAAACAGAGTACGAATGGTTATAGCAAAATCAGAGTTGCCGTTGCAACTAAAGTAACCGACTGCTCCAGCGTATGGCCCACGGCGCGAAGGTTCAAGTTCCTCAATTATCTCCATAGCACGAATTTTGGGTGCCCCTGAAACTGTGCCAGCTGGAAACACTGCTTTTAGGGCGTCGAAGCTTGTTAAACCATCTTTTAAGTCGCCAGTAACTTGGGAGACAATATGTTGAACGTGACTGAATTGATGAACTTGCATAAATTCGGGTACACTTATAGTTCCAGGTTTACTTATTCTTCCAAGATCGTTGCGTGCTAAGTCAACAAGCATAACGTGTTCTGCACGTTCTTTTAGATCAGAAAGAAGTTGACGACTAAGGTGTTGGTTTTCGCTTTGGTTTCCAGTTGCTGTCGTTGTACCTGCGATTGGGAACGTTATCACTTTTCGGTTGTCGACGCGAATTAACATTTCGGGGCTGGCGCCTACGATTTGTCGGTCACCAATCTTAAAATAGAACATGTATGGCGAAGGGTTAATTTCTCTTAAGCTTTTATAGAATGTTAAGAGATTGCCTTTAAATTGAAATTGAAGCCGCTTAGAGATAACTACTTGAAAAATATCTCCTGCTGTAACATATTGCTTAGCCTTTTCTACTGAAGTTTTAAAGCTCTCTTTTGTATGATTAGTTTCTAGTTGGGAATAGCTAAACGGTTCTTCTTTTATGGCACAGTCTTTTAATAGTGCCTGGATTTCCTCCAAGCGGTTTTCTTTTCGGAAGTAATAGTAAGCCTGGTTTTGGATGTGGTCAAAAACTATTCCATCTTCAAATATTCCCATTTCAAAATCGTAAAAACTCGATAATCCATCTTTTTTGGTTGGAAGTATCTCAATATATCGTATTGCGTCATAGCTAATGTATCCTAATGCGCCACCGACGAAACGGAAATCAACCACATTGTTGTTGCAGAGGTTAAGTTGTTCTTGAAGTAGTTTGAAGGGATCATCAGTTTGTTGAGTTGTTGTCTCGTGGGTTCTGGTATTGTATAAGGTGACCGTACCATTTTTAGCGGATATAGTGGTTGGGGGGTCAAATCCTAAGAAGGAAAAGTGTGCGAGCTTTTTTGGACCCTCTATGGATTCAAAAAGATACGCGATTTTGTATTTACGATGGAGTCTTGTGAATAATTCTATGGGTTGTTTAGTATATTTAAAGTTCACATAATTTATAGGGTTGGTTTTGGGTTGTTTAGTTTGTTGTGATTTGCCAAAGGCAATTCCTCATTTGATCAAGCTCCTTAGTTTACATTAATACAATAATGCTATATTTAAGACTTGTTTGTACATAAGTATACAGTAAATTTATGTTTTTTTGAGGACCTCACGTAGCCAAGCCAGATAATCAGCCGACCCCGCAACAATAGGTAAAGCCAAAACTTCAGGCACCTCATAACTATGCAAACCCTTTACTAGTTGAGCAACCTTTAGGAACAAATCATTCCGTGTTTTAATTACTACCAAGCACTCTTCAACGTTGTCAATTTTGCCCTGCCAAAGAAAAAACGATGAAACGGGATTAATTATGTTGGCACATGCAATTAGGTTTTCAGCCAAGAGGGCATGGCTGATTTTTTCAGCTTCCGCTCTATCTTTCGTGGTGACTAAAACAATGATAAAATCGGTTGTCAAATGTATCACTTAAGTAAGTGTTTAGAATTACAGGATAAAATAGCTTACCTATAATACAAATAGGCAGGTATTAATATATTTAAATTCGCATTTTACTATTAAGAATGCAGAGGTCGTTATTCTTGAAGGACACCCAACTTAGAGTACTCAAAACAATGAGTGAAGCTACAATCCGCATGGACCTAAACATGTTTGCAAATGCAGTAAGCTTAGCTCCAAACGATGCAATAATTATAATTCAACAACTTACAAAAGAGGGATACCTGCAAAAAAGCGGTACCGCATACAGCTTGACCGAGAAGGGCAAGAGTGCTCTAAAAATGTCAATGCAAGTCCCTGAGGACAAAAATTTTTGTTTTTATGTCGATATTGATAAACCATTGGGTTTTAGTGCTCGGTCCATCGAAGAATTTTATCGAATTATCAAAAAGATTATTTCAGATTCAGTGGAGTTTCACATGTATCGGGGGGATTTTGAGAGTTGGTTATGCGAAGTTATCGGCGATAAGGAGTTAGCGCAGGATCTTTTGGGCATAAGAACTGCCAACGTACATGGTGAAAACTTACGTAAAAGTTTGATAAAAGCGTTTGATTCAAAGTATGACATAGACGAGCTCCGCTAATTATACGCTACAGGGTAAACTTGATTGCTTGGCAGCCTCTCTAGTACAGTTGTTTACGAAAAGAGTTAAAAACAACACACATAGAAATCACTAAGGAGAAGGATTACTCTCTTGAAAGCAAAACAGCCATTACTCATTGTTGCTGCATTAGGGTTAACCGCCATAGTCATAGGTAGTTTTCCATCGTTACTCTATGAAGAATACAATTTTAACTTTATTTATAGCCCCTTGAACCATGACATACAAGTTTCGAGTTTATCTGGTCTTGATGCAATTACTATAAACCAATACACTATGTTCGGGGTTGCGCCATCATTAAGCGTTGAAATGTCAATCAACAATCAAGCATTTCTCGCTAATACAACACGTAACCAAATATTTGGTTACATTAAGGACAATCCAGGAATGCAGTTTCGAGCTATCTCCACTGCGCTATGCATCCCACTTGGATTAGCGGAATATCACTTGGGAGTTTTGGTTAAATCAGGGTTGGTTTCCTTTATTCGCGACGGTAGATACAAACGATTCTTTGTTTCTAAGCAGTATACTAACAAAGAGATGCTAACTATCAGTCTACTACGTCATAAAACAGTTAAGCGCATTATCCAAACCCTATTGTTAAAAAAGGCTCTCTCACATAGCAGATTAGCTGAAGAAGTTGCTATAACTTCACAGGCACTAACTTGGCAGATGAAGACTCTACGAAACACAGAGTTCCTCTTGCAAGTTAATGACGGATTAAAAATTGTGTATTCAGTCGATAAAGCGTCCATACCAATACTTGTAAAGTACTTAACGGTCACTAAGTAGGTTCCTTTTAATCTCTCCTGTTAATTCTTTATGTTTATGTCAAAGCTGTATCTGTTAGGCGGAGAAAACATCGCACGTCGTAGCGCCAAAGAAATCAACACACAAGCCTTCAAAGAGGCATATTCAACACCCAATGTACTAGTTATCCCTTGGGCTAGCCCATCTTTTGATGATACCTACCGAAAACGCACGCTAGTGACCGACTATTTTAGAAGTCTTGGCGCTGACTCAGTAGAGTTCGCGGAATATACCCAAGCAGTTAAAATAGCAGATAAAATCAATGCAGCAAATGTAATTTATTTAACGGGTGGACAAACCAGCATCCTAATCGAACGTGCTAAAACAATGAATTTAACACAAATACTCAAAACATATAACGGAATTATCGTCGGTAGAAGTGCAGGTGCATTAGCACTGTGCAATAGATGTATAACCACTTGCCGTTACAACGGAATAGCAAGGATAATCAATGGCTTAGGCTTAATCAACCTAACCCTTAAGGCACATTACATCTCAAAAAATGATGAAACATTAAAGTTTTTTTCCCTTAAAGAAAAAATATACGCTGTCCCGAAAGATTCAGCATTAATCTATGAACATGGAAAAATCTGGGCAAACGGCAATGTATACGTATTTAACGGTGGCCGGCGGAGCCGCTTCATAGAAACAACCTTATGAAATAAAACGACGGCTATAGATTTGCACTACTGTTATGACAGTACCCAAAGTAACTTACACGATAATATCTTCAAAGACAATAGCCAAAAAGACTGATTGAAAATTCCAATGGAACATACCACAGAGAGCCATTGCATCTGTACCAAACGCGTCCAAAACTATACTAGCTAATAAAACGTCGATTGGCAACCTAATCAAGCCTTATCTTGTAGTTGGATCGATACAAGAATTAACCAGTATAAATTGGGAACCCTTAAGTTATAGGCGCTCTTTTACCTTTTCTGTAAGTATCCTGGCTAATTCTTCCTTGTCCTTTTCTATAAAATTCCAAACCTGCCTATTTTCATTGTCCATACCTACATCATGTTTGTAATGTTTTTTTATACGCCAAAGACTCTTATTTTCAACAAGTAGCTGCTCAAGAAGATTGTAAGTGTTATTGTCAAACATCGTTTTAGGTGATGATAAATTGTTTTTTGAAGTAACTTTTTTTCCAGTTTCGTTTACGTCCATACAAACTTTCTGGGACCCATTTGAATCATCTATTCTACAGATCATGACAGATGTGTCGCCAGAGGTTGATGTCGCAGTAAGTATTTCCTCGTTTTCTTTACTCAAAAATTATCCACCTCCCAACAGAATAGTCAATAAGTTGCTAGGCAAATATTAGAACTTAAGAGTATGTGACTGCAAAGCCCTTCACACAAAACCTCCATTAATGTAGATAAATAAGCAGGGAACGCATATGCGACAGAGCATGTAAAGGCAGAGCGCGAAGACATCATACAAAATAAACTCTGGAAACCGGGCAAGATACCAGACAGATAAAGACGGAAGTATAAAAGATTGTACAAAGCAAGGAACCAATAAAGCAAAGACAGCCTAATCGGCAAAGCGGCCATGTAGTTCATGTGGATTAGCGTGGGTAGGAGTTCATACTGGTAATTCATATCAACCATTCTTAAGTCTAAACAGGTATCGTTTAGTGAAGCATCGGATGGACAAGGACATTAACGTTTAGTAAGGGCTGCGAGAACTACCGCACAAATTACAAGCTCAACTAGCACTGCGCCTATGATGAAAAGTGGAATCCTAATGATGGGTTCCGAATGATAAACAGCGGTAGTTGGTATGCCCGCAAGATAAGCTGCTAAAAAAATTGTTACAAAAGATGCACCGACTCCTTCTATGACATACAAGAATTTGGTTAATTTTTTATCATCGATTTCCAATCAAAGCACTCGAATAGAATTTAGAATGTTAGGTATTTAACACTAATCATTTTCATAGATTAGCATACAATGATGTAACCGCAAAAATAATATGTCAATTAGCGTAAAATAGACTTAGGGGATCTGTTGAAACAAAAGTTTGTCACTCCATTGAAGGTAGGCATACTCATCGTTTCGCTTGCATACTTTTTGTTTACTTTGCATGCTACTTTTGTTTTGTCGTGGATCGGCGAATGGGAATATCTTTTGGAGCCTACTCGATCATGGATACTTGTTACCGACATTGCCGCGTTCGTTTTTTTGATTGCTAGATTCACAGCAGGAATCTTGGCGGCAGGAGGAGCAATACTCTACTTTATCAAAAAGGGGTTGGCACAACTAACAACCTATAAACTATTGCGGGCAATCCTCGTATTAGAAGGGCTTTACTGGATAGGACTTTTACCTTCGGGTATCTGGGGTCTTGTTCCGAGTAGTGGCGTTACTTTGTTAATTTCAATGGGTGTTCCCTGCATTATTGCATTAGCGATTTCAGTTTCGTTATTTATTCTTGCTTGGAAACTGAGTCCCAATAAGCCACATGGACCAGCCATAAAGTGGGCAATTTTGGCGGGTTTCTTTTATGTCATAGTTTTGTGGTTGAATAATTCTGGAATTTGGGTAATAACCATAATGGATGATGGATTTGGTTTCGTGTTAACGCAACCTCAGTATTTGCTTAGTTTTTCGATCACTGTAGGTGGGCTATTAGCATTGGCAGTCTACACAGCGTATTTTGCTAAAAAATCCATGAAGACGCAGAACCTTGAAGGGTTAAACTTTTCTGGTGCAGGTGTCATCTTGGTGGCGCTGGGTATGTATTTTTTATGGAATTATCTCACATGGATTTTTTTTGGCGGCTGGAATGAATGGTACGCATGGATCTTAGGCCATAATTTAGATTTGTGGATGCTTTCATTACCATTAGTCGGGATACCTTTGCTGTTCCGAAATAATCTCTCCAAGAATCCTAATTTATCAGGTACAGAAAATAAAAACAACTGATGTTTATGCAGCCTTATCTAAAGTCGGAGGCTTGCGACGTCCATCCCAAGCATGATGCAATGCCAAGGTTGGATGATGGATAAGGAGTCGCGGACCAGAATATCTCATAACCTTCCTGACTTCCGCTTTCATATCTGGCTTATAACAGTGGATAACGCATTTACCACAAGTAGTTTTTTTCTCTTGGAAAGGACATTTACTAAGGCGTAAGAGAGCATAATCTTTGAATTGTTGGCACTCAGGACATAATCGACCGTGGGTGCCATGATGACCTTTACAGTATATATCGACCATATAGGTGATTGTCTTTCTTTCACGTTTCATTCGTTTATGCTCTGGGTTCGGAGGTTGTGGCTTCATAGTCATCTACAATAGAAGTTTTCTTTTCACATAAGGTTTTACCCTTATATCTACGGGTTTTAAGCACAACAATTACATTTTGGAAACAAAGTTGTTTCCTTTAATATAAAACCGCCAAGGCTTTTCTTTCCAATCTTGCGCATAATCAACGCCTATACGAACCGTTTCAACAATAACATCTCTATGAATAGGTTTGGCATCTTTGATATAGAATGGTGGAACAGTCATTTCCAGCTTGTGCTGAGCTTTTGTTATTCCCATTGCCATACAGAGTCTACCGGGACCATTCGTCAAGTTCTTGGTTTTTCCTAAGGTCACCCCTCGCCTTTTTTCCATAAGCGTTAAACCTTCAATGGGTTCTATCGCCCGAATCAACACTGCTTCGGGTTTTCTAGGTATAATCCCAGCAGTAATATTAACACAGTAATACATACCATAAATTAGGTAAACGTAAGCATATCCTTTTTCGCCAAACATAACGTCGTTGCGAGGTGTCCGACGCCCGTCATAGCTGTGCGCAGCACGATCTTCAGGTCCACAGTAAGCTTCTACTTCCACTATCTTTCCCGAGGTAACGCCTTGTGGTGATTCATGCACTAAGAGTTTTCCTAGCATATTGCGGGAAACTGTTAGTATATCTTGCTCGTAGAAAGTTCTTTGTAATATCATCAGTTTGAATTAGTAATGTCGGACAAAATAAGCTTACGCCTTACCAAATCAATCAATTCAAAGTGCACGATAAAAAATGGATAGTAGCTTCAAGGAAACCAACAGTTAAAACGAACACATTAAACAAATATAGTTGATAAGGTTAAAAATAGTAGCCCTTTCTTACATTGCAACTACCTTTTTATTTCAAGACCGTTCTAGGAATAGTGAGGTATCTTATTTTGATAAGCGATTTTAACCTTGATGAATACAACATGATAGATATGGATGCCAAGAAAGTTTTAGAAGCACTCTCCGAATTCAACAGGGGTGAATTCGCTAGGGGTGATCAAATACATAAAAAAACTGGATTATTACCTGAAACAATCAATGGATCAATTAGAGTTTTGGAGAAATCATTAATGGTGGATAATCCCAGCTACTCTGAGAAACTGTCACCTTATGATTTCTATGCTGTAACGATTACCGAATTCGGTAGACAAGTTCTAGAACAGTTCGGCTAAACACAGAGCAACA
>LSQX01087926.1_pt1 | contig 23372 bp, 23 predicted proteins | sample 654561 | NCBI WGS metagenome assembly LSQX01 (sample SAMN04489861, study PRJNA283612) | anaerobic digester metagenome | isolation source: 4 biogas reactors fed with cattle manure at either 37C or 55C with and... | place: Denmark: Kongens Lyngby | collected 2014
GGCAATTAATTTTACAACTTACCAGGAAATATTACCTCCCACCTATAGCATATATATGCCGGGACGCCCCGCTTTGCCAGCTACTCCTGCAAGGTTAAGAGCAGCTCCGCCGCCACCAGGCCTAGATAGCGGTTCTGGCGCCAGATCCTGTCCCACTGGCCGAGATCGCCAACATCGGTGCCTACTTCAATAAGCATGGCCGGCACCTGCAGTTCGCTGATGACCCAGTCCATATATTTGCCGCCGTTGGCAAGCAGCTGCCGGTAATAGGGGTAGCCCAAGGCGGCTGCCAGTCCCTGGGCCAGCGTGCGATCCCGCTCCAGCCTCTCCCCTTTCTGCCGGAAATACCAGTAGACGATTTCTCCCTGCTGGTGATAGGAGATGGTCATGGCCGGCCTGCGTTCCAGGGTAAAATCATACAACGCACGCGATTCCGGCTCGCTTAGGGGTTCGTAGCCCTTAAAAAAGGCAGGGGATGGTTTCGTATCCACCTTCACCAGGTATGGCCAGCTGGCGGGGAAGTTCCGGTTCAAATCCACCCCCCGGATGTTGGCTTTCCACCTTTTTAACGGCCTGTCGCTCTGCCGCAGCATCCGGTTAACAGACTGCGCATGTTCTGTCGCGCCCGGTCCTTCCAGCACCAGGGTCACACCGTCCGGGTTTAGCATGGGGATAAACCAGAAGCTGACCTCCTGCAGCATGGCGGCCACATCGTACCCTCCGTAGGCTTGTCCGTGGCGGGCATGGTGTGCATACTCCTCCAGCATTTTCATTAAGAGGGGTGTAGTCATCCATTCGCAGGCATGTATGGCGGCGTCAAGAAAGATTTCCTTGTTGCCGTTGCCCAGCTTGGCCGCCAGGATTCTGCGTCCTTCCACCGAGGTGCCGATCTCCTGCAGCGTTACAAGGCCCGGGTAGGCCGCCGCCAGCGTTTCCAGGTCGCCGCACATTATCTCGTAAGTATATTCCTGTTTGGGAGAAACTGTCAGCGGCGCATTGGTAATGCGCAAGTCTGGCAGGGCAATGCGTGCCGCCACCCGTGCCAGTTCACCCCGTGTCACAATGGCATCCGGGGCAAATTGCCGCTCGTAAGGGACCTCGATGATTCCCAGCTGGGCCAGCATATCAAGCGGCACATCCGTATCTTCAGTACCATAAAAATAACTGCGCGAAACTTCTGTTTTTTCCGCCTGCACAAGGCGGGCAGCCAGCCGGAAAAGTTCGCCGCGCGCCAGGACGGAAACGTCATCATCACTAAAAATCCCGGCCTCCGCAAGGACAGTTTCGTATTCCTGCTCCCGGTCGCGGTACCCCTCCAGGGCGGCAAAAACTTTAATGCCTTCCTCGCGGCTGACAGGCAAGTCGCCGTCAATGACGCCCCAGTTATTCGCAAAAACCTCCAGTTCGTTAATATATTCCCATTCATCAAGGGGCGGTGAATTGAAAATAGCCTGTTTAAGCGGCGCAGAGAAAAACTTGCCCAAAAGGTAGGCAAAGACAATAAAAGCAGCGATGAAAAAAAACATCTGCCGGTTAAGTTTCTGGGTGTATTCCATTAGCCTCTCTCCTAAAAGCAGCATGGCTGGCAGTATCGTTTTATTTTGACAAAAAACGCCATTTCCCTGCTCCCAAAGGCATTTCAAGCAACAAAAAACCCCTGTCGCAGACGGGGCAACTGCTTGCAACCCGACCGGGCAAACAAAAAAGCTTGTCTCTTCAGAGAGAACAAGCTTTCATGGCTGCGGCTTCCCTGCCCAGCTGGGCCGCCGCTGTAAGGTATTCAGGATACTTCTTGATGTCTCCCTTGGCATCCACACCTCGGATTAAAAGCCGGCCTGCCGGGACAAAGCCGGTTGCTTCAAAGTAATACTGTATGGTCAGCATGGTTCCCTTAAACAGGTTTTTGCCTTTGGTGGCGCCCACGCTGATGAGATAGCCCGGCTTGTTCTGGCGCAAACGCTCATCTTTCAGGACATGCTTCCTGGCCCACAGCGCCTGCGAACGGTCAATGGCCGCCTTGGCCCAGGCAGATACATTGTAAAAATAATTCGGTGTGGCAAATATCAGGGCATCGGCAGCAATTATCCTTTCATTTACCATCTGCATGTCATCCTGCAAAACACACCGGCCCGTTTTTTCACAGCTGCCGCATGAAATACAGGGAGAATACTTCAGTGTGCATAAAACAATTTTCTCTGTCTCCGCGCCGGCCTCCCGTGCCCCGGCCAGCGCCTCATCCAGCAGTATTTCCGTATTGCCGTTCCTCCGGGGACTCCCCGCTAATCCCAATACTAGCATTTTTCATCTCCAGGCCCGTCATACGGCCCCGGCAGAATCTCCACCACGGCCGCAGCAGCCTGACGGCCTGCCACCTTTCTGTCATATTTTCGTATAAATAAATAAGAAACGAGTAGAAAAACTACTCCCAGGACAATATCCAGGCGTGGGAAACCGGCTGCAGGTCCCAGCTGTTGGCCGGCATACAAGCCGATCAGCAGCGCCAAAAGGGGCACCATATAGACCATAAAAGAGGCTTTAAGAACATGTGCTGTGTCACTGACGACCCGGACAGTTTGTCCCACAGCAGCATTGGCCTGGTTCAGCGCTTCCAGGTGCGTTTCGCCCTTGCCGGAAACAGCAACGCCGCAGCCGCCGCATTTGGCGCAAACTTCATGGCGTCGGATGGCTACGATTGCTTTATCGTCTTTTACCTCAACCACAAGTCCCACCTGCTCCATCGTTTAACACCTCCCGTCTTAGTATGCACCCACCGCCTGTTTCCTATCAACATTATAGTCCTCCCGGCTTGCTTTGCCAACAGTGGGTGCTAATCCGCCGCCCCGCTTTTAACCGAAAGAATGAATTCCTGACAACAGCCACGCCACTCCCACCCAGGTAAAAAGCATGGCAAACCAGCCGGCCACGACAAGGGCGACGGTACGAAAGCCGCTCCAGCCACGGGTAAAGCGGGCATGCAGGTAAACGGCAAAAACAAACCAGGTAATGAGGGACCACATTTCTTTCGGGTCCCAGCCCCAGAAGCGGCCCCACGATGTATCCGCCCAGATGGCACCGGTGATGATCATCACCGTCTGGAAAAGAAAGCCGAAGACGGAAGCCCTGTACATATATTCTTCCAGCACGGCAAAAGCGGGCAGGGCTCGGGCAAAAGCACTTTTTTCTCTCAGCCGGGCTTTCAAAAGCCACATCAGGGCGACGGCAAAAGCCAGCGTAAACCCGGCATACCCCAGTACCGAAGCACTGACATGCACTTTCAGCCAGTTGGACTGCAATACGGGAGGCAGCAGGGTGTGGGCGCGGCTGATTGTCACTCTCGTAAAAATTTTGGGCACTAATGTCAGGTAAACTATGTAAAGGACAACCAGGGATGTAAGGAAGGCACCCACGGCATAATACTTGTCTTTTTGGCGCCGCTCCGTCCAGAGATAAACAAAAACGCAAGCCCAAATAAACATGTTGCCAAACTCAAAATGCCCTACAAAAGGCACGCGCCGCACATTGACCGTCCTTGTTACCAGGAAAGCACTATGCAGGGAAAAATCAAGGTGCAGCAGGCGGGATGCGGAAGGTCCCAAACTCTTTTTGCCAAAGAGAAAAATCAGGTAGCCGGCCGTTGCCGCAAGATACCCGGCAACCGCCAGAGTAAACAGTAAATTTTCAAGGAATAAACCGGTGGGGGATACTTCGATCATACCGGCCATGTTATGCTCCCACCTCTTGCTTCGTTATTATTGCTGCAATCCGAGCCAAATCATCCTCCAGGACCAGGCGGCCGCGGTAGCTGCTTCCGCCCAAATGGATTACATCCTTATCCTTTGCGCGGGCAGCATAAATCCGGCAGGGTGAGACGGCAAAGCAGAGATACAGCCCCAGAACAAGCACTGCCGCCCCGGTTAGAAGAAGGGGCCGTCCCAGATTGCGTGTCACGGAAAAAACGGCGGCATGCTGGAAGCTTGTCAGTGTCAACTCGATTTCTCCTGCCGCCGTAGAGATTACTTCCGGCTTGTTAAGCTGCAGGAAAACAGGACGCTCTCCCTGCCCGGCGGAGTTGTAGAGAATACCGGCCAGGACAGGGTTCTCCGGCAGCCAGTTTTTGGAGTAAGGCATGCCTTGCTCCGTCATGGTAAAATTGGGGAAAAACTTGAGAAAATGAATATAGGACCCTGCACCGTCCACGTAAAGAAGGTCCTGCTCAGAAACCTGTTTTCTTATCTCCTCCCCCGTAGCGGGGTTTTTTATCACTATCTCGGAGACATAGCGGAAAGTCTTGTGGTAGATGGTATTTCCCTGAAAACGCAGCGGTTCATTAATAGCCACTGTCCCGGCGGCAATTTGCCAGCCGTCTCTTGTTATCACCAGATCGCTGTAAACACGCGGCCGTACTGTAGGATCCGGTTCCTGCACCATGCAGACGCTGTCAATCCGGACGGTAAAATTGCCCTCCGGCACCTGGAAACTGTCACCGGCAATCCCGCCGCCTGCATGCTCAAAGCCGGTCAGGGAACCCACCATGGCGCCCAGCAGAATGACAAGCAGGCCGAAATGAGTCAGAAGGGAGCCGAAATAGCCGGACCTGCCTTTTTCGCCGAAAATATTTTTCCCTGCCGGACCCTCAATCACGGAAACCTGGTAACCCAAAGTTTGGAGAGCGGCAGCCGCTCCGGCAATGCCCCCGTCACCCAAATCTGCCGGTGGGAGCTTGACAGCCCGATAAAAAGGCATCTTCTTTATGGCCTCAATTGTCTGCACTTTCTGCGGCCGCAGAGCCAGGCGGGCAAGCGGCTTTACCCTCCTTAAGGAACACAGGAGCAAGTTCAGTGCCGCAAATGCCATAATGCCGACAAACCAAAAAGAGCGGTAAATGTTATCCATTGCCCTCTTCTGCTCCTGCAGCGAGGCAAAGACGGAAATGGCGGCAAACAACAGTAGCAGGATGATGCCGAGCTGCATGGAACTTAAAAACCGCAAAATCCGCCTTAAGGTGTCTTCCTTCCCGTGCCGTTGCATCATGGGTCTACTCCTTTTTCACACTGGCCGGATGTTCCGCTTCATATTTGGACGGGCACTTCACCAGGATTTTGCTGGCCGCAAAGACATCGCCTTCGAACCTGCCCGTTACAACCACGCTTTCCGCCGCAAAAAGGTTGGCCGGCATCTTCACCCTGGCAACCACCGGAACAATCTCGCCATTTTCATCCTGCATGTGAAAAGAAAAAGCATTACTATCAATTTCTTCAGCCGTGCCAGCAACTGCAAGGCCTTTCACCTGGGCGGGACGACCGCTTCTCCTGGCCTCGGCAAAGGTTACATAGGTACTCATGGCGCCGCGGGCGGTGATGATGACGCCTGCGGTGAAGACGACAAAAAGCAGCACCAGTACAATTTTGTCATATCTCTTCACGGCGCTCCGCCTCCTTCAGTTTCAGCTCAAGGCGCAACAGGTAGAGGAACAGGCCGAGCCAGGTAACCAATGTCACTGCCAGCACAAAAATGAGTTCATCCCACACTTTCCGCTTCCCCCCTCTTTTCTTCCATTTTGTCCAGCAGGGCTTCCAGCCTGGTCACCAGCTTGTACATCCAGGCATAAAGGCCGGTAAAACCGGCCAGTGCCGCAAGAAAAACGACAAGCATCTTCCTGTCCATATCAAAGCCGCCCTGTTCAAGGTTAATCACGTCGGGGTGAAGCGATGTATAGACGCGGGGGACAACAAAAACCAAAAACGGGACCGTCAAAAAAGACAGGACTGAATAAACGGCGGAGAGGCGGGCGCGCCGGTCCTGGTCGGAGACGGCACTGCGCAGGACGAAATAGGCTGCGTAAATCACAAGCAGGACGGCAATGGATGTCTGGCGGGGATCCCAGTTCCAGTACCAACCCCAGGCGGCGCGGCTCCAGATGGCGCCGGTAACGGTTGCCAGGAGGCAAAAAACTGTTCCCAATTCGGCGTTGATGCGTGCCTGCCTGTCCAGGCGGAGTTCCCCGCGGCGCAGATAGCCGACGGCATTCAGCATGGACATCAAGTAAGCCAGGACGGCAAGCCAGGCGGCCGGCACATGGTAGACAATGATGCGCCCGGTTTGCCCCAGCCCCTGGGTTGCCGGCATATAAAGGAATGATGCCAGAATAACTGCTGTCATCCAAATTCCAAGCAGGATTTGCCAGAACACTCTTTTCTCTCCTTCTTTACTCTTCGGCAGTGTTTTTATTCATCCCAGACATAGGGGAAAAGCAGTAGGGAAACTGCCAGGGCCGCACCGTTATAACAAAAGAGGAACAAAATATCGGCCGCTACCGCCCGCTCTCCTGCAAAGCACGTTCGCGTGCCGCAGATGGCGCCAAGCAAAAGCGGCAGCAGGATGGGAAAAGCCAACACAGTCATCAGGGGTCCCCTGGTGCCTGCTCTGGCAACTATGGCCGCCACAATGGTGCTGGCGCCGGCCAGCCCCGCCACCCCCAGCAGGACAACGGCCAGGAAAGGGAAAGGATATGCCACCGTTTGGTGTATAAGGACCAAAAAAAGCGGCACCACCAGGACGGCCAGACTGAAAAGCAGGGTAACATTAAACAAATACTTGCCGATAAAGACGGGTTCAGGGCGGGCTGCCAGCTTTAAGGCGGTCACAGTGCCCGCTTCTTCTTCTTGCACAAAAGTACGGGACAGCCCGGCCATGGCGGCAAAGAAAAGAATAACCCAAAGCAGTGCCGCCGCCAGGCCGGCATCAAGCACAACACCGCCCACCGCAAAACTAACCGCCACTAGCGTGGTGAAAGCAAACATCAGCAGGGCGCTGTAAGCGTAGCGTGTCCGAAATTCAATGCGCAGGTCCTTGCACCAGATGGCCAGTCCCCGGCTGACCCAAGGCAAGCGTTTGATCACCGTAGGACACCTCCCCCGGTTCATTGGTGGCCATAATGACAATGCCGCGATCTTTTTGTCTGCGGATGATTTCGGCAACAACAGCCACACCGGTTTCATCAAGGTTGCTTGTAGGCTCGTCCAGCACCAGGATCTGCGGTTCATGCAGGAGCGCATAGGCATATTTCAGGCGCTGCTTCATGCCGGAGGAATATGTACCGACCAAATCGCGCCCCCGCCCCGCAAGGCCCACAAAGGTAAGCAGGTCGCGGGCTTTTGCCGGGGAAAAAGGCAGGCCGCGCACTCCGGCAAAAAACTCCAGATTCTCCACGGCGGAAAGCTCCCCGTACAGTTCCAGCTCGGGCGACACCAGCCCGATATGCTCCCTGCTTTCCTCCCGGGCAAGCAGCTTACCGTCGACTGTAATTTCCACCTCTCCCGATGTAGCCGGGACCAGACCGCAAATGATGCGCAGCAAGGTAGTCTTGCCGGCACCGTTGGGCCCGTGCAGGACAAAAACAGAGCGACCGGGAATGGTGACGGAAATGTCCGCAAACAGCCTGCGGCGCCCGTATGCTTTTGTAAGTTTTTTTAGCACCACTTTCGTCTGCATCTGTTTACTCCTTTTGTCTTTTGAGGCACATTGGACCATCAGCTTAGTATGTCCACGTAGCCTGTTAAAAATTACCTGATTTCAGTAAAAAATGAATCTTTACAGACAAAGCGCCGTTTTGGCGCTTTTTATCTTTCTGCAGGCCGCAGGACAAATCCTTTCCGCAGGCGGTTAATTTGTCGCAAATTGTTGCAACCAGAGGGCAAAGATCACCAGGGTCCAAATTTTGCGGCTGTTGTCCGCCCGCCCTGCGCGGTGATCGGCAAGCAGCTTGCGAATAAAAGGCAGATTAAAATAACGGGCATGGGGTCCGGCATGTAAAAGTGACGCCACCTCCCCGGCCAGGCGGCTGCGCAGCCAGACCCTGGTGGGTACGGGAAAACCACGTTTGGGCCGTTTTACCGCGGATGGCGGCACAAGATCGGCAAAAGCCCGGCGCAGCACATATTTTGTCAACCCGTTTTTTATTTTATAGCAGGTGGGGATAGTGGCGGCAAATTCAAAGACATGGTGGTCCAAAAAAGGCACCCGCAGCTCCAGGGAATTGGCCATGGTCATTTTATCCGCCTTGACCAGGATATCTCCCACCATCCAAGTATGCAAGTCAAGATACTGCATGGCCGTAACATCATCATACCGCCGCGCTTCCCTGTAGAAGGGAGCCGTCACGGCCGTGGGAGGCGTGTATTTTTTTTGTTTCAGCAGTTGCTGTTTTTCCGCTTCTGTAAAAATAAAAGCATTGCCGAAAAAGCGCTTTTCCAGGGGAGTTGCCGCCCGCCGCAGGTAGTTTTTCCCGGGAAGAAAGCCGGGCCAAAGCGAAGCTGCGGCAGACACTAGAGGCCGGGGCAAAAGAGTCATGGGACGCAGGGCCTGCGGCTCACGGTAAATCCCGTAGCCGCCAAAGACTTCGTCCGCCCCTTCCCCCGACAGGGCTACTGTAATTTTTTTACGTGCCATGCGTGCCACGTAATACAGGGCAATGCCTGCCGGATCAGCCACCGGGTCGTCAAAATGCCAGACAAGTTTGGGGAGGTTGTGCCAGTATTCTTCCGGGGCTATCACGTATTCTTCATGGTCCGTTTCCAGGTAGCGGGCCGTTTCCGCCGCCTCGGACAATTCACTATAGCCTTCCTCCGCATAGCCTACACTGAAAGTGGAGACAGGCCCCAGCTCTCGCAGCAGGCTGGCAATCACCGTGGAATCAATGCCGCCGGACAGAAAGGCCCCCCAGGGTACATGGGAGCGGGTATGCAGGCGCACCGCTTCCCTCAGAACCGCCCGCGTCTCCTCCGCCACCTCGTCCAGGAGCCGCTTTTGGGGTAAAAAAAACGCCTGCCAGTAACGGGTGAGAGCAAGTTTGTTCCCCTGCCAGACGAAATAATGTGCGGGCGGAATTTTATATACGCCTGCAAACATGGTTTCCGGCTCGGGCACATACTGGAAAGTCAGGTAATGGGGCAGGGCCCCGGCATTGACACGTGCCGTAAAACCGGGCAGCCTGGCAAAAGCTTTTGCTTCCGAAGCCAAGGCAAAATAGTCCGGCGTTTCCGTATAATAAAGCGGTTTAATGCCAAAGCGGTCGCGCGCCCCGAAAAAAAGCTGTTTCTTTGTGTCATAGAGGCAGAAGGCAAACATGCCCCGCAGGCGGCCCACGCAGTCGAAGCTGTCTTCTTCATACAGGTGCAATATAACCTCGGAGTCGCTGTCGCTGCGGAAGTCATGCCCCCGCCGTAGGAGCTCCTCCCGCAACTCCAGGTAGTTGTAAATGGCGCCGTTAAAAACTAAAAGCAGTGACCCGTCCTCATTGGCCATGGGCTGGCGCCCTCTCTCGGACAGGTCGATAATTTTCAGCCGGCGGAAAGCCAGGGCTGCCGGGCCACTAAACCTGACGGCACTTTCGTCAGGGCCGCGGTGCACAAATGTTTCCGTTGCTTTCTCCAAATCCGGCCAGCGCTTGCCGCCCCCTTTTTGCCAAAGGCCGAGAAAGCCACACATATGTAAACCTCCTTGGGAAAAGATCAGTTTACTATATGCGGCCTTCCGCTTTTTGGGCATAGGTGACGGGCAAACTTTCCGCACTTTTCACTTGCCGAGCTACGGAAATATTTACAGCTTCAGGTCATAATCGCCGTATTTTATCAGCCCGATTTTGCGCAGCCATTCGCTAAAGAGCAAAGACAGTACGGCCGGCAGGATATAATGCAGAAGCAGAATACGCCAGAGAACTGGCAGGGAAAAGCCCATGGCATCCAGTGTGCCGATTTGTCCCACAAAGCCGCTTGTCCCCATACCGGCACCGTAGGGCAGGTTCTCCATTTTTATCAGCGTGGTGGCAATGGGGCCCAAAATGGCGGAGGCCAGCGTGGGCGGCACCAGGATCCAGGGGTTGCGCACAATGTTGGGCACCTGCAGCATGGATGTGCCCACACCCTGGGCAATTAAGCCTCCCCAGCCGTTTTCCCGGTAGCTGGCCACGGCAAAACCGATCATCTGGGCGGAGCAGCCCACCGTGGCCGCCCCGGCCGCCAGGCCCCCCAGTTCCATCATCATGGCCAAAGCGGCGCTGGAAATAGGAGCTGTCAGTACCAGTCCCATCACTACGGAAACAATGATCCCCATGGGAATGGGCTGCAGTTCCGTTGCCCTCATGATCAGCCTGCCGAGCGCCAGCATAAAGCTGTTGACCCAGGGGCCCACCACGGCGGCGGCGGCTACTCCTGCCAGGATGGTAACAGCAGGTGTGACAATAATGTCAACTTTCGTTTCCTTGGAAACGGCTTTACCAAACTCTGCCCCTACCACGGCCGCCACAAAAGCACCGGCCGGCCCGCCGCCCAGCGAAACGCCTGCTCCCCCTGTAACGGCGCTGGCAAACAGTGCCAGCGGCGGGGCTTTCAGCCCGTAAGCCACGGCAACGCCGATGGCCGGGCCGTACAGGTTTTTGGCAAGATTGCCGCTCTCCACTAAAAATTTCAGAATTACATTTTCTCCCAGCAGGTTAACCAGCTGGTTCCCCAGTGTTTCCAGGATAACTCCCACAATGAGCGAGGCAAAAAGGCCCAGGGCCATGGCGCCAAGCGCGTCAATAAAATAACGCTCCAGGGAAAAAACAATATTTTTGCGGGCCAAAAAGCCTTCTTTTTTTTGCATCGTCCTCCTCCTCCCCTGACAGAGAATCCACCTATAAAGTCACCCTGATGCTGCCCGCAGCGCCACGAACCACATGACCGATAACGGCTGCCGGGACATGACGCCGCTGCATGGCGCCAAGCAAGGCGTCGGCCCTGTCCTGCGGGACGGCCATCAGGAGCCCGCCCGACGTCTGCGGGTCGCATAAAATGTCTATTTCCCGCTCGCCCACGGCGCCGGCCGTCTCCAGGCCGCAGGCCACGTACTCCCTGTTGGCATAAGCACCGCCCGGGATAAGGCCCATGCCGGCTGCATGCACGGCTCCGGGTAAAAGCGGTACCCGGTTGAAAGAAATCTCCATGGCCACCTTGCTGGCCAGAGCCATTTCACGGGCATGCCCCAAAAGACCAAAGCCGGTGATATCGGTGGCGGACGAGACGCCTACCTCCAGCATGGCGGCGGCGGCAGCCTTGTTCAGGGTGGTCATGGAAGCTATGGCGGCGTCCAGTTCGCCCGCCCGGTCCATGCCCGCTTTCACTGCCGTCATTACCAGGCCGGTGCCGACGGGTTTGGTTAATACCAATACATCACCGGGCTGTGCACCTCTGTTGGTCACAAGCTTGTCCGGGTGAACCAGCCCGGTAACGGAAAGCCCGTATTTGGGCTCCTTGTCTTCCACGCTGTGGCCGCCCACGATTATGGCGCCCGCTTCGGCAACTTTGTCGGCGCCGCCTTTAATGATTTCCGCCAGGATCTTGATGTCCACACTTTTGGACGGGAAGCAGACAATATTCATCACCAACTTCGGTTCCGCACCCATTGTATAGACATCTGACAAGGCATTGGCGGCCGCAATTTGCCCGAAAGTAAAAGGATCATCCACGACGGGGGTGAAAAAATCCAGCGTTTGCACCAGAGCCAAGTCAGAGCGAAGGCGGTAAACACCTGCATCGGCAAAAGCGTCGCAGCCGATTAAAAGGTCAGGGTCGGAAACGGCAGGTAAATGGCACAGTACCTGTGCCAATGCCCCGGCAGGCATTTTGGCCGCTCACCCGCCGCTGGTAGTCAGGAAAAGCAGACGGACTTCTTCAGCCATTGTTTTCACCACTCTCACAATTGTTCGGATCCAGGCGCCAGAGTACGCGTTCTTCTCCCAGGCGCCGCGTCCATTTCAGACGGTCGAATGTTTCCAGCAAAGGCAGGACATATTTCCGTGTGGAGCCCAGCTTTTCCCGGAATTCCCCGGCCGCCAGCGTTTTATGGGACAAAAAATGCCGGCACAGTTCCTGTTTGGCATGCCGGAAATGGCTGCTGTGCAGGGCAAACTGTTCATCGAGACGGACCAAGACACCTGTATGTACCAGATAAGCAAGCAATTCTTCAGTTTGTGCCACGCCGGCGTTGATTGCCGCCGCCGCTTCTTTCACGCTGGGCGGTTTATATCCTCCCGCCAGGTAAAGCTCCGCCAGTTTCGTCAACTGTTTTTCTTCCTGAGCCGTCGGTTTGGGTGTAAAATTGGCCAGAGCAACCAGGTCCTCGGCAATTTTAACGCTGCCCGCGGCGGCAAGCCGCTCCAGCAGCCAATCATAAACCTTAACCGGCAGCTCCCCGGGCAGAGCTCCTTTCAGCTCCGCCCTTGACATACCTGCCGCCAAATGGCGGTTGCGGTGAAAGAGAGCAAGTGTGTCCACCAGGCGGTCTTCCCACTCCTTGGCGGCATGGGCGGGGAAAAAGATATCACCGGCCTGCCGCAGTCTGTCCTCTTGCACCAGCCTTAAAAGCAGCTGATCCAACACCTCGGGAGCCAAACCGGATTCTTTGCGCAGAATATTGATGGCAACGGCGCCTTCCCGGCTGATGCGCTGCAAGAGCGGTACGGCCGGATCTCCCTGCTCCAGCTCCTTTAACCGTTCCAGGACGTCTTGGCGGAAACGTTTATGCTTTTCCGGCCGGGCATCCAAGACAATGCCGCCGCCAATGGTAGTCATGGGTGAAAAACTGCGGATCACAAAACGGTCATTATGCTGCGCCACCAGCTTTTTTTCCAAGCGCAGCTGGACAGGCGCCTCCTTGCCCGGTTCAAGCTCATCCCGGTCCAAAAGAACCACCCGCCCCACAGCACGCCCTGTCCCCAAGAAGACATGGACACGCGTCAGATTTTTCAGCGCCCGCGGCACGCCGGGCAACAGCTTTAATTTTGCATCCAAAAGATAGGTGGCTTCCAGCGAACCGGGGGCAGCCAGGACACTACCACGCGGCAGTGCTTCTTTTCCCAGGCCGGAAAGATTTACTGCGGCTCGCTGTCCCGCCACAGCCGCTTCCGTCTGCCGCCCGTGGACTTGCAGTTGCCTGACACGGGCAAATCTCCCAGCCGGCAGGACTTCCACCATCATGCCGCTGCGGATCGTCCCGGCCAGCACAGTGCCTGTCACCACCGTACCAAAGCCGGCCACAGTAAACACCCTGTCCACCGGCAGGCGCAGCGGTGCCTGTACATCCCTGGCGGACATTTCCGCTGTAATCTCATCAATAGCTTGCACCAGCTCCGGTAGCCCCTTGCCTGTCTGGGCCGAGACACGGAAAAAAGGCGCCCCCTCCAGAAAGGTTCCCGCCAGTGCTTCCCGCACTTCCTCTTCCACCAGGTCTAGCCATTCTTCATCTTCCACCAGGTCAATCTTGGTTAAAACCACCACTCCGCGGGCAATCTGCAATAAATCCATGATCGCCACATGTTCACGCGTCTGCGGCATGACGCCTTCCGTTACGTCAACCACCAGCAGCACCAGGTCAATGCCGCCTATTCCCGCCAGCATATGATGAACAAAACGCTCATGACCGGGGACGTCAATGACACCCGCCAGGCGGCCGCCGGGCAGTTTAAAGGGAGCAAAACCAAGTTCAATGGAGATACCGCGCTTTTTTTCTTCTTTTAGCCGGTCGGTATCTATTCCGGTCAATGCTTTAATCAATGCCGTTTTCCCGTGGTCCACATGACCGGCCGTGCCGATAATCACGTGAGACACGCTACCACCACTTCCTCTTCGGCCACCTCAATGGTCCGGGGATCAAGAAGCAGCCAGTCATCCTGCACGCGCCCTATCAGAGACGGGGTGCCGGTCCGCAGTTTCCGCACCCATTCCGCCTGGGGCATCTTTTTATGCCGCAGGGCAACCACAAAGGTGGGAAGACGGGTTAAGGGCATGGCCCCACCGCCGACAAAGGAATAATCTTCCCACACGGCAACTGTCAGGCTGTCGGGCGCCCTCTCATGCAGAGCGGCAGCCAGGCGTTCCGCCCGCCGTTTCAGCGTGTCTTTGGGCATGGTAAGCATGGCCAGGACGGGGATCTCACGCAGTGGATCGCCAAAGAGATAAATCTGTAAAGTTGCTTCCAGGGCAGCCAGGGTAATTTTGTCCGGCCGCAGTGCACGCAGCAGCTGGTTCTTTTTAATGCGCTCCAGAAAGGCGCGTTTGCCGAGAATAATCCCGGCCTGGGGGCCGCCCAGCAGTTTGTCGCCGCTTAAAGTCAGCACGTCCACCCCCGTGGCAATGCGTTCCGCCACCAGCGGTTCCCGTTCCAGGCCGAAAGCAGACAGATCCACCAGGAGACCGCTGCCCAGATCTTCCATCACGGGCAGTCCCACTGACCTGCCCAGTTCGACCAGTTCCTCCACTTCCACCGCTGCGGTATAGCCCACCACCCTGTAATTGCTGGTATGTACTTTTAAAAGCAGGGCCGTCTCTTCATCCACTGCCTGCTCATAATCGGCATAATGAGTTTTGTTGGTGGTGCCTACTTCCACCAGCCGGGCACCGCCGGCAGCCATCACTTCCGGAATGCGGAAACTGCCGCCGATCTCCACCAATTCGCCGCGGGAAACAATCACTTTTTTCCCTGCCGCCAGTGTATTTAACGCCAGCAGGACGGCCGCCGCATTGTTATTGACAACGCAGGCCGCCTCCGCTCCTGTCAAGGCTGTCAGCAGCCGCTCCACATGGGCGTGGCGCAAACCGCGCTTGCCGGAGGGCAAGTCCATTTCCAGGTTACAGTAACCTGCAGCCCGCTGCATGGCCTCTTTTGCCGCTTCAGCCAGCCTGGCGCGTCCCAGGTTTGTATGCAGCACAGTCCCGGTGGCGTTGATGACACGCTGTAGGGAAGGCTGCCGAAGCTGTTGCAGCCGGGCAAGCGCTCTTTCCGCCACCGCTTCCGGTGTGCTATTAAACTCTTCCAGTTCCTCCCTGGATGCTGCCTGCAGGATCTGCCGGCGCAGGCTGCCGATGATTTCCTGCACAGCCCCGACAAGCAACTGATGAGGAAAGCGCTCTCCCCCTGCCCGCCGGGCTGCCGCCAGGACTACGTCAACCCCGGGCAAGGCGCGCAAATATGCCTGCCTCCAGTTTTCAGCCATTTTTTTCACCTGCTGACGCTGTCTTGTCATGTCACTAATTATATAGCGTCATCCGGGTAAACGCAAGAGAGCAGACTAAGCGGCACGCTTAATCCGTGCCGGCCGGTGCCGGGGCGGCCGAGGCACCGGGCTAAAGAGAAAACGGCAGTAAAAAAGCCCCGCATTTGTTGGCAAGGGCTTTTAGCTAAAAGTATGGCAACATGATTTCTCTCCGGCTTTTGACAAATCGGCTTAAGAGGAGATGCGAAACTGCCTGGCTATTCCCCTGGTAAACTCGTCAGCCATTTTGAGCACATGTTTCTCCCCTTGATCGTAGAAGAAAATATCCTCTTCATAGTCTCCATTGAGCCTGGCAAGCGCCTGATCCCTGACCTGGTCCAGGTGCACCCTCCACAGCCGCTCCATTTCCTGCCTGTTCCAGAAAGGATTGATACGGCTTAAGAAAGCGGCAATTTCATCTCCGTTGGCGTACCATCTTCTCTCCGCTTCCTGCGCCGCTTCAACGTCCCCGGCCTTGGCTGCCTGTACAAGCTCCGCCGCCAGTACCAAATGCTCGGTAAACAGGGTTTCGACCCTGTCTGCGGTTTGCTTGCCGTAAAACCTTCTGAACACGGCGGCAAAGTCCCCCGGGTTGCGCAGAAGTCTCCGGGTAACCGGCTCCACGTCAGCAAGGTCTTCAACAATACTGATAATGGTCATCCTGGTCCAGGCAGCATGCTGCTCCCATAGCATCCGCATGGTATTGTTTAGCCAAAGGAACCCTGTCTTTTCAGGGAAAGATGCCATCCAATTCACTCCTGAGCAATTTTATTACCATAATATGTTCCTCTGGCATTATTAGTTACAGCGGCAGATAGAGGCGGAAACAACTGCCTTTCCCGGGGGTGCTTTCCACCGTCACCCGGCCGTGCATTGCCTCGGTCAGTTCCCGGACGATGGCCAGGCCGATGCCCGATCCGCCGGTAGCCCGTGTCCGCGAGGGGTCCACACGATAAAAACGCTCGAAGATATGGGGTAGGTGCTCCGCGGCAATGCCGCTGCCCGTATCGGCCACAGCAATCACCGCTTCACCGTCCGCCGCCGTCAGCGAAATTGTCACCTGCCCGCCGGCAGGCGTGTATTTTGCCGCATTTATCAGCAAGTTGGCCAGTACCTGGCCAAGAAGCCCCTTGTCCGCCTGTACAGCAACTTCCTCATCCGGCAGCTCAAGGACAAGGCTGATGTCTTTCCGCTTCATGAGCGGCCGGTAGCGTTCCGTCTCCGCCGCCAGAAAAGCATTTAGGGGCAACAGTTCAAACTGCGCCGCCCTCCGGCTGTATTCGGCCTCCGCCAGCCGCTGCAAGTCTGTGATCAGACCGCCCAGGCGGATAGATTCTTCAAGGATGGCCGTAAGATGCTTTTCATCCGGCGGCAGGACACCGTCCCGGAAAGCCTCCAGGTAGCTTTGAATTGTTGACAGGGGCGTGCGCAGTTCGTGGGAAATATCGCTGGTCAGTTTTTTCCGCAGGTCGCTCTGGGCTTCCAGGCGAGAAGCCATCCGATTCATAGTTTCCCCCAGCACAGCCAGCTCGTCATCCCCGCTGACACGTACACGGGAAGTAAACTGGCCCCGTCCCCATTTTTCCGCCGCCGCGGCCAGCACTGTCAGACGCCCCATCAGGCGCCGGGCCATCTTGCTGCCAAAATAGGCGGCGGCAAGAATGGCCAGTAGACCGGTGATGACAGCACTGATAAGCACCATGCGGCGGAAAAGCAGTGCTTCCGCCGACCAAAGGCCCTGCTGCCCCAGGTAGACAATTTCCACCACCCCTACCTGTTCACCCTGGACATAGAGGGGGTAGGCGGCCGCGTTGCCACGCAGCTCCTGCCGCCGCCGCCAGTAATCGCTGTGCATCCCCCGCATCATGCCTGTCAGAGAGTCGACAATAAGCCTCCCTTTCAGGTCGTAAACTTTAATCTGCGTGCCGGTGGTGGAACCAACATACATGGTGGATAAGCGGATAGCCTGCCAGGAGGTGCTCCGGCTGTAGAGCTCGGCCAAGGTATCCAGAATAAGGCGGTTTTGTTCTTCCTGTACTTTGCCCAGATAACGGGTGAAATTAAAAGTGAGGGCAAGATTTATCAGGACGGCAACAAGGACAATACCACCCACTGCCAGGGCAACCATGGACAGTGTAATTCTTCTTGTCAGGCTGGATTGCATCTTAATCACCTACAAATTTATAACCGACGCCGTACACAGTCCGGATGAAACGCGGCCTCTCGGGGTGCGGCTCCAGTTTCTGCCGCAGGTTTTTTATGTGGCTGTCTATAGTGCGGTCAAAACCGGTAGCATAAACTCCCTGAACAATATCCATAAGTTCGCTGCGGGAAAAAACACGACCAGCATTTTTAGCCAATGCTACCAGCAGTTTGTATTCCGTGGCTGTCAGCTCAATTTTTTGGCCGTCAAAAATAACTTCATGCCGTAAGGTGTCTATCACCAGTCTCCCGTCGGCAAATTCCAGCACATCGGCCAGCAGTAGGCCGGGGGTATTCCGTGCCCGCCGCAATACGGCCATGACGCGGGCCACCAGTTCCCCGGGGCTGAATGGCTTGACGATATAATCGTCCGCACCCAGTCCCAGGCCCAGGATCTTTTCCTCTTCCGCCCCCTTGGCTGTCAGCATGATGATGGGGACAGCATTGCCCGCCCGGCGCAGGCGTTTTGTGACCTCTTCCCCGCTCAGGCCCGGCAGCATCAGGTCGAGCACAATGAGGGCGTAATCCCGGTTTTGGGCCAACTGCAGAGCATGCATGCCGTCCGCCGCCGTCTCCACGGCAAAACCTTCTTTCTCCAGGTAGGCACGTATCACATGGGTAATTTTCTCTTCATCATCAACCACGAGGATTCTTTCCATACACTCACTCCCGACCCGGGCCTTTTTCTCTACTATAAAGCAAGAGAAAAGCCGACACAAGTCCGGCTTTTCCCCGCAGAATCTTCCTGTTATGCATCCGGCGCGGCGATGTCTTTTTGCCGGTATACGGGACACCTCCCGCAGCCGCCGCGGCCAATGCCGCGCCCGCCCCCTCTGCCGCGCCCGGGGCTGCCAAAACCGAATGTATAATTGCCTGCATCCATCTGCTGTCTGCGGTATTCATGTATTTCCGCGAGTCTTGCTTTGATCTGTGCCGCTTCTTCTTCCGTAATCAGGCCTGCTTCAGCCTGTTTGTCCACAATCTGCTCGCGCAGGCCAAACATTTGCTCATACAACTCCCGCAGTTCGCTTTTCCGGGAGTCTGTCAGCGCCAGGGCAGCCGGCACGGCCACCACCGTCAGCAAGGCAACAACCAACAGAATCACCAGGCTTTTTTTCATGCCACACACCTCCAATGTTGTTTGTCCCCTTCTATCATATCCCTGTTTTGTGTATAAGTTATGGAGAAAATGTGGAGATCTTGTGGAGATGTGCGTCAGGTGCGGGTAGGAGTTTAGAATTCAACTACAGACTTATAGTCTTTCATTAAAACTGAATGTACCTGCTTGTCCAGCTCTTCCAGAGTCCACTTTTCCTTCCCTTCTTTTTTAATCTCGTTGACGGGCTCGGGATTGGTGAAAACAGAAATTCTATTGCCGGCCACCGAGAAGATGGCGCCGCTGATATTGGCTGCTTTATCTGTACACAGGTAGGCAATAAAGGGTGCCAAATATTCAGGCTTAGGCGTAATCTCAATGGGGAAATTAAATTTCGGATCTAGGAAGATGCTCTCCTCCGTTCCGCGAAACGCTCTTTCATGCGCTTCCAGTTCTACGGAAGCACGCGTATAGGCAAAAGGAGAAATGGCGTTGCAGGTAATATTGTACCGGTAAAGCTCCATGGCCACTGCGCGTGTCAATCCCACGACGCCGGCATTGGCCGCGCAGTATTCCGCATGCCTGATCACGTCGCCCAGAAAAGCCCGGGAAGTGGTGTTAACAATACGGCCCCAGCGCTTTTCCTTCATATAGGGAACGGCATGGCGGATCACATTAAAATGGCCTTTTGGCTTGGTATTGTTTACATGGTCCCACAGCTCCGGCGTAATTTTATCCACCGGGCTGAAGCCAAATGTTCCGGCAATGTTGACCACAATATCAACGGAGCCGTATGTTTTGACAGCCGTTTCCACAAGGTCGGCCGCTACCTGAAAGTCGGAAATATCGCCAAAAAACGGTGTAGCTTCACCGCCTGCTTCCCGGATGGCCTGGGCGGTTGTTTCCGCATCGCCCGAGAGCTCGGCCATCATTTTTTCCGTCCATTCCAGGTCGGCAGGGCTCAGGTGGGCAAGATCCCGCTCCGTCAGCTGGGCATAACCGGTGGAGTGCCTGCGGCGGTTATTGGTAACTACCTTGACACCCTGCTCGGCCAGATACATGGCCACAGCCCGGCCGATACCCTGCCCCGAGCCTGTAACAATTGCTACTTTTCCTTTTAGCGAAAGTGACACTGTCATCTCCTCCTTCAAATGAAATCTTTTCCTGTTGTCCTTATTGTAACATAATTAGCCGCCTGCGAGCCATCCTGTTTTTGTCTGAAAAACGCACCCTCCCCTTCTTTTCCGGCAGGCAGCCCGCCGGCAAACAGGCGTAAAGCGGGACTTTCGGGAGAAAAAAGCATTCCGTCGGCAGGGAAAAAGGGAAAGCGTGCGAATTAGATTTCTGGGAGGTGTTTCTTGATGCGTGTCATCGCCCTCAATTTCGCCGACGCAGATTTTGCCACGCCCGGCACGTACCGGGAATACATGCTGGAAAAAGTGTCACCCCTGCTTACTGCAGACAAGACCGCCCTGGTAGTGCTGCCGGCTCACTCCGCCCTGCTTCTGGCTTGGAGCTTCGGGGATTTGGGGGATGTGCAGTCGCTGGACGAAGCCGTTCTGCAGTTTGTGCAGTTGTCCTCCTGGCCTGCCGCCTGGTATGAGCAGCAACAAAAATTGGCCCGGGAACTGAACATTTGGTTTATTCCCGGAACAGTTCTGGTCAGGGAAAACGGCCGCCTGTATCACGAAGCACCGCTCCTGAATCCGCAGGGCAGAATCTGCGGACGGCAAAAACAGCTTTTCCTCACGCAGCAGGAAAAAACTTGGGGGCTGGCACGCGGCACCAGTGCGGAAGTATTTGCCACGCCTTTCGGCACACTGGGCATTATTGTCGGCACCGATGCCTGGTATCCTGAAACAGGCCGCATCCTTGCTTTAAGCGGTGCCGGGCTCATTTGTCATCCCGGAGCCGTGCCGGAAGAGAATCATACCTGGCTGCAATTTGCCGGCATGTGGAGCCAGGTGCAGCAGAACCAGTTCTTTTGTGTGGAAAGCCAGCTCTGCACGGAAATTGCCGGCTACCGGGCAGGCGGGAATACGCTTATTCATGCCCCCTGTGAAATGACTGCCGGCAGCAGCGGGATTCTGGCCCGCGGCGGGCAGGACGGCGGACCGGTGGTGGCTGAGCTGGATGAAGAAAGGCGCCGGGAAGTCATCTCCCGCTATCCGTTGCTCAAGCTTTTGCAGCCTGAGGCATACAGCCCCATTTACCCGGAGAAAGGAGAAAGGTCATGAAATTGCAGGAACGCCTTTTCCTCTCTTACCTGGCCTGGCGTACCCGCCCGGCGGTCATACGCCGCCACCTACAAAAAATACGCCTGCCGGAGCGCAGGCAGGTCACGTTCCCTGCAGCGGATAAAATCCGGGTGGCTGCAGCGCAGGTGGAAGCTAAACTTTTTAAAGACGTCCGTGCCTATGTGGATGAAATGGCCCGTATTGCCCGCTCAGCCGTGCGTGATGGGGCACAACTGCTTGTTTTTCCGGAAAACAACAACTACCAGCTGCTGGGACTGCTGCCGGGTGTGGACAAGCTGGCAAAAGAAGCGAAAACTGCCGGCGGCCCGGAAAAACTGCCGGTGGCGGACTTGTTCCGCGCGGTGGGTCCCATATTCCTGCGCATAGCAACCGTCACTTTCAGCTGGCTGGCAAAACGCCTCGGGCTGTATATCGTTGCAGGCAGTTTCCCTTGCCCCGAGGGCGGCAAAGTTTACAACAGGGCATTGCTTTATGCTCCCGACGGCAGCTTGCTGGGCAGCCAGGACAAGGTGCACCTGATGCCGCTGGAAATAAGCTGGGGCTTTTCTCCGGGAAAAGTTTTCCGCGTTTTCCCCGCGGCCTTTGGCGGCCTGGCGGCGCCCGTCTGTATGGATGCCACCTACTATGAGACTTTCCGCGTCGTGGCGGCCCTGGGAGCGGATATTGTCGCCGTACCCATCGCCAACCCGGAGGAATACAATGCTTACCTGGCCCTGCGCGGCATCTGGCCGCGGGTGCAGGAAACGCCTGTTTACGGGATTAAAAGCGCCCTTGTCGGCAAGATACTTGGTTTTACCCTGACCGGAAAGGCGGGTGTGTTCTCCCCGCTTGAGCTGACGCAGAGCGGCGACGGAGTCCTGGCGGAAGCAAAAAGCTTTGACCGGGAAGAACTGGTCACGGCTACACTTGACCTTGCCGCGCTGCGCCGCCTGCGCGCACACCACCCGCGGCTCATGGACAGCAACCCGGAATTTATGGCCAAATATCTTCCCCGGCTTTATCAGGCCAACGCCAAGTAAGGCGTTGGCTTTTTACTTTGCCGCCCCGGCCTGCACTTCCTTTTCCGGGTAAAAGTAAAAGATAATGCAGCCAACTAGAACAAAAACGGCGGCAACGGGCCCCGTCAGTTTCACTCCCAGCGGCTCCGCCGCCGTCCTGCCGAAAAGCTGGAACAAGAGACCTGTCAACAAGGTGGACAGCCCCAGAATCATTTTCAGGATGAGCCCCTGCGTGCCAAAATACATGGCCTGCCGCTGCTGCCCCGACAGTCCGGTCTCCAGATCGGTAATGGCGGCAATAATGGCGTCTGGCAGGACAAAAAGAGTTGCCAACGGGATACCCGCTACAGCCATCAAGATCAGGGCGGCAGTTTGGGCGGACATGCCGGCGACAGGCTGCCCCAGGAAGTAGAACAGCGGCAGCAGCACGGCAAACAGGAAGAGCGAAATTAGCATGACCATTCGCTGACCTATTTTTTGTGCCAGGACATTGACAACGGGGAACATGACAAAAGCCACGACAAAAGCCGCTGCAAAGAAAAAGGAGACCATTTCCTCCTCCTGTCCCAGAAGCACAGTGACATAAAACGGCAGGCTTACCGTCACAATATTAAAGCCAAGCCAGAAAGTGGCGTTGCCGGCCAAGTAATAGCGGAAAGCCCTGTTTTTTAAGGTTGTTACGATGGCCTCCAGGAGCCCCAGGGAAGCGGGCTCCCCTGTCACATATTGCTTTTCCCGGAGAAAAACAGGGAGATAAAGCAGGATGATGCCGATTGCCGCGGAACACCAGATCATCCCTCTAAAGCCGAAAATGTTGATAAGCACCCCCGACCCCACCAGGGCTGCAGCCACTCCCAGCAGGGAAAAGGCGGCGCGCAGGGTGGAGAGGTCCACCCTGTCGCTTTCCCTGCGGACAATCTCCGGCAGCAGTGCCAGGTAGGGGCAGACATAAACGGTAAAAAAGAAGTAATAAAGACCGGCCATGAGCGCCAGGTAAAAAAGATTTGCCTTACTGTGGGAAGCAGACGGCGGATAAAAAAGCGCCACATAAACCGCCGTATAAAAAAATGCACCGTACAGCAGAAAAGGCGTCCGCCTCCCCAGGCGGCCGCGATGGTTGTCCGACCACAGGGCTACCAGCGGATCGGCTACGGCGTCCACTATCCTGCCGAAAACCATGACGACGCCAAAAACTGCCGGCAAAAGCAGCGGCTGCTCGTCTGCCGTGTAGTAATACATCAGCCAGATAACCACAATCCGGTCCAGCATGGACCACCCGGCCGAGGAGGCGGCATACAGCAGCTTGCCCGCCCAGGTCAGTTGTTTTTGCATTTCTTCTCCCTCCCTTTATTTTTTCCTAAACGCTTGATAGAGGGCAAAACCCAGGAAGCCTGCCGCAGAGGCAAATGCCTGCCCGGTTGCGGCGCGGCCCGTCTCGGCATCAACACTTTCACAGAAAAAACCGCTGTCCAGTTTGGCTGCGGCAAAAAAGCCGCCCGCCTCCGTCCTGCCCGCCAAAAGTTCGCTGGCAGCAGCCAGGGGCCAGGGATCTCCGGCATGCCGTGATGCAGTCCCGGCAAGCACCCGCCCCGCCCGCCGGTAAGGATTATACCCGGAACAGATCCACTGCACCGTGTGCTGCCAGACCGGATCCTCCCGGCGGCAAAAACCATAATAAGGAAGCAAAAGCAGGCTGCCGGGCGGGTTGTCGTAAAGCTCGAAATTACCCCGGCCGTCCACCGCCCAGGCAA
>LSQX01118511.1_pt1 | contig 23371 bp, 20 predicted proteins | sample 654561 | NCBI WGS metagenome assembly LSQX01 (sample SAMN04489861, study PRJNA283612) | anaerobic digester metagenome | isolation source: 4 biogas reactors fed with cattle manure at either 37C or 55C with and... | place: Denmark: Kongens Lyngby | collected 2014
CCTGTTAATGGGTCGACTTCGGTAATTCTTTCGATTTCATCGCCAAACATTTCGACTCGAATAACAAACTCATCGCTATATCCTAGCATCAGTTCAATAACGTCGCCTCTGACCCTGAAGGTTCCGCGTTTCATTTCAATATCGTTTCGTTGGTATTGGCGATGGACTAATTCTTTGAGCAAGTCATTGCGGTCAATCATTTGGCCAACTCGCAGTGTATATAACATCTCTTGATACAGTCTTGGGTCTGAGGATGCGTAGATACAGGCCACTGAAGCTACAATGATGGTATCTCGTCGCTGTAGGACTGCGTTTAATGCCGCAAGTCGTAGCATATCGAGTTCTTCGTTAATCATACTTGTTTTTTCAATATAGGTATCTGTCTTTGGCATATAGGCTTCTGGTTGGTAGTAATCGAAGTTTGAAACAAAGTATTCAACCCGATTATTGGGGAAGAATGATTTAAACTCTGAATACAGTTGACCTGCTAATGTCTTGTTGTGGGCAAAGACGAGAGTTGGTTTGTTTACTTTTTGGATGACTTGAGAAATGGTAAAAGTTTTACCGGTGCCCGTGGCGCCTAGTAAAACCTGATGCTTCTCATTTTCATTTAATCCCTCTACTAAGGCGTCGATTGCTTTGGGTTGATCGCCTTGGGGTATATAATCACTGACTAGTTCAAATTTCATCGTACTAATTCTATTGCTGCTTCTAATTGGATATCCAATTCTCTCATTTGGCTATTGTATTTTTGGTAAACCTTCGATGAGAATTGTGAGATGTCTTGTCGTGTTATTTGATCGCTTGTATCAAGTTCATTGGCTTCTTGGTATTGATGGTATGCCTCTAATGTTTCTTGTGAGAAGTAGCCATCAAAGCGTCCTGGGTTAAAGCCTAAGAAATCTAGAGCTTGTTGAGCAAAAATGAGACTCTCTGAGACTTCATCAACGTGAATGATTTCATCTTCTTTTAAACTTGGAGTGTTTACATAAAAGACTTCATGACTCTTAACTTCTATGGTTGGTTCAATGCCTGAGTGATGGATTTTTTCACCATTTGGTGAAATCCATTGAGCAATTGTGTATTTTAGTGAGGAACCATCTGCCAATGGTAGCGTTGTTTGAACTGTACCTTTTCCAAAGGTCTTAGTTCCGACTAATTCTACGCCTAGATTGTCTCTTAATGCTAAAGCTAGAACTTCTGCAGCTGAGGCTGAATTTTGATTGATTAAGATAACGATGTCTTCAAAATTTTCAAATTGATTGTTGGTGCTAAATGTTTTAACGATATGACCATCGACATCTTCTTGTTGAATGATGACTGAATTTGGTTCTAAGAAGAATGAGGCAATTTCGTTTAGGGCTTGAAGATATCCGCCTGAATTGTCTCGTACATCGATGACGATTTTTGTGACACCATTGTCTTTCATCATTTGTAGTTCACGTTCAACTTCATTTGGGGTACTTAGTCCGAATGAATTGAGTTCTAAGTAACCAATGCCTGGTTCTAATATTTCAGCATAAGTTGTTGATGTTATTGGAGCTCGCGAAATATTTGTTTCGACTAATTCTTCATTGCGTTGGAAAACGATATTGACGATTGTGTTTTCTTCTCCTTTAACCATTTCAGAAATAGTATCGGTATCTAAATCGACGACATTAACACCGTCGACTTCTATGAAAATATCACCTGGCAAAACTCCTGCGTTTTCGGCTGGTGAGTTATTGAATACTTTTAAAACAATACTGTAACCATCGACTTGATAGTATTGAACACCAATTCCGACAAAGTTTTGGTTGATGCCTTCTTCAAAGTCTTTTAGTTCTTCTTGAGACATATAAGATGTATGTGGATCACCATTCAGTTCAAGCATTCCGTTAATGGCATTGTCCATTATCTGGTTACCTGCATCTTCCATTTCATTTGAAAAATACCAGTTATTGCTTAAGACTTCATAAATATATTGGAACTTAGAAAACTGTTGTTCTGGTGTTAACACTGGTGTGGTTGTGTTTGGGTTCTCAGGATTAACAATTGGTTGATTGTTATTTGATCGTGAATTGACTCTTCCTGTGGCCCATCCAAAAGCAAATGAAAACAACAAACCAACAATCACTACTAAAATAATTGATCGTTTGCGTTGTCTACTTTTTATTTCATCTGGCCAGAGATGCTTCTCTAGCTTTACATTTACTTTGTTGTCTTCCATAACGTCACCCTCTTAACTCTAAAGCATAGAAAACTTTTCTACGCTTATCCTATATAATACCATGATTTTATGTGTAAAAGAGTAATGACTCTGTGTGATGTTTCTAATATTATATGTGTAATTAAAAAAGAAGGTTCATATTTATGATTGACCCTTCTTTAATTAGTATATTACTTAATAACGATCTCCAACATTAAGTCCATGGACAGAACTTGGATTAACACGACATGGTGGACCTTTAACATCACAGATCCAATCAAGCGTCATCGCCACACCTTGATTGGTGAAGTTCATTGCGCCATCCCAATTATTGAGATAAGTAGATAGGCTCATGTCACCAAGATAAATAATTTCATAGTGCAGGTGCGGCCCTGTTGAACTACCTGATGATCCGACAGTACCAATCACAGAATACGTATCAAGTTGAGTTCCAATTGAGACATTAGCTGATTGTAAGTGCATATATTTAAGTGCATAGAGTGAGTTATTCACTGAGACGATGGATATCACTTGGTTACCACCATAACCGCCACAGGAATTACCTAGCCAACCATATGTTGGACAGCCAGTATATGTATATACAACAACACCTGGCCCTGTTGAGAAAATACTTGTTCCGACACTTGTCGCAAAGTCCATACCATTGTGGACAGATCCACCCAGAACTCCGTTACTTGGATAATACCAAACCCCTGCTGTGATTAGAGCATTATTGACTGGACGAATCCAGCCACTTCCGGTACCGATGTCAACTCCACCGCCACCATTAGCAATATCATCAGCGTCTTGATTTGCTTGGTCAGATTGATCCTGAAGTTCTTTGGCTCTTTCTTCTGCTGCTAAGCGCTCTGCTTCTTCAGCCGCGTCTATTGCTGCTTGGCGCTGTGCTTCGGCTTCTGCTGCTAAGCGTTCTGCTTCTAGGCGTAATGCTTCTTCACGTGAATCTAAATCAGCAAAGGAACCTAGGATTGAATCAAGATCTGTTGATGAAATTGATTGTTGAGCTTCAAGTTCTAATTGTTTGGCAACTAAGTCATCCACTTGAGCTTGATATTGAGCAACCGTTTCTTCAGCTTGAGCTTTGGCTACTTCTAAACTTTCTTTAAGAATTTGTGTGTTTTCTAAAGAATCTTCTAGGACTAATTTTTGACGCTCAAGTTCTTCTTGGTCATCAACTAAGCGTCTTTTTTCTTCTGTAAACCAATCCATTTGGTCTTTATTGTATTGGTTTATTTTTGTGACCGTATCAGCGCGTCTGATCATTTCTGTATATGATCTGCCACCAAATAAGAAGTTAACAAGTGTATTGGTATACATGTTTCCTTGTTCTGAGACGAGTCGTTCTTTGATTTGTTTTTCGACTTTTAAGATTTCAACAGCACGTTCATCAATTTGAATTTCTAATTCAACAATACTCTCTTCCATAACAACAATTGTTTCGTCTAACACAATTATTTCTGCTTCGGCTGCTTCAATTTGGATTTGTTGTTCATGAATCAGTTCATCGACTTGTGCGATATCGTTTTCAACACTCGCAATTGCTGATGAAATGTCATCAATTGATGATTGAGCTGTTTCAATTTTTGAGTTTAAGTACTCTTGAAATGATGTACAAACGGCCCGATCATCACTAGTTAATGTACTGGTACATAAGTCCCGATAATATGCTTCGTTCTCAGCAAAGTCAGCCTCATTGGCTATAGTTGGTGTTACTGCACTAAATAATAAGAGCAACCCAACTATGATTGAAAATTTCTTCATCGTGTCCACCTCAAATGTTTTGTAACTGAAATATAAGATCCGATTAATCCAACAATTAGGGATGTTCCTAATAGGATTAAGGCAATGTTTTGAACTAATGGATAAACAGGGTTGAGTGTAATTACTGAGAATAATGTGGCACTCACATCCTGATTAATTAAGTAGTTATAACCCAATATTACCACTAATATTGGAATAATTGAACCGATTAAGCCAATCAATAATCCTTCGATTAAAAATGGTGATCGGATAAAGCTATTCGTTGCGCCGACAATGCGCATGATTTCTATTTCATCTTGTCGTGAATGGATAGAAAGTTTAATCGTATTGGATATTAAGAATATGGCTAAAATTAATAATGCGACCACAAGAATTGTGCCACCAAATCGGAGTGATTCTAAGGAGTTGAGTAACATGGATGTTGCTTCTCCGCCATCACGAACTTCGTTTGGCCATGGTGCAGCATTTAAATCATCGACTACTGAAGATAGGACATCACCTGATTGGACCGTGATAATAAATGCATCTAGCATTGGGTTTTCTTCTCCGATTAAGAAGTCGTAGGCTTCTGTTTGGTTTTCTTCAATATATTGTCCAAGCGCTTCATCTTTTGAGATATAGGATACTGCTAGAATATCTGGGTTTGAGATAAGCTCAGATTCAATCGAGTCGATTTGGGCTTCATACTGTTGTTTCACTGGGACCCATACTTCTATTTCTGTTTCAATTGATTTTGTCATAGTATTAATATTATCAGTGACGATTAAGATTATTCCTAGAAATAACATCGTGAAGGTTACAACTGCGACTGATGACAAAGAGACAGAAAAATGTCGAAAGAAGCCGATGAACCCTTCCTTGATGGGTCTAAAAATCCGCCTCATTGATATAACCTCCAACATTTAAGTCTGCTACGACGTGACCATCACTTAAGACAATGGTTCTTTTCTTATATTGATTGACGAGTTGTTCATTATGAGTGACCATAATGACGGTTGTGTTTTCTGCTTCATTAATTTGTTCTAATAATTCAATAATACCCTTAGCCCGTTCTGGGTCTAGGTTTCCGGTTGGTTCATCGGCAATCAAAATAAAAGGCCGATTGGCTATAGCTCGGGCGATCGCGACTCTTTGTTGTTGACCACCTGATAATTGAGTGGGAAAGGAACTAGCTTTTTCGGAAAGATCAACTAAAGCTAAAACTTCTCTGACTCGTTTTCTGATTTGTTGATGTGGCATATTTAATGCTTCTAAAGCAAAGGAGACATTCTCAAAGACTGTTTTCTTTGGTAGAAGCTTAAAGTCCTGATAAACAACGCCGACATGACGACGAAAATAAGGAATCTTTCTTCTTTTTAATCGTCCGACATCGATATCACTGACCTTAACAGTGCCTGATGTTGGTTTTTCTTCAGCATCTAATAGTTTGATTAATGTAGATTTACCTGAACCTGTTTCACCAATGACGTAAATGAATTCGCCACGATTTACACTTAAGTTTAAATCGTATAAAGCATTGGTTCCATTAGGATACTGTTTGTAGATATTACGCATTACAATCATAGTTTACCTCGTGTTATATTTTTGGTTCAATCGAGAATCCTTCACCTTTTACTTCGGTTGCGTCATTGACGACAATGAACGCCTCTTCATCGATGCTATCAACAATATGTTGGAGCATTGGATACTGATTGGCCGGGACAACTGATAATATCATATTCTTTTCGCGCCCTGTATATCCACCTTTGGCTGCAATGATGGTTGCGCCTCGATCTAACTCATTGTGAATCCGATCTAAAATTAATTCATAATGATCGGAAATAATATAGACCGTCTTGGCGTGCATTCCTCCAGCGACGACAACTTTATCTATCACAACACCTGATGCGTAGACGGATAGAAATCCTATCAAGACTGCTTCGATGCCATAGGTATACAGACCAAGTAATACGGTGATGCCATCAACCACTTGAACAAGTGTTGCGACACGGATGTGTGTATATTTATGTAATATGAGTGGAAATACATCCATTCCTCCAGAACTACCGCCTTGCCTAAAGATTAGGCCTAGTCCCAACCCTGTTGTAACCCCTGAATACACACTGGCTAATACGGGTGAAATATCAATAGCGACTGGAAAATTGTTCAACAATTCAATAAACAGTGGGAATAGAATTGATGAGACAATTGTTTTTAATACGAACTCTTTCCCTAAAAAGATTGCCCCTAATACAAATGTAATTAATATAATAATATTGATGATTGCTTGGATGGATAATGGCACTATTGGACTAATCGCAACAGCGACTCCGGCCATCCCTCCGGATAAAATCTCAAAAGGTACAATGAAATATGAAACGCCAGCGGCTAATAGTAAATTGCCAAGGACTAAGTTGAGTACACTTCGAAATTTTTTCATATTTCCTCCTATAATTTTAATCTATTTTAAAACCTTGTTCAACTAATCAATCTTTAACAGTGATTTTAAATAACCTTGAATGAACGGATCGATATTTCCGTCCATGACTGATTGAACATTTCCAACTTCTACGCCAGTTCTGACATCTTTAACTAATGTATATGGCATAAACACATAGGACCTAATTTGAGATCCCCATTCAATGTTCTTCTGTTCCCCTTTTAAGTCAGAAATCTTGGCAGCATGTTCATGAATTCTTAAGAGTTCTAGTTTTGTTTTTAAGATATTCATCGCTTGAGCACGATTCTGCATTTGAGAGCGCTCGGATTGAACATGGACACTTAATCCGGTTGGTATATGTGTGATTCGTACGGCTGAATCTGTTTTGTTGACATGTTGCCCTCCTGCTCCGGAGGCTCGGTGAGTATCAATTTCTAGATCTTTTGGATTAATTTCTACATCGAGTGAATCGTCTAAGACTGGCATAACATCGACACTGCTAAATGAAGTGTGACGACGTCCTGAGGAGTCAAAGGGTGAGATTCTAACTAAGCGATGGACACCCATTTCACTTTTGAGGTAGCCGTAGGCATAGTCACCATCAATTTGAATTGTGACTGATTTTAGTCCAGCTTCATCACCGTCTAAATAGTTTATGACTGTGACTTTATAGCCTTTGTCACTGGCCCATCGTGTGTACATTCGATACAGCATAGAGGCCCAGTCCTGACTTTCAGTGCCACCTGCTCCGGGATGAATTTCGAGGATGGCTGAGTGCGCATCGTATTCCCCGGATAGTAGGACTAGAATTTCAAAGTCGTTGAATTCTTCGATATTTTCTTCTAATTCGATGGTGATGAGTTCGTACATCTCTGCATCAAAGTCATCTTTTAGTTCGTTGAGACTGGTATCGAAGTCTGTGAAGTTTCTGTGTAGTTTATCAAAGCGCTCGATTAAAGAACTCAAACGGTTTGTTTCACTGATATGGGCTTGTGCTGCTTTTGGATCAGCCCAGAAATCAGGTGCTAGTTGAGCGTCTTGGAGTGCTTGTAACTGATCTTTTTTACTAGTGATGTCAAAGAGAATCCTTTAGAACAACTAATTGTTCAAGGGTTTGTGTGACTGTGTTTCTTACTTCGTTAAATTCTAACATTAGCGTCTTCTTCTTTTCTTTTTCTTTTTGCGCGCAATAGTGCTTGGTGCGACGGTTTGTTCTGGCTCTGGTTGAGCTTGTTTTTCTGGTTGTTGTTGAGTCTCTGGTTGTTGTTCTTCGTCTTGGAAACGTAGTTGAACATTCATACAGAATTGGACGACTTCGCGTGATATTTGAATGACCATGCTTTCGAACATTTCAAAGCCTTCTTCAATATATGCTTGAAGTGGATTGTTTTGAGCATAGGACCTTAGGCTGATTCCATCTCTTAGTTTTGACATCCCATCAATGTGTTCCATCCAGTTTCTGTCAAACACGGATAGGACCATTCGTTTTTCGATTGGATACACTTGTTCTTTATATGGTTCTATCTTTTCATCGTATGAATTGAAGGCTGCTTCGACGACTAAGTCACTTGCGGTTTCGTAAGGAACTGTGTCTAGTGAGTCCCAATTGATTTGGGCATCGTCGAGTCCCATTTGTCTTAGTGATTCTTTTAATCCTTCGACATTTACACCGACAACTGTTTCACGCTCATAAGTAGTATTGGCGTGAATGACTGATTTGATGACGCGCTCAAACATATCTTTTACGATTGAGTGAACATCATCACTTTCTAAGATGTCGTTTCTTAGGTCGTACATTGTCTCACGTTGTTGACGTAGAACATCGTCGTAGTCGAGTAGATTTTTACGGATGTCAAAGTTATGCCCTTCGACTCGTTTTTGAGACGAGGTGATGGCTTTGGCGACGGTTTTGTTTTGGATCGCCTCATCACCAAATGAATCAAACATTTCCGAGATTCGGTCGGTTCCAAAACGGATCATTAGATCGTCTTTTAATGAGACGTAAAATTGAGAGACACCTGGGTCTCCTTGTCGGCCAGCCCGTCCTCTTAACTGGTTGTCAATGCGTCGTGATTCATGGCGTTCTGATCCGAGGACCATTAGACCGCCTAGTTCACGGACTCCTTCACCTAATTTAATGTCGGTTCCTCGCCCGGCCATATTGGTGGCGATGGTAACTGAGCCAACTTGACCTGCTTTTTGAATGATTTCTGCTTCTCGGGCATGGTTTTTGGCGTTTAGGACTTCGTGTTTTACTTTTCTTTGGGTGAGCATCTTACTGATGTGTTCGGATACTTCGACTGAAACGGTTCCGACTAAGATTGGTTGGCCGGTTTCGTTGATGCGCATAATTTCTTGGACCAAGTTTTCGAATTTTGCCTTTTGGCTACCGAAAATCTTATCGACTCTGTCATCTCTTGCGACGGGTCTGTTGGTTGGTACTTCGATAACACGCATATTATATGTTTTTAGGAATTCTTCTTCTTCAGTTTTGGCGGTTCCTGTCATACCTGCTAATTTATCGTATAGTCTAAAAAAGTTTTGGTATGTAATCGTTGCCATGGTTGAGGTTTCTTCTTTGATTTTGACGCCTTCTTTGGCTTCTAAGGCTTGGTGTAGGCCGTCTGAGAATTCACGTCCAACCATTAGTCGTCCTGTAAATTGGTCGACAATGACAACGGTGCCATCTTTGACCACATATTCGACATCTTTGGCGAAGATATAGTTAGCTTTTAGGGCGTTGTTTATATGGTGGACTAAGTATGTATTGTCTACTTCATATAGATTGTTAACTTTAAAATAGCGTTCAGCTTTTTCAACGCCTGATTCATCGAGTGAAATTTGACGTGTTTTTTCGTCGATTTGATAATCATCTACGGCTAAACGTTTAACAAAACGGTCAGCGTTTTCATAGAGGTTTGCTGTTTTTCGAGCGCCTCCACTGATGATGAGTGGTGTTCTTGATTCATCAATTAAAATAGAGTCAACTTCGTCGATAAGTGCGAAATGAAGTGGTCTTTGGACTCTGTTTTCGATGGTTGTGACCATGTTGTCTCTGAGGTAGTCAAAGCCTAGTTCAGAGTTGGTTGAGTACATGATGTCACATTGGTAGGCGGCGCGTTTTTCGGCCTTGGTCATGGCTCGGATATTAACTCCGACTGTAAGTCCTAAGTAGCGGTGAATTTCACCCATCCATTCAGCGTCACGTTGTGCTAAATATTCGTTGACGGTGACAATGTGGACCCCTTCTCCTTGGAGACCGTTTAGGTAAACAGGTAAAACTGAAGTTAGGGTTTTCCCTTCTCCAGTTTTCATTTCGGCGATGTCGCCTTGATGCAAGACGATTCCACCCATTATTTGGACTAAGTATGGGAATTCCCCGATGACTCTCTTGGCTGCTTCTCGAGCTGTTGCGAAGGCTTCAGGTAGTAGATCGTCTAATGTTTCGCCGTGTGCTATTCGTTCTCTAAATTCAGTTGTTTTATGTTTAAGTTGTTCGTCACTGAGAGCGGCGTATTCATCTTTCATCGCATCGATCTCTTGTGCTTGTTGTTCTATCTTAGTGAGAATCCTTTTATCATCACTAAATAGATTTCTTAAAAAACTCATTTGGATTCTCCTTTACTTTAGAATTATACCATTATAAAGGGTTTAAAAAAAGGATTACTCTAGGGTTAGAAAAAGGATTAGCAATTATTGTACTAATCCTTAATAAGTTGTTTATTCGTCTATTCCTAAGATATCGTGTATGTGATTCTTATATAGAATTGCTTTTGCTCCATACACTGCTTGAATTCCGCCTTGCACTTTCAGGACATCTGTGGCTCCTAATGATTTCAGGATGTCATCTTGGACCTTGTCTTGGTCTTTAACAGAAACTCTTAGGCGTGTGATACATGCGTCTACGTCTTCAATATTTTCTGGTCCGCCTAGTGCGACTAGAATCTTTTGGGCGTCTTCTCTAAGTTCTGTTTTGCCTACTGCTTTGACTTCGACTGTTTCGTCGATATCGTCTCCGCGTCCAGGGGTTAAGATATTAAACTTAGCAACAAAGAATCTAAAGGAGACATAGTATAGAGCTGCCCATGCTAGACCAACTGGGATTTGGAGGAGCCAATTGGTTTTGGCGTTTCCTTGTAGTATTCCAAATAGTGTGAAGTCGATGACTCCGCCTGAGAAGGTGTTTCCTATTGAGATGTTTAGGATGTCTGCGATTAAGAATGAGACACCGTCTAGGAATGCGTGGAATACGTAAAGTAATGGTGCGACAAATAAGAACATGAATTCTAGTGGTTCAGTGATTCCGGTTAAGAATGATGTTAGTGCAACCCCTAAGAATAGTCCACCGAATTTTTTGCGGCGGTCTTTGTCGACTGAGTGGTACAGTGCGAGTGCTGCTGCTGGCAGTCCAAACATCATAGTTGAGAATCTTCCGGCAAAGTAGCGTGTGCCTTCAGTGAAGAGTCCAACATGGTTTGGGTCTGCTAATTGAGCAAAGAATATGTTTTGAGCACCTGCGATTTGTTGGCCAGCGACCATTTCAACGCCGCCTAATTCTGAGTACCAGAACATTGGGTAGATGGCGTGGTGTAGTCCGACGGCTCCGGAGAGTCTCATTAGAAATCCGTACAGGAAGGTTCCGATTGGTCCTGCTTTTGAGATATATTGTCCGGTTGAAATTAATGCTTGTTGGAATGGTGGCCACATAATAAAGAAGATACTACCAATGGCGATAGCTGCAAAGCTGGCTACGATTGGGACAAATCTTGATCCCCCAAAGAATCCTAAAACTTGTGGTAAAGCAATATTATAGTAGCGGTTGTGTAACCATACAACGACAGAGCCGATGGCGATTGCGCCGATGACCCCTGTGTCTATGGCAGCACCTTCTGGACTAAAGATTGATAGTAAGGAAGCGATGGTTCCGTTCATGACTAGGTAGCCTACGACTGCTGCTAGTGCGGCCGTGGCTTTGTCTCGCTTGGCTAGCCCGATGGCTAGTCCTACACTGAGTAGCATGGAAAGGTTTCCGAAAATAACGTTTCCTGCTGAGCTCATCACGTTGAAGATAACTTGTAGAACTTGGTTATCTAGTATTGGATAAGTTGCGATGGTGGTTGGGTTTGAGAATGCTCCCCCGATTCCTAGTAACAGACCAGCTGCTGGTAGGATGGCGATTGGTAGCATGAACGACTTACCAATTCTTTGTAGTTGTTTAAACATAGTTTTCTCCTTATTTATTTTTCAAGTGCTTTCATAAACCGTTGAGTAATTTGCAGTGGGCGTGTTATTGCGCCTCCAACGACTGCGCTGTGCACACCTAAGTTCATGACTTGTTTTAATTCTTCTGGGGTATTTATTTTTCCTTCAGCGATGACTGGTATTGTGCACTGATTAATCATCTGTTTTAATAGATCATAATTTGGTCCATCGACATTGATTGAATAATCCGTGTATCCAGCGAGTGTTGATGAGACACAATCGAAGCCTATTTTTTCAGCGTATAGTGCTTCTTCTAGGGTTGAGCAGTCAGCCATGGCTAATCGTCCTTGTTGATGGATTAGGTTGACTAGGTCTTCGAGTTTTTCACCGTTTGGTCTTTCTCTTAGAGTGGCGTCTAGGGCAATCATTTGGGCGTCTGTTTGACAGAGTTCCTGGACTTCTTTTTTAGTTGGTGTAATGAACACTTCTGAGTCTGGATAATTGCGTTTTATGATGCCTATGACTGGTAGATCAACGACGGACATTATTTCTTTGATGTCGTCGACGCCTTGTGCTCGGATGCCGATAGCTCCTCCTAGTTTTGCGGCTAGGGCCATTCTGCCCATGATGAATGATGAGTGTAGTGGCTCATCTTCTAATGCTTGGCAAGATACAATGAGCTTGCCTTTGACTGCTGCTAACATATCAATTTCCCTCTCTTTCTATGACTATGTTTTCTATAAGGTTGCTTAGATAAGTTTTTCCTTTCAAAGAAAGAGAGTCCGGATTACTTTTCGTCTTATCTATTGACCGCAAACTTGACATGTGTGTGATTAACTCGTGCTTTTGGGATGATTTTTTGGTGTCATCAAAATCCCATCAAACGTTTTCAATATAGCTTCACGGGTTGTCTTCTCATAAATAAGCTAGACACCTTATTGGTTAGATTATATTTTAAATTATTATCTATGTAAAGATAAATGGTAAAGAGTAATAACCTTTCACAATCTCTTACTTTTCGGAAAATGAGTTTGCTTGTTGGAGTGTTCATTAAAAGAGTTTTAAACAAAAAAAAGGCCTAAGCCTTTATATTTGTATGTGAGTTATACTCGTTGAATATTATGCGCTTGCGCTCCACGTTCTCCGGTAACTAATTCGAATTCTACTTCGGTACCTTCTTCGATTGTTTTAAACCCTTCCATAACTAATTGCGAATAATGAAAGAATACATCACGCCCATCTTCTGGAGTGATGAATCCAAACCCTTTTTCTGCGTTAAACATTTTTATACGTCCTGTCTTCAAAATAAATCCAATTCCTTTCTATTGTTCTAAGTATAACAAAATTCTTGAACTTCCTATGATAAGATTTGGTTAAGATTGTTTTATTCCTTGTAACCAATGACAAAGCATTCGATGTCACAATGTGGTAATAAGGAGATGGCTTGTTTAAGGGTTGAGCCAGTTGTGATGACATCATCACAGAGCACAACCTTTCCTTGTATGTTTTTGGTTAGTTCAAACTTAATTTGACTTCTTTGTTGTTTGTTGAGCCCGACTTGTTTATGGGTGCTGACTTTTTTGAAGATGTCTAGGCTATTTGTTCCAAAGATTTCTTGTAGGTGATTAAAGCCTCTGTATCCAAGTTTTTCTGAGCTGGATGGCATTAGGATTTTGGTTCTTTTGGTGAGTCGTACTTCTCTTATTAATTCTTTGAACACCTGTGCTAAGACTATGTCTCTTTGTTCTTTGTATTGGATGAGTAATTTTGAGAATTCTGTATCATATCGATAAAGTGACGATACCTTGATACCATTGAGCTTGAATGTGGTTGGTTTATAGTCTAATTTGTTATAACACTTTTGACACACTTTTCTTTCATCGCTAAAACAGTCGATTAATCTTGAATATGGTTCAAATGGTTCTAAACACCAAAGGCATTTTGGTTGTGCCGTTTTAAGCGATTGATGCAATCGTCGATAGCTTTGTTGTAGGAATGACATAAAATATAACACTCTCCTTTTTGATATGTAAAACTTCGATCAACGCGACCCATAATTTGAACAAGCGTGGCTTCTTCAAAAATAGGATGACCCCCATTAAATACAATGACTGACACACCATGAAAGGTGACTCCTCTTTCTAGAATTGTGGTTGTGACTAGGGCTTTTTTTGTGGAATCAAATTCTTTGATGATTTCTTCTTTGTTTTCACTTTGGGATGTAATGACTGGTACTCTTAAGAGTCTTCCTATTTGGTGTGCTTCTTTAATTGTCGGGACAAAAACAAGCGTTTTTTCTAATGATGATACTAACCTGAACAGTTTTAGTATCATTAAGCTTTTGACACCCTTATATATAGTTGGGATAACTAATTTTCTGTTATGCGGACGTTTTTCTAGCAAAAGGTGATAGTCATAGCTTAGCGATTGATCTGGTGTAGCTGTTAAATAAACTTTAGTCCCTTTAATGCTTACCTTTAGAATCCCGTGGAGTAGTTTATTGTTTTTAAATGGGTAGGCATCTGGCTCATCGACAATCATTAAATCAAAGGTGTGTGGATATCGATACAGTTGATGCGCTGTTAGGATAATTAAATCTCCGTTTAATGTATCTGATTGACCGCCTATGACACAGACCACTTTAAGGTGTTTGAACATTGATTGTAATCTTTCGCCTAATTGAAGGACGACTTGTCTTCTGGCAACCATCCAGCCTACTTTTAGATTGTTTGATAGTGCTTTTGTTATAAGTTCTAAAACTATTTCTGTTTTGCCTGCACCACAAACTGCTTCGACTAGAACGTCTCCTTTTAGTCCTAGCTCAGTGAGTTTGTTTGAAATAGCTTGTTGTTCTTTTGTTAGTTTAAAGCCCATGTCAAAAGATGGGTCTATTACTCCTTCTATTTCTTGAGTTTCTGCGAGCCTTCCTAAAAATCCGATACAAGCCCTACAGTAAACTTCCCCTTTTCGTAGACTAAAAAGACTAGGGTCTGTGTTTAAACAACGTGGACATTGTTTCATTTTATCACCTAGTCTTTTATAGTTAGTTGTTATTGTTATTCCTATTGAATAAATTGTCTAAGATAACGATAAGATAGAGCACAGGAAGCGAAGATGCGTTCTTCGTTTTCTTCAAATGTTCGATCTTCTACTTCAACACAAGCATATCCTTTATAGCCGACATCGTTGAGGGCACTGACATATTGAGCCCAGTCAACATCTCCTAAACCTGGGATTTTTGGTTCGATGTATTCTAATGGGTTCGCCATTGTTCCGACTTCGTTTAATCTGTCTCGGTATACTTTCATATCTTTGAAATGGACATGGAAAATCTTATCTTTGAATTCATAGATTGGTTTTATGTAATCAATCATTTGCCAGACAAAATGAGATGGGTCATAGTTAATTCCAAAATAGTCTGAGTCAATAATTTCAAAAGCTCTTCGCCAGTTAGCTGGAGTTGTCATTAGGTTTTTCCCACCTGGCCATTCATCATCTGTAAACCACATTGGACAGTTTTCAATAGCAACTTTAACGCCTTTTTCTTGAGCATATTGAATAATTGGTGGCCATATCTCTTTAAATAGTTCGAAGTTTTCGCTGACTGTTTTCTTTGGGTCACGGCCAACAAAGGTACCAACCATATTAACGTCTAATGCGTGGGCTGCGTCGATGACTTTCTTTAAATGTTCAATGGCAACTTGTCTAGCTTGTAAGTCTGGGTCCATTGTATTTGGATAGTATGCCAGTGCTGAGATTTCTATTTCATATTTCTTTAATAATTCATGAATGTAATTTACATCTAAATTATCAACATCAATATGAGAGACTCCGGCATAGCGTCTTTCTGCTTTACCTTGTGGCCAACAGGCGACCTCTAAACATTCGTATCCAATCTTTTGTGCGGTTTGTAGAGCTTCTTCAAAATTTAAGTGTCCTAATATTGCTGTGTTTAACCCTAGTTTCATACTTCTTTTTCCTCCTGGTATTTTTTAGGTTTACATTGGGGTCGATTCTCTGACGATTAGTTCTGAGTCGAGTACTAATCGTTTAGTGCTTACATGTGGATTGTTTATTTCATCAATGAGTAATTCACATGCTTGGTAGCCTAATTGATAGGATGGCTGACTCATTGTTGTGATAGTTGGTGTAGACATTAGAGATAAATCAATATTATCAAATCCGATAACACCAATGTCTTCTGGGACTTTGAGTCCATTTTTACGGCATGCATTAATTGCTCCTAATGCATAAACATCTGAAGCACAGACGATCATGTCTGGTTTTTCTTCTAAGCTTAATAAGAATAAAGCGCTTGAATAGGCTAGGTTATAACTAACGGATGATAAATTAATCATCCATTCCTCATTAACTTCTTCATTGTTGTCGGCCATGGCTCTTCTGAAACCTGCGTCTCTTCGCATGGCATAATTATGTTTTAGGTTAGAATTGATAAAAGCAATCTTTCGTCTACCTAGTGAAATCGCATATCTTGTTGCGGTGTAGAGAGCTTTTTCATCATCAATACATACATAGGAGACAGACTCCCCTTCTACATATTCACTACAACATACGATTGGAACTCGATACTTTAATTTCTTTGTAATGTCTTCGAGTTCAAAGTTGGTGACGGATGTGAGTAGAATCATACCTGCAAAATACTGAGATTTTAAGACCATTTCATAGTCTTGGTAATCAGTGTAGAACTGTTTGGTCTGTAGCACTAATATATTGTAGTCATGTTTATGGGCTAAATTTTGAATACCATCAATAATAGGGACAAAGAATGGGTTTTTTAATTCCGTAACACAGACTAAAATAGTTCGCGATTTTTGATTGGATAATCGATCATTTTTTCGAACTTTAAATCCTAGTTTTTTGATGGCAGCCAAAACTTTTTCTTTTGTATCTTCGCTTACTTTATCTTTATTATTAATAACTCTTGATACAGTTGCGGTTGAAACATTGCAATAATTAGCTACATCTTGGATGGTTGGTTTCTTTTTCATTGCTTCCTCCAGAGTGTTTATACGCTAAGCATACAATCAAATGTATGAAAATACAACATTTGCATTCAATTTACATTTATTATTTCAGTAATATTAAGGAATGATTAAATTCAGGATAAATTCTATTGACATTCAGTGATGTAAGAGGTTACTATATCTTTAATGAGATGTAATTAATATATTATTTACAGTAAGAAAGGACATAAATTGTGAAAAAAACATTAAAATGTGCAATAGTTGGAATTGGCTTTATTGGTAAACAACATTATGAAGCTATTCGCCGCTGTCCTAATACAGAAGTAGTTTCAATTGTAGATTATAAAGAAGAACGTGGGCGATCGTTTGCTAGCCAATATGGTATTGCTTCTTCGTATACAAGTCTAGAAGATATGCTAAATGAACAAGAGGTTGATGTAGTTCATATTTGTACGCCTAATAATTTACATTATTCAATGGCGAAAACTGTCATCGAACATGGGGTTCATGTTTTTTGTGAGAAACCCTTATCTTTAACTGCCAAAGAATCAGAGGAACTGGTTCGTCTTACGAATAAATACAATGTAAAACATGGGGTAAACTTGAATTATCGAAGTAATGCAATGGTGCGTGAAATGAGAAGTCGTGTGATTAATAATCATGCTGAAGATTTACTAATGGTCCATGCGAATTACATTCAAGATTGGCTTATGTTTGATGATGATTATGATTGGCATTTTGATCCAGAGTTGGTTGGTCCGAGTCGGACTGTGGCTGATATTGGATCACATGTTTTTGATACTGTTCAATTTATTAGCAATCAAAAAATTAAGAGAGTCTTTGCCAAATTATTAACCGTTTACCCTACTCGTAAAAAACGCGAACAATTTGGAGAAACATTTGCGCTAACATATGGCGAAAACTTTGAAGAGGTTGAAATTGTTAATGAAGATGGCGCGATGATTATTGCTGAGCTTGAGTCAGGCGTGAGTGTGAGTATTAATTTATCACAGGTAACTGGTGGTCATAAAAATGCGTTTGATGTGACATTTAGTCATTCAAATTATTCGATGTCTTGGAATCAAGAGCGTGCTGATCGATTAGTGATTGGTAAGCGCAATGAGGGCAATGAAGAATTGTATGCCGATGCTAAGTACTTAAGTGATGATGTGAAGCGATTTATTAGTTTACCAAATGGCCATGCGGTTGGATGGGCTGATGCGATTAAAAATTCAATATATGAATTTTATTTATCACTAGAGGATGATACATTAGTTGATTCAGTGGTGACATTTGAGGATGGTCATTATTTAATGAAGATAGTTGAGGCTTGTTTATTGAGTAATATAGAAAATAGATGGGTTGATGTAGAGTAGGAGGAGTGTATGTCAAAGCATAGAATTTTTGTTAATTCGAATACATATCATGGTTATACATTGGATGAGGCGATTGATTCAATTGCGAAGTCAGGTTTTGATGCGATTGAGTTAACAGCGACTAAGGGTTGGACAGAACATGTGTTTCCAACTATGGATTTTTCTGAATTAGTAAGAATTAAGAGAAAGCTTAAGGATGCTAATTTAGAAGTAATAGGAATGAGTGGTCATGCTAATTTGATGGATCATAATCGTTTACCAGATTTTATTGACAATATGTATTTGGCTCATTTCTTTGGAAGTCAATTTATTGTATCGTCAATTGGTGAGGCTCATCTTGAAGACAAAGAACATTTAGGTGAGGATGATTTAGTTGAGAATATTAAATCTTTAATTCCTATTTTAGAGGAGACCGGGCTAACTTTAGTCTTAGAAGTTCATGGTAAGGATCATGGATCTGGCGTAATTATTAATTCAATTGTTAATAAAGTGAGTCATGGGCAGGTTAAGATTGCGTATGATACAGCAAATGCTTTATTCTATGGTAATGTTAATTTAGTCGAAGATATTGAAGCATCTATGGATAACATTGCTTATATGCATATAAAGGATAAAGCGGGTGAAAGAACTGAGTGGAATTTCCCTGCGATTGGTAAGGGATTGATTAATTTTGAGGAAATTTTTGATTTATTCGATAAACACCAAAATTATGTTCCAATGAGTATTGAGATTGAGTTTACAGATAAGGGTCCTAAGGATTTTGATGAAGTTGAAACTGCTGTTAAGGATTCTTATGAATATTTAAAGGAAAACAACAGACTATGATTAAGGTATTAATTGTTGGTCAGGGTGGTATGGGTAAGGTTCATGCGACTAATTTCTTAGCAATTCCTGATGTAAAGATTGTTGGATTTGTTGGAGACAATCAAGAAGTTGCGGATGAGTTTAATGTACCGCTGTATAAAACGATTACTGAAGCGTCTAATCAAATTGAGATTGACGTTGTTGATGTTTGTACACCAACTTTTGTTCATAAGGATAATGTCTTGGAAGCTTTTAATAATAACAAACATGTTATTTGTGAGAAACCTCTGGCATTAAATTCCAAGGATGTTAAAGAAATCTTACAAGCGTCTAAAGATGCTGATCGATTATTATTTGTTGCTCATGTGGTTCAGTTTACACAAGAGACTGAGTATTTAAGAAAACTGGTTAATGAAAAGACTTATGGGAATGTTATTGATGCGACGTTTAATCGCTTATCGAGCATTCCTAAATGGGTATCGCCTTGGATGTTTGATCGTAAGAAGGCAGGACTTATCCCTTTTGATTTACATATTCATGATTTAGATTTAATTGTAAGTTTGTTTGGCCGACCAAAGAATCATAGACTCTATAAATCTCAGGGTGTGAGTCAGTTTCCAGAACATTTTAGATTTATTTATGAATACAAAGACCATAATGTCTTGTCTGAGGCTTCATGGTTTAATGCAAGCTACCCTTTCAGTGCTACTTGGCGTGTTGTCTTTGAGTATGCGGTAGTTGAGTTTAATGGAGAGACTGTAACTGTTTATTCTCAAGAGAAAGAGCCTGACATATTAGCATTCTCGCCTGAAATAATCTTAGATTCTAAGATTAATGTGGGTGAGACGGATATGTATTATCGAGAGTTGAAACACTTTATTGAGTGTATCAAGTCGAATGAACCTTCCCCATTAATGAGGGAAAAACAACTTGTTGATGTCATTGAAATATTAGAAGAGATTGATAAGCTTTATTAGGTTTTAAGCTTCGTAATGAAGCATAGAATAAGTGTAACTAGAAGGAGGAAGAATATGAAAAAACTATTTAAATTAGTTACCCTATTAATTATTGCGTTTTCATTGATTGCGTGTGGAACAACACCTACAGATGAAACGGACGATCCAGCTCCAACGGGAGAAAAGCACAAAATTGGAATTTTAGCTCCAGCTGTAACTCACGGTTGGGTTGCTGCAGTTGCTTACCATGCGGAAGCACAAGCCAAAGAACTTGGTGATGAAATTGAGTACACAATCTACACTAGTAATGATGCGAGTGAAATGACTGCTCAACTTGATGACCTTAAAACATGGGGTGCAGAAGCTATTGTTGCCTTCCCACAATGGGAGGGAATGGAAGTTCCAATTGCCCAAGCTATGGAAGAAGGAATTGAAGTTGTTAACTTTGACATCATTATTGATGTTGAGGGAGTTTATCTTGTAACTGGTGATAACGAGGGTATGGGTACTAAAGGTGCTGAATACATCGTTGAGAAAATTGGTACTGAAGGAACTGTTGTAGTTCTTGAAGTTCCTACATCTGGTTCAGTTTCTGAGCTTCGTAAGAAAGGTTTCGAGGAGAAGATTGCTGAAATCGCTCCTGATATGGAACTTCTGACTTATGCGACTCAGTTTACTCGTGAAGATGGACTTAAAGACATGGCAGATATTTTAACTGCTAATAGTCATATTGATGCCGTATTCTCAATGGATGATGAAACATCTGTTGGTGCTCTACAAGCAATTGCTGAAGCTAATCGTACTGATGTTAAAGTTATGACTGGCGGCGGTGGAATGCAAGAGTATTTCAATATGATGCCAGAGAATGAAGACATTTGGATTGCCTCAGCTACTTACTCACCAGCAATGGTTAAGGATGCTGTTAAGATGGCACTTGCCGTTCTTAAGGGTGAAGAAGTTGAAATGGTAACTGTTGTTCCTACGACAATTGTTGATAGAGACAATGCTGCTGATTTCATCGACGCAAACTCACCTTACTAATAAATCCATCCTAAGGGCTAGTTTTGCCTAGCCCTTTTTTTCAGTTGAAGGGGAAAATGTATGATTCAAATGAAGGGAATTTACAAATCTTTTGGGAGCAATGATGTCTTAAAGGATGTGAATTTAACTCTAAATAATGGTGAAGTCTTGGCCCTGCTTGGAGAAAATGGAGCGGGCAAGTCGACACTAATGAATATTCTTGGTGGTGTTTTACCATCGGATAAAGGTGAGATCTTTTTAAATGATGAGAAGATCGTTTTTAATGCACCAAAAGATTCTTTGGATTCTGGGATCGCATTTATCCACCAAGAGTTAAACTTAATTAATGATTTAACGGTTTATGAGAATTTATTCTTAGGCAATGAGATTATGAAGAATAGTTTTCAGCCAGATCAAGAAGAGATGATTATAAAATCAAAAGAACTGTTTGAGCAGTTTAATGTCAATATTAATCCAAAGGCGATGGTATCTTCGCTTGATGCCTCGTATAAACAAATTGTTGAGATTATGCGAGCACTTTTAATGAATGCCAAGTATATTATTATGGATGAGCCAACGACATCTTTAACATCAGTTGAAATTGAGAATGTTTTTGAAATGATGGGTAAACTGAGAGATCATGGTGTTGGAATTATCTTTATCTCACATAAACTGGATGAGGTTATGACTTTTTGTGATCGCTATATGGTATTACGTAATGGTGTTGTAGTGGCTGATGATATTGTTTCAAATACAACCCCTCGAAAAATTGCGTATGAAATGGTGGGTCATGATGTTCGTGATGAAACACTTAATCGTGACATGAAATATGGTGAAACTGTGTTGAAGATTGAAAATCTGACACAGGAACCACATTTTAGAAATATAAACTTTGAAGTTAAACAGGGTGAAATTCTGGGGATTACTGGATTACTTGGAGATGGTCGGAGTGAATTATTCTTAACTATCTTTGGGGATATGCCTCATTACTCTGGTAAAATATTTGTTAACAATAAAGAAATCCAGATTAAGAATATTAATGATGCGATTAATCATGGTATTGCTTATATTCCTAGTAATAGAAAAGAGAATGGCATTATTAGGGATTTGAACATATTAGAGAATGGAACGATTGTTTCACTCAAAAAATATGCTCAGAATCTAACTGTGATTAATAAGGATTTGCAGATCAAAGATTTTGATACGATGAAAGAGCGTTTAAATCTCAAAATGGGTAAGCCTGGAGATTTAATTTCGACTCTATCGGGTGGAAATCAACAGAAAGTGGTTTTAACCAAATGGTTGCTTGAAGCACCACGTATATTTATCCTTGATAATCCGACTCAAGGTGTTGATGTTGGGTCGAAGGAAGAAATATATGATATTATCCATGATTTAGCTCAGCATGATGTGGCAATTATCTTATTGTCAAATGAAGCACAGGAAATTATTAGAACTTGTGATAAGGCAATTGTGATGTATCATGGGGAGATTATGGGAACTTTAGAACATGAAGAAATGACACAACAGGAGATTATGCACCTAGCAACGGGAGGCCAAGATGAATAATAAACTAGTTCAGAAATTTAAACAACAATGGGTAGAGAACCCTCTCTTTTCAACACTGATGGCATTGATTGTAATGATTATTTTACAAACTTTTGCGCTCGGGTTTGATTATGCTTCATTTGGAGATTGGCTGTCAGCATGGGTTAATAACTGGCTGAACATTCTAAGAAATAATGCGGGTGTCGGAATTGTTGCCTTAGGGATGACTTTTGTTATTATCTCTGGTGGAATTGAGCTTGCGGTTGGATCAACTTTAGTCGCTGTTAGTGCACTCTTGATGACTCTAATGGATACAGGGCCTTATGGTCCTTTGACCAATATGGGGATTACTGGGATTCCAGCCATTTTAATTGCGATTGTTGCATCGCTTATCTTTGGTACTTTATTAGGGACTTTAACGGGTGGGCTTATTGCTAAGTTTAATATACCGCCATTTATTGCTACTTTAGGAACGATGAAGATCTTTAGATCTGTGACTCAACACTTTATGCAAACTCGTTCAACTATGATTCCGGTTGACTTCTTAAAGATTTCCAACTTTAGGATTGGTGGGATGTATTTACTGCCAATTATCTACTGGTTGATTCTAGCCATTATATTAATCTATGTGGCGAATAAAACATTATTTGGCCGACGAGTTTATGCGATTGGTTCTAATCCTAGAGCTGCTAAACTGTCAGGTATCAATATTGCAAGAACAAAAATAGCAATCTATGCTTTGATTGGTTTATTGGTTGCTATCGCAAGTATTATTCAGGTTTCAAGAATTGGCTCTATGGACTATGCTAATGCTGGTTCAGGGTATGAAATGGATGCAATTGCTGCTGTTATTGTTGGTGGTACTAGCATGTCTGGTGGTCGCGGATCAATTCAAGGAACAGTTCTGGGTATGATTATTATTGCGGTTATGAATAACCTTCTCAACTTATTGGGAGTGCCACCATTCCTTAGAGAAGCGTTCAAGGGAGCTATTGTCATCTTTGCGGTATTACTACAGCGTAAGGAACAGACCTCCTAACACTTGCCCCCTTCTAAAGAGCTTGTCTCATTGACAGGCTCTTTTTTAGTTT
>LSQX01213414.1_pt2 | contig 23370 bp, 12 predicted proteins | sample 654561 | NCBI WGS metagenome assembly LSQX01 (sample SAMN04489861, study PRJNA283612) | anaerobic digester metagenome | isolation source: 4 biogas reactors fed with cattle manure at either 37C or 55C with and... | place: Denmark: Kongens Lyngby | collected 2014
TCAGAAAAGAGTAGATTAATCTGTAATATTTCCGCATAAATCTTGGACAGGAGCTAAAAAATTATTTAACTGCTTCGCTAATTGCCCAGCTAACATTATCATATACTTGGCAAGGGTATTTGTCCACTAAATAGGCACACTAATACCTCGGCTAAGCAGATAGGCTTTCCTACCTGAATCAGTTCATCAAACCATGTATGCCCATTCTCTTTGTTATCGACTATACGGCATCGAGTGTTTGCGACTTCTCTCGATTTATATTCTACATCAACTCACCAAATCCTCTCAGTTTTTTCTCCCTCTTCCTGAAGGATTGCCAGGCATGGCATAAAAAAAGCCCAGTCCTCGTAAGGAGCTGGACCTATTGTACGAATTAGAGAAAATACGCACCATATTCCTTCAACTTACTCCTCAATTCATCCACACAAACCGCGTGGACATCTGGGGAGGCCATTTTAGTTGCTAGGGCTGCTGCAACTCCTGCAGCCTCGCCTGTGGTGAGGCAATTAGGCATCACTCTCACACTGCCGTGTACCTCTCGATCGCAGGAAATTGAGCGGCCTGCAACCAAAACATTTTTTAGTCCCCTAGGAGTCAGGCAGCGGTATGGGATCCCGTGAGATTCACCTTTTCCGTACCTTAAAGTTCTTTGTTCCAAGTCCAATTCTCCCTTCAATAGCTTCTCCCTTTCCGAAGCTGAGAGATGGACATCTAGATAGTAGCTGTTTCTGCACACTTCATCAGGAAAAGTTCTCCTGGCCAGATAATCCTCCCGGGTCAGGATATAATCTCCCACGATTCTTCTAGTTTCCCGAATGCCCATCAACGGTGCTGTTTGTGCAACATAGGCGTTAGCAAAAGCTTTGGGATGATATACGGCAAGGCCGCTGCAGAACTCAGCTGCCATTTTTCTCCCTTTCATTAAAGCTTCTGAAATAGATTTGGGATCTGTATTGTCCACGTTCTGCAGGTGCCCTGCATTAAACCCTATTGTTTTTGGGGCAATCAGGCTGCTGCACATATGAGGAGCATCTACTAAAGGAAAGTTTTCATCTGCTATGATTTTGTGAACTGGGCTGCGAGGGTTGCTGTTGTGCAGAATCTCACCATTTAGATATGCGTATTCGTCCACATTGCCCAGTGTGAAACAGTGAGTTGCAGGCTGTAATTCTCCGGTTTCAGAGCCTTTTTGAAATTCTGCACCTGCCCAAGCTGCAAGATCTGCATCGCCTGTGCAGTCGAGATAAACCTTTGCCTGATAGGCGGTAAGCCCTGCCTTATTGCTGACGATGATCGCCGAAACTGTGCTCTCGTCGCTGTTTTCCACAGCACAAAGCTGGGTGTTGAATAAAACCTCGACTCCCGCCTTTGTGACCAGCTCATCGTAGATCAGCTTTAACTGTTCTGGATTAATCTCCACCCAGTCCAATTTATCGTCAGGAATGTGAGCAGAGCTTGCCTTGCAAGCCTCAAGGACTTTTTCAGCAATGCCCCGGTAGATAATTTTCTCTTTGTCTGAAAACGGACAGAAGGTTGGAACAAGACCCATGGTTCCCATCCCACCAAGGGAGCCTGTTGCCTCGATGAGCAAGGTCTTTGCTCCCTCCCTGGCTGCTGCTATGGCAGCAGCGCAGCCAGCAGGCCCACCTCCTGCCACGATCACATCCCAGGAGTCATCCAAGGGCAGCAGCCGTTCTTTCAGTAAAAACTCAGACATCTCTTGCTCCCCCTCGAGAAATACTATGATAAGTCTTTTCGTCCTCCCACTCTATATTCCTTTATCTCCCGGGGAAAAATGCCCTACTGAGATATAGTTCTGGCAGTGGTCCGCAGCTTTCGTTGTCAACAATCATTCATCAGAGCGTCTACAATTTTTTCTGAAAAGGTCTTAGCTGTATATTGAAAGCGCTGACCCATGCTAAGTTCACCTTCTACAGGCCTATCCCAAAACAATTCTAAACCATAATTTCCATAAATTGATTAAAAGAAACGCCCAAAGCAGGCAAAACCATATTATTTCCAGGAATTTAAAATGAAGACACGTGGAAATAAATGGATACCTTGCAGTGGGCTCAGCACATAATACAATGCTTTATTCGGTGAATCAAAGGCTATCCTACCAACATTTAAGCTAACGCTAATTATTTCCTATCCTTTAAGCCCTGTGAGGGTAATGCCCCGGGTGATGTGCTTCTGCAGGGCAAAGAAAACCGCAATGGGCGGCAAGATGGCGATGGTAATCGCTGCCATGATGTCGTTCTGGGCAAAGACTGCGCTTTTGAAGACGCTGTTGTAGATGGCAACCATAAGCGGCTGCTTTTCAGTAGTTGTGATCACTATATAAGGCCACATAAAATCGTTCCAGACCCCAAGGAAAATGAAGATGGTGAGAGTCGCCAAAATGGGTTTGGAAAGGGGCAGCACGATCTGGGCAAAGGTCCGCAGCTCTGACGCACCGTCGATGGTAGCAGCGTCCACCAGGTCATCTGGAATCCCATCGAAAAAGGTCTTAAGCAAAAGGATATTGAAAGCGTTAGCCCCTGCAGGCAGCCAAAAGGCCCAGTAGCTGTCCAGGAGATTCCAGCCGAAAAGGGGCAGGCTCTTTAAAATCACGTACTTTGGAATCATCATGGCAAGCCCCGGCACCATGAGGGCTGCAAGAAAGCCGAACAGGATCAGCTTATGTCCCGGAGGCTTGAGCTTTGATAGGGAATAAGCAGCCAGGGTGGTCACCAGCATCTGTACAACCCAAATACCGAAGATGAGCACAACTGTATTTTTGAAGTAGCGGGGAAAGTTGAACTTGCTCCAGACATTCAAATACGTCCCCCACTGAAAATTCTCCGGCCAGATAGTAGGCGGCACCCGGAAAATCTCGGCGCTTGACTTCACCGAGCTAATCACAACCCACACAAGGGGAAAAAGAGTGGCAAGTGCCACCAAAAGCAGAATCGCAATCATCAAAGCGTAGCCAAATTTCACTATGGGCCTTGCGAGATCCTGCTTGCCGATCAGTGTTCTTCCTCTTTCAGCCATCTGTATCCTCCCCCTTTAAGCTTCTGCCCTGCTGTCTAATCTAAAGTAGATATAGGATAGAATTGCAAGCACAATAAAGAGGAGAAGCGACGCAGCACTTGCAACCCCCATATCCATATAGGTGAAAGCGTAGCGGTAGATGAGAAGCAGGATAGTCATGGTGGCGTTGTTGGGTCCGCCGCCAGTCATGATGAAGGGCTCTGTGAAGACCTGCATGGTGCCTAAAATCTGCAGAATGAACATTACCGCCATCACAGGCCGCAGCTGCGGAATGGTGATGTTCCAAGCCCGCTGCCAGATGTTGGCGCCGTCGATCTCAGCTGCCTCATACAGTTCCTCTGGGATACCCTGTAGGCCAGCCAAATAGATGATGGCTGTGCCGCCGAAGCCAGCCCAGGTTGCCATCAGGACAAGGCTGGGAAGGGCGGTGCTAGAGGAAAGCAGCCACTGGGAAGGCGGGATGTTAAACCAGCCTAAAATTGTGTTCAAAAGTCCTAAAGATGGGTCGAAAAGCCAGAGCCACAAAATGCTTACTGCAACAGAAGGAGCAACTTTGGGAAGGTAAACAGCGATTCTAAAGAACGCCTGGCCGCGGCGGACCTCGTTGATGAGCACAGCCACCACCACTGGCACCAGATACCCGAAAATGAGGGCCAGAATGGTGAAATAACCGGCATTGCGCCAGGCCTGACCGAAGATCGGATCAGCAAAGAGGGTCTTGAAATTGGCAAGCCCCACGAAGCTCGTAGCACCTGCCAGATTCACCTTTTCGAGGCTCATCACAAAGGTTAAAATCAAAGGATACCAGACGAAGTAAATGAAGGAAAGCACTGCAGGCAGTACAAACAGATAGCCCATTAATCTTTTCCGCTGGTGAGTGGAAAGTCCACCTGCAGAAACACCGCTTTTCTCTGTCATAACCTCACTCCTTCACAGAAAGAGTTACCTAAACCTGCAAAACCTTTCCGCCAGAAAGACGAAAAGTGTTTGAAATGCTCAGGGCAAGAAAACCTATAAGATGCTGCTTCTGCTGCGCAGCAAAAAACCTTTATTTCTCCCTATCCCAAACGAACGCCCCCTTCCTGCAAAACAAGAAGGGAGCATTCCAGTGGAAAACAACGTTCTTTGTCCGGTCCTGCCTACTCGATCAACAGCAAATCTCCGAACATCGATGGATCTTTAGCCAAACCGATGCCGCTGTTGTACTCGATCCAGCCTCTGCGGCCAGTGCCATCGTTATCGTTAACCAGAAGCGAAAAACCAACCACCAGTCCAGGCTCTACTGCTTGATCTTTCAACAGCTCAGACCAAGGTATGGCCAGCTCATAAATGGTATTGTTGCCGCTGCGGACTATAGTGCATTCCAGACCCTCGATCTCACCAACATCCATTCCGTACGCAGCAAGCCAGCGCCAGTTTGTCTCGCCTGTTTCGTGGAGGGCAACCCCGATTTCGTGGTGGCCATACTTGCCAGGGAGTTCAGCAAAGCCAGGATCGATGGCAAACTGAATGCCGTCGCCTTTCCAGGTAGCGCTTCCTGTATCATCTTGTCTGTGGACATTATCTGTCACGTTCAAAGCTAGGTAGAGGTAATCCTGATCCCATTTCAAGTATCCGACACCGCTGAGATCGCTTGGTCCACCCCAGTCTGGGATCTGCTTCACCTGCCAGGCCTGGTTCATCGCAAAGGGCATGGCATCCTGCCATTCAGACAGGTCCCCATCTAGAACGATGGGTTGAGAAGCCTTTACAGCAGCGAGGAAGCTGGTCTTGGTGTTGACGATCCCATAATAGCCCTGGGTTAGGCTCACTGCAAAAGTCAAGTCTGCAGTACCCTGGATTTCCTGGGGAATTGGGATCGAAATCTTCTGCGTTGTCCGCGGCTCGAGCCCGCTGAAGGTAATCGGCTGGGTTGCCTTGGCCCACTCAAGGGGCTGCTGCAGGGAAACAGTCCCATCCAACACCTGGGTGGTGGAATTGTTGGTTAGCGAAAGCACTAAATTCCACTTGTCCCACCGGCTCCTGTCCACCAGCTCAGGACTGACTGACAACTGCAGCGGCTCGACCAATTGAACGTTCAGCGACAGCCTAGCCAGCACCTCTTGACCCCTTACAGGATAGATGAAAACTTCGTAATCACCCAGCTCAGACTGACCTGAAGATCTCAACGTCAGCGCACAATCATTGGTCTCGCCAGTAAAAGACGTATCCCCTACCAGGCTCCAGCCTGCAGGCAGATCAGCCATTAGGCTGCCGGCCAAATCACAGTTCTTGGGCACCTTAAGATTAATGGTGATTGTTTCGCCAGCCACTGTGGCGAATGAGGAATCTCCAACATCAAAGAACGGTTCGGTGATTTCAATTCCTTGGAAAAAGCCTTCCAAATAAATGGGAAACGGCGTAACAGAAGTAGTGATCACGCCAGAGGTGGCACTGAGGTAAAAGGGATTCCCCCATAGATCTGTAGCCAGCACTCTGTCGGCACCTAACTTAAGTCCTATTGTCTCAATACCGCGCAGCGTCCAGAGAATCAACAGATCCTTATTATCTGTCTTGCTGCGGAAGCGGTAAATTTTCAAATTGCCTTCATCATAGGCATCGACATATTCAACGTCTGCCATTTTTTTGGTCATAGCGCTGTAGGCGATGAAATTATCTTTGGCAGCCCACGGTACAGGTAAACCGAACCAGGTCTTGATCAGGCCAAAATTGTGTTCGTTGTAAGTCCGGTCTGTACCATCGTCTTGCAGATCGTACCAGAAGATCTTGTCAGCGCCTGCTGCCATGCCCAAAGCATGGAGACGCACAGCGTACGCCCCGCTGACAATCTCGCTGACTCCCCTTTGATCCTCTTGGGTCGGCCAGCCTACTTCAGTAAGCCAGATGGGCTTTTCTTCGCCGTACTGAAGCATTAATTCCCGAGTCAATTCGATATTCTTCACAATCCCGCCTTCGTCGGGACTTGTCGGATAGCAGTACGGATGGATGGACACTGCATCCATGTAGTCATAGCCGCCTGCGTCAAATACCCGTTTAATCCAGCCTAAATCAGTCCCTGCTGTACAGCAGCCCACAATAAACGCATCTGGATTAACCTCTTTAATTGCAGGATACACCGCTTTGAGGAGTCTGGCGTAATCCTCTGGCGGACGGCTGGTTGGGTTAAAGCCACCGCCTTCCATGTTGTACTCGTTCCAGACCTCGAAATGGTTGATCCTGCCTTTGAAATGCTCGGCCAAGAAAGTGGCATAGCGCACAAAGGCTGCAATGCCCTCCTCAGTATAAGGAGCTCCGCCCTCGTCGTAGAATTTGTTGCCGTAATCCAGGATCAAAAACACTTGTAAGTTTTTGGCAAGGGCATCGTTAACATAAAAATCCCACATAGGTTGGATTTCAAATTTCCCTTTTTCTCTTTCTGCCCTTCCCCATGTCATTTCATCCCGGATCATATAGGTACCAGATAAAGATGCCACTGTGTTGTTTTTCGGCGGGTCTCCCCTTTCGAGACCGTGGTGGGTACAAACACCGAAGATGGGGTTCCTTGTTTCAGGAGGAGTTACGATCCTGCTGAAAGGAAACTCCTGATCCAGTCTGATGGCTCTGTCTTTGCTTGTAACGTAGAGCCGCAACTTGAAGTTGCCGTTTATTGGGACCTGAAACGACAGGTTTTGCACTTTCGTCGATTCTTTTGGCACATTGACTTGCATTGAACCCGAACTAATGGCTCTATCTGTTGTGCTTGTCACCCAGTAATAAATATCCAAATCACGGTTCTTACTGCTGATATTTCTCAGCTTGATCTGAAATTCGATCTCGTCTTCCTCTGTGAAAATATTGCCCACTTTATCGCTTCCTACTTCAATCAGGAGGCTCTTGGACGCAGGGACCTCTGACAGAACAACCATCTCGTCTAAATAGATTCTGCCGTAGCTGGCAAGTGATTTATCTTTAGTATCGATGATAATGGACTCCAGACTCACAGGTGCAGTCAAGACACCGTCATTGTCCCCGCCCCAATGGGTAAAGGGTTTGGTGAGATCAAAGGTGACTTTTTCCCAGCCTTGCCAATTCAGGTTGCCGCCGGAATATTGAATGGTTTCCCCTGAACCGTCGCGGAGGCGAACGTAGAATTTGTGTCCGGAACCATCACCGTGCACCCACATTGAGAGGCTTGCGAATTTTTCCCCTGAAAGAGGCACACTCTTGTAATACTCACAATAGACCAGATTTGCCGGCTGGCCAGTGAATTCATAGGACAATTCCAAACTTCCCTGGCCTTCCCACACAGGTTTGCTGACTATTTGCGCTCCGGTTCTGGGACCGAAGTTCATTCCCCCTACCCGCCAGTTACCAGTCTCAAAACGTTCCACAACCTCTGATACCAGGTAGGTTTCTTCAGCCCAAGCCAAGGAAAAAAGAATCATGGCTATGAAGAGGGAAGTAAGGATCTTATGCCGCCGCATACTCCTGCCTCCTTTTCGCTGTAAGAATTTATTTCCCAACACTATTTAAGAAGCGCTCCTGAAAACCCTTGGCTGCCTGGGCCAGGAGCTTTTGGGGATCAGCTGACTTCTCTGTAAGCACTGCCTGTACTGCCGGCCCAAGATACTCCGAGTAAAGCTGCTGGCAGAAAAACGGCGGTTCAGGCCGCATGTATTTGGCGGCTTCAAGCCAGACATCAGGAAAATCTACCAGCACGTCTTTGTAAGACGCAGCTGCCTCCCTTGCCTTTTTGTCGGTCTCTCCTACAAAGATGGGAAGAGCTGTCAAAGCACCGATTTGCCCCTGCTTGCGGAGGTCTTCGCCGTTTTCTCTGATCCGCTCCGGATCCATGCTGCCCAGAATCCTCCAGGTGATCCACTTGAAGGCAGCTTCCTGCACCTCGGGGGGTCTGTTGGGGTTAATGATGTAATAGTTGCCGCCCATCTGGTTCGCTCGTCCTGCAGGACCTGCTGGCAAAAGTGCCACCCCGATGTTCTCGAGATCCATGCCATACTGATTCACAAGGGCCGGGATTCTATCTTGGGCTGCAAACATCATAGCAATTTGGTCGCTTGCGAACCTGGCCATCAAATCCTGGGAGGTAGCTAGGAGCGTTGACTGCAGCACGTCATACTTCCAGCGCAGATCTTTCACAAATTCCAGGGCTTTTACTGCCTCTGGCTCAGCAAAGACAGCTTGCCATGTGCCATCTATCTCCCGCTGGAAGTCTCCTCCTGCCTGCCAGACCCAGTTGAGAAAGCCCCAGCCAGCTTCTGCGCCATTGCCCATGATGCCGAAACCAGCAATTCCTTTCTGCTTGTTATTCAGTTTCTGGGCAGTCTCCACAAACTCATCCCAGTTTGCAGGCACGATCCCTTCCCCTTGGCTGTCTACAAGCCCTGCTTCCTTGAAGAGTTTTTTGTTGTAAAAGAGTCCCATAATGTATCCATTGGAGGGAAGTGCATAGACCCTTCCATCTCTGACAAAAGGTGCCAGGACATCTTCATTTAGTTGATCTTTGTATTCCCACTGGGCAAGCAGGTCTGTCAGATCCAGTGCGTAGCCGCGTTCAGCCACGTATCCTTCTGTAGCCCAAAGGCTGATTACATCTTCAGCTGTGCCCCCTGCCATGCTGGTGGTAAAACTGTCAGGGGCGTAGGGCCTATCCGTCCAGCGGATTTCAATGTTGGGGTAAACCTCGTTGAAACGGGCAATGTCCTCTTTCAACCTCTGGACTGCCACCTTGTCCGTTTCTTTAGGGCCTGCATTCATCACCACAACGATTTTGCCCTGGTCATCTTGAGCCTGCTGTTTTCCGCGGTTGCTGTTGACAGCGAAAATGCCGATGGCTACAACAGCTACGATTATCAGCCAAACCCACCACTTTTTCATACCAGTCCCTCCTTAGCTTAAAAATAAGTCTTTAGAGATACCTCTGCCACTTTCCCTTGATAATTGTTCTGGCTATTGGCTGCATCCACAAAATCAATGTTGCTGCCAGATACGCAAACTGTTGTGTGAGGACTAACCATCACTTCTAGCCCAAGAACAGTGCTCTTGTGTTCGGCGCCGTCTGAATTTTTGTTCTTGCCTCCCAAAAGGAGATTCCAGCCTGATCTCAACTCATAGGCAAAACCCCAATCCACAAGGGTTTCATCAAAGCGCTCTGGAGAGTCTACTGTCAGTCTCGTGCGCTTCTCCAGCTGACCTGCTAATTTCAATTTCCGCTGGGGGAAAGAGCGGTTGCCAATCCGGACCAGGCCTGTGAGATCTACCTCTGTGCCAATGCAGTCTGCAACATAATGATAGCGCGGAGCATCCTGGGAGATGGTTCCGTCTTCATCAGTTGGCTGGACCTGATGGAGGTCAGTCCTCTCGAAGGCAGCTTGGACCCTGCCCCCTGGCGCATACAAAGCCCGCACCTGGTACCCTTTACGGTTTGGCGTTGCCAGCCCATAAGGCAAGGCTTCCTTGTCTGCATTGGCTACTGTGCCTCCCATGGCAGTTATGCTGCTTTCCGCACCGAACCGGGTCAGATCTGAGAGGTTGTAGGTGCGGGACTGGCTTGCTGGAGCGTAATAATAAGGTCCCACCTTCAAAGAGCGCAGCTGAACAATTAGATCCTTCATATCCCAGCGAAGCTCGCACCAAGCTGCCAGATCTTCTGCAGCTGCAACAGTCTCGGTGACGCTGTTGTCATATTGGCTCCGGACAACTTCCCCTGTGGTACTGAGGTTGCGCCATAATTTCCAATTCCAATTTAAGCCCAACAGTTCTGCGTTCATAGCGCTGCCTCCGCCGCTTACAGGGTCATCTGCAAGCCGCAGCCAATTTGCACCAACGAGATTGTTGCCAAAGGGAATGACGTTCACAGCATAACCAGTAAGGAAGCGGTGGCGGGTATTGCCAGAGCTGTCCTTCACCTTGGACATGAAGCCCTGCAGGAAAATATTGTCGAGATCGTATTCCAAGGACAAGCCCTCCAGCTTGCGCTTGTTCCCCACAATTCCCTGTTCCTCTTCCCACTGAGTGCGGACTCTTGTAAAATAGGAGCTTTCAAACCAGGTTTTAGCTTTGGGGTAGTATAGGGTCAAAGGGGAAAACTCAGCCCAAAAAGTACCTGCTGTAGTCTTAAAGCCGCTAAAGTTTGTATTAATGGCAACGTTATCCAAGCGGAGGCTCGGGCTGCCACCCCAGACAGCTGACGGTATGATGCTGCTTGCTACTTCTATCTGTTCTGAGGGCTTCCCTACAATAGTAAGATAAATACGCTGGTTAGCTTTGCTGCCCTGGGTCTGTGCTTCACTTTCCACCCCGTCATACCACAGGGGCAGCCCTAGAAAGTTTTTCGCCTGTCCTTTGCCATCGCCTGTAATGTAAAAGCGCCGCATTTGTCCGAAGCCGCTGCCGGTGATATAAAACGCATCCAGCTGGTTTTCGAATTTTGCCTGTTCGCTCGCAAGAGCCCGCATTTCATCCATAACTTTGCCCATTTCCAGCTCGAAGTCCAGGAACCTCTGCTGCAGCTGGAAGGAATCTGCTGCTGTGCTCTCTCCCTGGGGCTGCGGGAGAAAAGGAAGTAAGGGCCCTGCTGCCAGGGTTGTACAGGAAAAGAGAATACATACAATTAACAAACTGATTTTTTTCATTTGGCAGCCTCCTTTCAATAATTAAAAACCGCTGCGGTAATTGATTGTGATATTCTGCGTCTCTCCTGTGCTGGTCCTGGTGGAGTCATAACGCAGCTCAAGTCTTGTAGACGGGCCGATTGTGCTCTGCAGCCGCACTCTCTGCCGCAGCACGTCCTCTGAATCCTTTCCGGACCACTCTCTGCGCGGCTGAATAAGCCAAGTCAGATTGCTGCCGGAGAAAGGCCTCAAGGTCAGTTCAATGAAAGGAACTTCCGATAATTCAGCCCGGCTCGTGCCGCTGAGCAATCCGGTTAGATTATATTCTTCGTAACCTACTGCCAGATCCAAATTGTTCAGCACCTGTTGGCTGAAGCTCACAGAACGAATCTCTTGCTTCAGATCCGTCTCTTGGTGGCGAAAAGTGTTATATGTGCCAAAAGAAATGTTCAGTTTTTGGTTCCTTTGCCAGGAAGCAGGCAAGAACTTTCCGAGATCAGTTATAAGCTCTCCCCCCGCGTAGCCGAAAGTCTTGGGACTGTCGCCTTTGGGATAAAGTTCTTTTGCTTGATTCCATTTCGCATTTACCTGCCAATATTTTCCAAGCTGCAGGCCTGTTGTCAATTCCAGGCGCTGGACATTCTGGATATAGTACGGTTCCCAAGGGTTTTCCTCATAAAGGTAAACAAAGTCTTCCCCAATAGTTTGAATGGCTGTCCGGTCAGTGGGATACAGATCGCTGATGGCGTAATACGTAAAATTTAGAGGAACTAACAGCTGCAGCCTGCCGCCAAGGCGGGCGGCAAATTCTGTGGTGGCAACTGCTGTATCGTAAACATCCTGATCCAGGAAGCACACGTTGCCTTCCCCAGAAATATTGTAGTGGCTGCGCCAAATACTGCCCTGTTTGCTGAAGGACAGTCCCACTGTGGTGCTGGAAAGGGCACCACTGGTTCTGCTGCTGGAAGCCAAATCGTCCCAGGTGCGCAGCAAAGCCAGGGTAGTCCCCCCAAGCTGGGGTGCAGTAACAGAGCTGTAGAGGAGGTAGCGATCGAAGCTGGAACCGTTGCCGTCTGCGATTCGGTTTAAGAAGCCCTGATAATTAAGGCCAAACACGTTTGTCTGCACCCGGATACCGTTGAGAGACTGCCGGGATTCCCGTTGCAAATCATCCTGCCGAAACGCTCTGTAAATGGTGAATGGAGTGGTAGCCAGGTAAAAATTTCCCATTGTCAGATTAATCGGTTGATTGCCCCAGTTAAATCTGGTGGACAAAGTGAACTCATCGTGATAGACAGTAAGGGTATCGGAGGTGCTGCCCAAAGCATTCTGCATGTACAGCATAAAGCTGAGGCGCGTGTTGCCGTCTAGGGATAAGGGCCTGATCCTCACTGCATTGAAAACCCTGGGGCTGCCGCCGTTGCCAGGGGTGATGCTCACGATCCCTCTGGCTTCGCTCCAAGGATTGATTTTGTTCCGCCGCGTCTGCACCATGGTTTTTGACAGTGCCAATCTTTGCCTCAGATCTTCCAGCCTGATTTTAGAAGCAGCTAGTTCAGCTTGAAATTCCGTCAGCAGTTGATTCAAAAGCTCCAGATTCCCTTCAGTGAGGGTCTGGCTGTCAGCCTTTGAAACTGCTTCTGCTACAAGCTCTGCTGCTTCCTGCCGGGAAAGACCTGCCGCTACTGCATCTTCAGGGACAAGCCCTGAGTAAGCCAACTGTTCCATTGCCTGCTCTGCCCAATAATCTAAACCAGAGGCAGCTGAACAGACAGAGGCCAGGGTGAGCAACAGTAGCAAATTTAAGCACACTACTGTTTTACGATCCACTGATCTGAACCCCCTTTTCTTAGAACTTTACACCTAACGAAAACCTTTGTGCATCTCCTGCTTGGTGGGTGTTGTAAGCATAGTCGATCAGCCATTTGCCTGTGGCAACTCCGATCCCGCCTGTGAAGCTGCCGCTTGTATAGCCAGCGCGGACGCTGATGTTATTGTTAACTTTGTACTCTGCTCCCAAGCGCAGCTTGGGGCTATTTGCCACTTCGCCCAGCTCTGCAGCCCAAGTTGCTTTACCGATACTGTAGGCTGCAGCCAGCGTCAGATCAGGGATGATTTCCGTCTCAGCTGCTCTCTCTGCCTCGTCTTCGTAGATTTTGCCTGAGAGTTTCGTTCCCAAGTCCCTTACAACTACCCCCACCTGCAATTTATCCTTACGCCACAGGAGCCCAGCATCCAGTCCGAAACCAGTTTGGCTGCTGTTAACAAGCTCGCTGCCGCCTTTAAGATAGTTGTATTTCCCGTTGAATCCCCAAGACAAGTTCTCACCTAAACTGCCAGAGAAACTCAAAAGGTAGCTTCCCTCTCTGTAAGGAAACTCTCCAAAGGCCTCGCTGGCATCCAGCCCGATGTAGCCTAAACCTAAAGCAAACTTGCCTAGAGGCTGCACAAAACTGAACCAATTATAGTTGATTCCCATTCCAAAAAGCGCTGTCTGCATGCTGGAGATTTGAGGAGTGACAAGCTGCACTGCTCCTGCCGGATTCCAGTAGAGTGCGTCAGCACTGTCTGCTATCGCAGTAAAAGCGCCGGCCATGGCCAGGGGACGTGCCCCGATGCCGATGGCGGGAAAAGCTCCTCGTTCTGTGGCCACCAAATTACCTGTTGCGAACAACAATACTAGCAGGCTCCAGCAAATAACTTTCTTCAAAGCAATCGCCTCCTTAACTAATATAAAACGCTGATTAGTTTCCGCGCGCGACTAGGAGCTTTTCTGTCTGGGGTGCTCGCGGTTATTACCAACAGGTACGCACCTTGGCCAACCAGTCTGCCCTGCCTGTCCCGGCCGTCCCAGGTGAAGAGATGATCTCCTGCCGCCTCTGGCAAGGGTGAGCGCTGGTAGACCTCCTTACCTGCAAGATTAAAGATTTTAATTGTCACAGTTGCACCCTGGGTTAACGTATAGCCAACTTTCAGCTCTTCATAACGGCCGTTGCCGTTGGGAGCAAAAGGATTTGGCCCCACATGCAGATTGAGAATTTCCAAAGTGGCGGGCATGACGCTGGTCACGTTGAAGCTGCCCACTTTAGAGATTGAGCTGTTGCCAGCCTCATCTATGCTTTCAACCTGCCACAGCCACTGTCCAGGCCGCAATGCCTGGCTTAGCTGCCAGGTTGTTTCCCTAGCTGTGTAAACCTGCTTCTGCTCTTCTTTGCCTTCCTGCCAGACAGTCAGCCTGTACTGGCTTGCCGAGCTGTCCCCTTCCCACACAAACTGCACTGCTCCCTCGCTTACTTCTGTCCCAGGAAGCAGAAGCACAGGTGCTTTAGGAGGGGTCGTGTCCACAACTACCTGACAGCTTGCTGTGACTGCCCCTTGTACCTTAAGGAAGTAAGTGCCGTCTGCCAGCACCTCGCCAGCTGCTTTGCCGTCCCAGCTGTAGAGGATCTCGCCGCTTCTCGCAGCTTGAGGAAGGAGTTCCGCTATCGTCCTGCCCCTGCTATCTTGCAGAACCAGCTTCACGTCAAGAGGCTCGGCTAAGTAAAAGCGGACCTCAGTCTCACCCAGATTTGGATTGAATTCCTGCGGCCAGACAGTGAGCTGGCCAATTCCTGCACTGGGATCGTAGTTAACTGTCAACGGATTTGAAGGTTCGCTCTCGTTGCCTGCAGCATCCACTTCCCGAAAGGTCACTGTGTTGAGTCCAGCTGTCAGGTTCTCGAGGAGGCAAGTTACCTTTCCCCTGCTGTCTGCTTGCACCTCGTCAACTTTCGCATCGTCGACATAGACGGCAACAAGGGCGCCGGGAGAAGCAGAGCCGGTAATTAAAACCCTCGGTTCGTTAACCTTCACAGAGGAAGCTGGCTCAGTAATTGCAGGTGCGTTTGGGGCGCTGTTGTCCACCTCTACTGTGGTCATGAGGATGCTGCCCTCGTCCCAGGCTTGGCCCACTGGGCCCAATTTAATCATGTAGATGCCGTCTGGCACCAATTCTCCCTGTTCAGTGCGTCCTGCCCAGGTCACAGTGCCCACGACTGTCTGATCTTGTCCTTCTGCCAGGGTCGCAATGTGTCTGCCTGTGCTGTCTTCAACCCATGCAGAAACTGCAGCTGGAGCAGAGAGCCTATAGGAGACTTCTACGATTGCCCCTCGAGCTGGTGAAAAGACTTTGGGATTTGCAGCCAGCTCCAGCACCCTGCCCACCTTCATCACTGATACTTTACCTATATAGGCGTCAGGCTGGGCACTGTAGCCCGGGACCCAAGTGCCGATCCAAAAATCGCCGCCGTTTGTCCCCCCTGCAAAGCGGGCATCTGGGAGGTGGAGCCTGGCTGTTTTCCAGGTTCTGGTGTCTGTGCGGGTGATTACCCCAGCAAGAGTATATCCGCTCGCCTGAGAGTGGTACTGCAGGCCAATTAAGCCTGTTCCCAAATCGTAATACTCCACATAAACCCAGACTTGCTCGTTTGTGTCGTAGAGATAACTGTTGTCCACATCGTAGGACAGATAATAGATTTTATTGGCAGCATTGGTTTTCACTGCCTTGCGGCCGCCTATCTCTACAATCTCGCCTCTCCACAGCTCCCCGCTGCCGATGCGGAGGGTCAAGCCGCTCTCGGAACCTTCTGCCTTATCAGACCAAACCCCAGGATCCGGGCCCCACATGATGGTGAGGTTCTGATGGATTATTTCGTCTGCAGTTACAACCAAACCAGGGATTTCTTCCCTCTCAAAACCGCTCTTCTCTACAACCAAAGTGTAGGTTCCTGTAGGGCATATAAACTCAAACTCTCCATTGCTGCTGGTAAGAGCTGCAATGGTTGGCTCTTCAGCCAGATACACCCAGGCTCCCTCCACAGGGTCCCAGTTGGGGTCCAATACGCTGCCTTTGATTATGCCTCCATCAACCTCAAGAACAAGGTGATCGTAATAAACTACATCTGTAACGGCAGGGGATTTGTCCACAATAATGGACTGAGCGCGCACAGGGCCATCCAGTATGCCGTCGTTATTTCCGCCCCACCTGCCGCTGGCATTGGCCAGATCCACCTCTAACTGCTGCCATCCAGGAGCGAGGTTTCCCAGCCTGTATTGGAAATACTCACCTTTGGCGTCTATGAGGCGCAGGTTCACAGGATTGCCGTGTTCGTTGCCGTACACCCAGAGCCTCACTTTGCCGAAGTTCGCAGGCAACGGTTTGTTGATAAACAGCTCCACATAGGATAATCCGTCAATTGCCTGCAGCTCATAAGTTACCTTGGCAGCTCCGCTGCCCTCCTTCACAGGGGAGGAGACGATCTCCAGCTTGCTGCTTGGGCCGTAGTTTTGCCCGCCAAGGGTCATGTTTCCCAGAGACTCAAAGTCCTCGATGACAAATTCCAAGGCTCCTGCGCCAAGGGCTAATGTGAACAGGAGGAACATGGTCAATACAATCGATCTCTTCAATGCATCTGCCCCCTTTTCTTCAGAGGATGAGAAGTAGCTTTCTCTCAACTAAATTTTCCCCAGTCTCAAACTTGCCTGTTACCACCACCAAATACGCACCTCTTGCTGCATCCCCAAGGGGGATGGTCAGCCCTTGAGAGGTAGGCTCTAAAAATTCCCCCTGGAAAAGCCTCCTTCCAGCCAGATTATATACTTCTACACTGGCAGTTCTCAGCTCTCCGGCTGCCTCGAGGTATATTCCCAATGCCTCTCCTTTGGGAAGAGGATTGGCCGAAAACCAAAAGCTCAGCTGTCCTTGTTCCGCATCAGGCCATTCCGTCCCCTTTGCCTCAACTATGATGGGACTGCCTGTCACCTGTAGGGATGCAGGAGACGTCAGCTCGTAGATGCTGCCGTCGAGCTCCCTGATGAGAATTTCACCTTCCACAGGCGAGGGAACAAGCTGCTGTCCCTGGGTAGACCAGAGAATATGTTTTTCGCCCTGGGGGCTCGCCACCCGGTAGTGCCAAAGCCCTCCTTCTCCTTGTTTGATGGCACCCACCTCAGTAAAGCCCCTCAAGGTGCGAAAAATTTGGCTCAGGCTGTAATAACCCGGTTTCAAAGAAAAATCCTGGCGAATGAGACCGAAATTGTGTTCGTTGTATGTCGGATCTGTGCCGTCGTTTTGAAAATCGTACCAAAAGACTGCAGCCACATCAGGCTGGCTAGCAAATAGAGTGTACATTCTGGCAAGGTACGCAGCCTGTGTTTCCTCGTCCACTCCCCTGCCGTCGCCTTGGTGAGTTGGCCAGCCGATTTCCGTAACCCAAATGGGGAGTCTCTTGCCTCCCTGATCCATGAGGTTGCGGACTTGATCCAGCCTGCCTAAAAGATTGCCAGCTTCAGGGCTCTGAGGATAGCAGTACGGGTGGATGGAAAGGGCATCCATGTACTGCAGTCCCCCTTTGGCGAACAGAACTTGCAGAAATTCTAGATCTACTCCAGCCAGCACCCCGCCGATCACTACTGCTGTAGGGTCTATTTGTTTTATGGTGAGATACGTTTCCTTGAGCAAAGGAAAGTACAGTTCAGCTTTGGCGCTGCGGGTAGAGTACTGCTGCTTTTGTTCCTCTGTGAAACCCATGCCGATGTTAAACTCGTTCCAGACCTCCCAATACTTGACCCTGTCTTTGTATTGGGAGACCACATTTCTCACGTATCTTTTCCAACCCTCCATTTTCCCTGGCGTATCAGGTGCGCCGCCGCCTTCATAGAGGGGATTACCATAGTCAAGGATGATCAAAGGAATCAGGCCTCTGGCAACGGCCTCATCAACATAGCCAACATAATCCTCATCGAAGCTGAAGACTCCCTTGGTCCTTTCAATAGTGCCCCAAAAAATCTCATCGCGAATCATCTCTGCCCCTGCGAGCTTGGCGAGATCCAAATTGTCAGGGAGCCGCCCCCGCCTCAAGCCGTAGTGGGTCTGCACGCCTAAAAACGGCTTCCCTCCACTTTTAGGGACCTGAGTCAGCACCGCCAGCTTATAGAGGGGAAAACTAATGATTTTTTCAGCAATTTGGATTGTAAACTCGCACTCGTACTGACCAGGCGCCTGATAGCTGAAATCAAAGCTGCCAGTCTTGTTCTGTGCGGTGATGGTTGTCTGCCTCTGGCGAACCAGGCTCTCTCCCCGCTTCAAGACAACTTCAAGCGGCAGCGAGAAGGAAACGGGGCTTTCAAGCTGCCAGTTAAGCTTTAGGGGTTCTTCTGCCTGGTAAGCGGTTTTGGCAAGCTTCAAGACCAGAGCCTTGCTCTGCAGCTGGTCAAGATAAAGCTTCCCTTGGCTGGATGCAGGAAATACTCTCAGCTCGGTTAGGGTCAGGGGCAGCTGAACATTACCTGCGCCCTGGACAGTTTGCCAGTTAAGCTGGAGCCGGAGCCACTGGCTGTAGGCTGTGCCCAGGGGAAAGGTGAACTCCTTCCCCAGGGCATCTGCAAGGAGAAGCTGAATCTGCTCTCCTCCTCCCCAAGCGCGGAGATCGAGCTCCAAGGGAAAGCCAGCAAAGGCCAGGGGCTCAGCTGGCACGATCCTTAGATAGCTACCAGGGGCAACGTTCTCATACTGGATTTTCAGAGCCTGGCTGCCAGCAAAAACCTCTTCACCGCTTAAGGCAAGCTCTGCGCTGCCAGAAGTGGAGCTGACAGACCAAGCCAGAGTATCGCCTTCGAACCCTTCGTTGATGCTGGCAGCTGCCAGTGCCACAAATACGAGACTAAACAGAAGCCAATTGAGGATGGTTTTCATTTTGCTTCTCCTCAGAGATCAACGCAGCACAAAAACTGGTTGTACTTTCACTGCCGGACCCCAGCTCGTGGGGTTCTTTGCCACAAGCCGCAGGATGTAGGCCCCAGTTCCTACAGGATTGCCGTTTTTATCAGTGCCATCCCAGCTAAACTGGTGATCACCTGCTGGCAGCTGTCCGAACTCTTGCTCGTACACAGGCTGGCCTGCCAAGTTGATTATGCTCACCCTCACTTTGCCAGGCTGCCTCAGGGTGTATGCCACCACGAGCTTCTCCCTGCGGCCGTCTTTGTTTGGCGTGAACGGATTTGGCCCAACTTGAAAACCGACAACATCGAACTGGCTCTGATCCAAGTCAGCGATGGTGAAGTAGCCCCTTGCAGCTTCCGACTCGTTTCCTGCCCAGTCCACAGCCACCAATCTCCAATACCAGCGTCCCTGGGACAGATCTTTTAATTGATATTCAGAAGCTGTAATTTGAATTGGTGTTTCCTCGTCCAAGTCCTCAGACTCGCCTAGATAGAGGCGGTAGAAGACTGCATCTGCCAGCTTTTCCCAGGCTAGATTCGGCTGGCCTGTTACAGTGCTGCCTGCTTTGGGGTAAAGCATGATGGGCTCTTTGGGCGGAGTATTGTCGATTATCAAAGTTCCGTCAACAAATGTTTCTTCCGCAGAATCGCTCTGATACTTGACAGTATAGCGGTAGGTGCCATCTGCCACTTGCTGGTAGGCTTGATCTATGCCTCTCCAGGTTAACAAGATATCCTGCTCCTCGGCGATTTCCAGTTCTTCCTGCCAGACTACACCAGAAGGACCCTCAACTGTGAAGCTGATTGTGCCTGGGTTCAACAGGTAGAATGAAATGCTCAGCTCATCGCGGATTCCGTTGCCGTCTGCAGGCGAAAGCAAGTCGCCGTTTAGCACAGTGATGATACCGATTGATCTCTGGGCATCGTAATTGATCAGCACCTCTTCAGAGGCCTCGCTGGGATTGCCTAACTCGTCGTAAGCCACAACCCATAGCTTGTTGTCTCCCTCGAGCAGATCCACTGTTAGACTGAATGCTCCCAAAGGATCCGTAATGCCAACTGCAGCTGCCACCACATCGCCTTCAACTTCCCGGAATGCCACGACCCGGGACTCTTCGTCAACCTGGCCTTGCAGCAGAATAAAGGGCTGATTGTGCTCCAAAAGCTCACCTGTCTCAGGGGAGAAAATCTCTGGCTTGCCTGGGCCGGTATTATCTATTACCACCTGACCTTCTGCAAAAACCAGTTCTCCTCCGCAGACTGCAGTGAGGCGATAGGTGTAAGTGCCGTCAGGTGCGGGCATTCCATCTGCTTTTCCGTCCCACTGGAATGAAGCGCTTCCTCTGAGGGGGACAGACTCAAACAAAGTATAATGATGATCGTCGTTATAGACTTCAAGGGTCAGGAGCGATCCGATAGGCACTGCGTAAGAGAAGGTTATTTTTTGATCTAAAGCAGGTGAAAAGCTGCTCACATCTGCCTCTAGATCCTCTACAGTCAGCACAGGTTTTAGGGTAAGATTATCAAACCAGGCTGTGCCCCCTGCCCCTTCTGCCAGGCGCACATATAGCCGCAGATAAGCAGTATCTTTGTGCATTCTGCTGCGCTCTAAAGTAGCAGTGAAGCGCTGCCACCCGTGGCTGCCGCCTGTTGAGACAAGCGGGCTGTTTAAGTAGAAGCCCAAAGCTGCGTCCTCAGCTGAGACCTGTAAAGCGTTCAGATATACACCATCAGAAGTGGAAATATCCTGAGTCTTGATCCACACTTCAAGCTTGTAGCTGTCAGCGCCTGTAACTGGGAGGAGTATTGTGCCTTTGTACTGAGAAGCTTCTGCGCCAGTTGCCTTCAGGGAAACCTCGCCGGCATATTTCTCTTGGCTGTCAAGACTGAAGTTTGCAGTAGCTGAAGTCAGAGTCCAGACTATACCGTAATCAGCTTCTTCAAAGCCAAGCATTCCCTCTACCAGCGCCGCCTCAACATATGCACCTGCTTCAGTAACCTCAATCGTGGTTTGATAATAGCCAAAGCCGTCTTTGCTTACAATAACCCTGTATTCATCTACAGGAACATCCTCGAAAGTAAATTCCCCAACTGAGTTGCTGGTTGTGGTATATATTACATTCTCGTAGGTGGTGCTGGTCAGTTTGATCTCAGCGTCAGCCAGCGTAATGGGAATCTGGGGATCTCCATTTTTCACAATTCCCGACACTTGGGCTGTTGGCACCTTTTTCACTTTAACGTATGACAGCCACTCGTCGTCCTCGCCACCGTCCCACTTTGCGTTGAGGCGGATGTCCGCTCCGCTTGTTTGGTTTGCAAAAAAAGCATCTAGCAGACGGAAAGTGACGGTTTTCCACTCTCCCGAATCTGTTTTCCTAACTTCAGGGCCGAATTGATAGCCGGTGGTGGCAGAGTTGTAATCCACCCGCCAGGTGCCTGTTCCCTGATCCAAATACGTGACGGTAATGTCCACAGGATGCAGCTCTCTGTACATGTATGCGTCGCTGACGTTCAGGAAGAAGAAGTAATTCTTGGTGTCCCGGTGGGTTCTGCGCACTACCCGGGGCTCGGGATCTCCTGCCCCCTGCACTTCCGTCACAAAGACAGCGCCCTCGGCTATATCCGTTCTCAGATAGAGGCCGTTTGCATCGTTATAGCGGCCAAAAGTTATAGAGACTCCGTCGCTGTAGCCTGCTTCCAAACTTAAATCCAGGTTCACTGCGCCAGCTATGACAACGTTCTCTGCCTTAGCACGCTGATAGCCATCTTTGGCTGCATAGACCACACATGTACCCAAGGGCACTTTGAGGCTGTAATTGCCGCTATCGTCTGTGGTGGTAGTAAGGGGCATACCGGGATAATCCGGGTGCAAGGCTGTGACTGTGACCCCGCCGATGCCATCTCCACCAGAGGTAACTCTGCCTGACAAATTCCCCAGCGGCACTGTTTTCAAAGTGATTTTGTGCACTGCCAGCGGCTGTCCAGAACCGAACCTGCTGTCAGCAACAACTCTGAAGTCTGCACCTGACTGCCCGTTGCGAAAATCTGGGTCTGTGATGACAAACTTGGCTAACTTCCAGCTTCCAGTATTAGTTTTATCGTACTTTGGTGTGTTGGTAAAGTTGCCGCCTGCAAGGGCATTGTACTGCAGATACGGCCCCCACATGGAGAAGTTGTCATCGTAATATTCAACCCCTACTTCAACCCCGTGGTTTTCAGGGATGGAGGCGACAAAAGCGTCGTCAACGTCAATGTGAAGATAATAAGTTTGATTGGCTGTGTCGATTAGCTGTGCGCTTTTCCCGCCAACGTTCCCAACGAACAAAGTCTCTCCCTCGTGGACGTTGGGGAGTCTGTATAAACCCGTTGTGGTATCATAGGCGCTATCTGTGAAGGTGACGGAAATCTCTTCTGGAAAATCTTCAACTTCCAGCTCAGCCAGATATAAGGTTTCATTGATTTCATTGTTGCCTGTACCATACTCGATGTGTATGCCCCGCAGACGCAGCCCGCCGTCAATTTTTCTGTTATTGTTGCCTTCCCAATTAACCCAGATATTGCTTTCTGACAAATCCACTGTCACCTTCTTCCAGCCGGTCCAGTTGATAACCTCGCTTTTCCACTGGAAAGTTTCCTCTGTCTGGTCTGTACAGCGGATAATAATTTGTTTTCCATTGTTGTTGCCGTAGAGATAAAAAGACAAAGTGGGACCAACCAGGTTTCTCCGGTTAAAGGATGGTCCTGCGTAGCGAGAATCTGAGCTCGCTGGCGGTAATACATTGGTGATTTTCAAAGCTCGTTTGCCCTCATGGTCGACAACCTCCAGCTTGCACTGGGCTGGATCATGGCCGCTGCCATAGATGCCCCAGTCGCTTAAATTCTCAAAATTGTCAAGAATTCTCCCATAAGCAAGGCTGCCCGACAGCAAAAGCAGACAGCCAAACAGCAGACATACGGCTATCTTCTTTGTTTTGAAATTGTTCACTCTACCACTCCCCTTATTTTTTTGCAACAATTTGGCAGCGTAGTAGTTGCATAATGCAGAGCATGGATCCCTTATTCTTTAGAATTCGACTCGAACAAACTCCCCCAAAGCACGAACTTATCGCAGTTACGACATTTACAACAAAAAAATCAAAGGCCTATCTTCGAAGAAAATAGCAGGAAACCTTACCAGGCTTTGCACGTTTTTCTTTTCATACCTCCACTCCCCCTCGGCATGATTAATTTTCAACAGAAATAAATTGCATTTTTATTTGCTGTAACCACAAGACTGCCGAATTTTCAACTCCACAGGCATGATCTTGCGTTCTGCCCCTGTCTGCTCCTTGATCTTTCTGAAGAGCAGTTTCGCAGCCTCTGCTCCCATATCTTCAATCGGCGAATGGACCGTTGAAAGGGCAGGATAAATCATGGCACTGGCAGGCAAGTCATCGTGGCCGATCACAGCAATTTCATCCGGGATTTTTATGTTGTTTTCCTGCAGGGCCTTAATTGCACCAATAGCCATGGCATCATTGAAAGCACATAGGGCTGTGGCTTCAAGCTTTTTGTCCAAAAACTGGAGCATCCCCTGGTATCCACCTTCAAAGTTGGCTTCTGCTTCCAGTACCAAATTTGGATCGATTAAAATTCCACGTTCAGCCAGCGCCTTTTGATAGCCTGCGTAGCGGTCCTGTGAGGCGATGAAGTGCAGGGGCGCGCTCAGGTATGCTATTTTCCGATGGCCCAAATCTAACAGGTGCTTTACAGCTAGATAAATCCCTTCCACATTATCTGTATCTACTGTGGCGATAGGCAGGTTTTGAGGTATTCTTCCGATGACAACAGTTGGTATTTTATGTTTCAAAATTTCCAAAAACAGGCTTTGGTTCTCCCCCGGATCCAGGACTATGGCTCCATCGATTGCGTTTCTGCGATACATATCCACAAGCAAGTTGTTCTTATCATCACTCCGTCCGGAAAA
>LSQX01003043.1_pt1 | contig 23365 bp, 23 predicted proteins | sample 654561 | NCBI WGS metagenome assembly LSQX01 (sample SAMN04489861, study PRJNA283612) | anaerobic digester metagenome | isolation source: 4 biogas reactors fed with cattle manure at either 37C or 55C with and... | place: Denmark: Kongens Lyngby | collected 2014
GTAAAAACCACTTATATGGATACAATAAATGATATCATGTTTAGAAACAGCCCATCCTATGGACTGATGACCACATACGTAAATGCAACTGGAAGAAACGACATTGAGTATGCCAAGGTAACTCAGGACGACAAATACATGTATTTCCTGGCGAAGACTGTGTCCGGAATTATAACTGCGGATGAAGAGAACTGGATGAATCTGTTTATAGACATTGATCAGAACCATGAAACTGGGTGGGAAGGTTATGACTTTGTAATAAACAGAAGCCGCGATGGAAAAACTGTTTCTGTTGAGAAATTTGTAAACAACAGCTGGGAGTTTGAGACCGTTGGCACTGCAGATTACCTTATGGGTACTGATAACCTGACAATCAGAGTATCCAAGGAACTCCTGGGGATTACAGGCAATGAACCTGAGTTTGATTTCAAGTGGGCTGACAATTCAACCACTACTGGTAATGTAATGCAGTTTATGGATTTGGGCGATGCTGCCCCTGACAGCCGTTTCAACTTCAGATTTACCACTAAAGGAGTTGTGCCTGTTGACAATGAAAGGGATGAATTCCCTGAAATGCTGATATATGTAGCTATTGCATCAGCAGTTGTAGTTGCAATAGTTGTGGTCATATTGATAATAGCTAAAAAAAGAAAGAAAGCATAAAGAAAGGAGAAATTAGAATATGAAAAAGAAAGGAATTATCCTGCTGATTATTATAACTGTTTTAACTCTGTTGTTTGTAACAGCTTGCAAGAAGGATGAGACTGGAACACCAGATCCAACTGCAACTCCTACACCTACGGAGGAGGCAAACACACCAGAGCCTACTGCAACAAAGGAACCAGGGCCAACATTGAAACCTATTTCTGAAGAGGAAAAAGGAAAGCCTCATCCTGAAGCAGAGGAGCTTATGAAGCTTGATTTCTCGGAAGTAGAAGAGATTGATGATATTGAATATGAATTGAGACAGCCTGAATACATCAATATAGCTGATGGCTACATGAACGTAACTGAGGTTTGGTCTGCTGTTTCACCGAACTACGGCTATGGGCTTGGCTCTGATCACAATCAGTATGAGTGGTCAGCTACATTCCATATCTCGCATCATCAGCCTGACGCTCCTCACGTTGCATACTTTGTAGGTGCAAGAGTTCCACAGGAAAGAACAGCTGACTATCCAGGCGGTATTTGGCTTGCATTCAACTATACAAGGAATGTATGCGTGTATATACCTGGCGACAACTTTGTTGATGACAAGGGTGAGGTTATTACAAGCTGGGCATCCAAGTACTTCAACCTTACAATTCCAGAAGATTTTACTACAGAACATACAGTAACTGTAGTAGATACAGGAGATGAAATCTGCTACTACATGAATACTGCGGATGATCCACAGTATCTTATCTGCAGAATAGTTCTTGATGGTGAAGATTTGCTAATCTACAACAAGGATGGAGAAACCATAAAGACTTTCATGAATGCTGTAAATGAAGAAATAAACTTCTCGGTTTTCAGCCACAGAACCAAGTCCCATACAAAGGAGCTTGTACTAAAGGGTTATTAATACTAACCACATCACACTCCCTGCAATTGCGAAATGCAACTGCAGGGATTTTTTTATGCTCAAAAGAATTATGCGTTGATTTGTCAAAAGTAATTTAGTAATATAGATATATCTAAGTCGTCAGATGTTGATGGAGGTGTAAAATGATAAAAAGGTTTTTGTTTTGTGCTCTAATTGTTGTTTTTGTTTTTGTATTTTCATCCTGCAAGCAGGCGGAAACAGAGGATACGCTAACACCGGAACCGACCCAGTCAGTGACCGAGGGGCCTACAGCGGCACCAACGCCGACACCGTCACCAACGAAAGAGCCTCTTTCTGAAGAAGAACTGGGAAAACCAACGGATAAAGCGGATATCATCTATGAAAACGATTTTTCCGATGATGATTTTGCTGGTGAAATACTAGTACAGCGAGGCACCTATAGTGTTAAGGATGGGAAATTGTACTTGAATTCAGAGGATGGAGGAGAAACCTGGGGAGGATGGGTTGCAATCACTCCCGATATTGACTGCTATCCATCGGATGCATACCAGTGGGAGTTCCATATTGAGTTTCAGTCGGTTTATCCCCGCGACACCGATGACGCTCCATGGATGGCCACTATTATTGGAGCAAGAGTCTGCAACTACAATTCATCCATAACCGATACCGATGATGGTTTCTGGGTTGGTTTTACTGAAAGAAACAGTATTACAATCTATCCCAGCGGAAGCCAGACAAATGGCTACTGGCCTGCTGGAGCATTGACAGTTAGTATTCCGGAAGGTTTTGGAGAGATGAAAAAGGTTGTAATTGTTGATACTGGAAACAGCCTGTTCTACTATATGAATACCTCTGAAGAGGAAAATGTACTTATATTAAAGGCGGACATTACCGAAGACAAGATTATTGTGTTTGATGGAAGCGGAAAAAAAGTTTTTGAAGCGGAAAATTTTCTTGATATGCAGGAAGGAAACCACTTCAAGGTATTCAGCCATATAACTGGTACGGTTATTGACAGTCTGGAAATCAAATCATACTGAAGAGGTGTTGCAATGAGAGGGATAAGAGATATATTCGTATTGGCTCTTGCAGTTGTAATGGTTGTGTCCATGGCAGGATGCAATAACTCAGGAAAGGATAACAAAAAGGACGAAAAGAAAAACGCGGAGGAAAAGAGGGAAGCAATGATTCATCACCTTAATGAGAAGTACAAGGATTACGAAGAAGTACCTTACGGACTTGACATCACCAAGAAGGTGGATATTGCATCCATTTGCTATTCCACCTGGTTTACAAAAATATTAGGTCTTGGTTCAAGTGAACCGAATCCCCCAAATATTACAGAAATTTTGGAAGGCAAACAGGAGTGGGGAGGGCTTACCCAGTTCCACTACTGGGCAAAACCGGCTCTTGGATATTACAGAAGTCATGACAAGGACGTTATCAGGCAGCATATGACCTGGCTGGGAGAAGCTGGAGTAGACTTCATAATCGTGGACAACACGAATGCCAGTGTTGATTGGGTAAAATCAGGTGACTGGAAGCTTTTTATTTCCGTGCCCTGCAAAGCCATTCTGGAGGTTATGCAGGAGATGAGGGCGGAAGGAAAGAAGATTCCTTACATGGTATTCTGGAGCAGTGTAAGCGAGGAAAAAGGCTGGTCTGTTGTCGAAAGGACGTATGAGGAGTTTTATGCTGACGGAAAATACAAGGATTGCTTCGTATATTGGGAAGGCAAACCTTTAATGATAGTAACAAGCATGATAGACAATCCGCCTGAGGAGTTTACGATAAGACGCATGTGGGGACTTCGTCAGAGTCTTGATGTATCTGAATGGAGTTTTCTGAATATTGAAAACATGCCTTCTTACGATGAGGATGGTTTTGTAGAGCAGATGGCTGTTTGTGTAGCTGCCCAAGAAACCTATATGACAGAGCCTACCGCACATGGAAGAAATCACGGCATATTCTTCTACGAGCACTGGAAGAGGGCTTTTGAACATAGGCCGAAAGTAATAACAATTACCTGGTGGAATGAATGGGCGGCACAAAGGTTTGAGGATGAAAAGGGAAATCCAAGATTTGTAGACAACTACACCCAGGAGTTCAGCCGCGACATAGAGCCAATGGAAGGCGGACACGGAGACCAGTATTATCAATGGATGAAACAGTACATAGAAGCATACAGAAACCTGGAAGAGTGTCCAAGACTGGTTGAAGAAGGCTACTAATCTAAAGGCTTCCTTTGGGAGGCCTTTTTCTTTATGATTGTTATTGCCAAAACAATAATCACTCCGGTTGCCAATCCTGAAAAATCCAGAACCACATCGGAAACCATTCCAGCCCTGCCTTCTACATAAAGCTGTATGTATTCATCAAGAACGGCTACAAGAAGGCCAATAAAAAGCGGAATGGTTATGTTCTTGTGAACCACAAGATCAAAAGCAATCAGTATAAGTGTCAAAAAGATTCCAAGAAGAAAAAACTCAAAAAAGTGAGCAGCCTTTCTTGCAAAATGTTCAGTAATCTCAAAATCAAATCCTAATTTAGCAATAATCGAATTGACAAATTCCCTTACACCTTTACTTTTGGAGGAAGAGGTATTGGCATTCATCAGGGAATTGGAGAATATAAACAGGATGTTTAAAACACTAAGCGATATGGAAGTTATGCGAAAAACTTTTTTATTCAAATTCTCACTCCTTTTATCATATTTTACATCATTTGTTCAGCTGCTACAACATTAGTTAAGAGAAATATAACAATATGGTCTTTGACTAGATTTAAAAGCTCTGGTACTATTTGCGGCATGTGAATAATCACCATGCATTAATCGTACAAACATGTACAAAATATGCTTGTAATTTATATTAGCAGGAGTAGGGAATGACAAAAAAAGCACACATTACATTGGCTTCACACATAGCAAACAGAATAGGACTACAGGGTAAGAAATATAGGAAATTCATATTCTATAGTGGAAACATATGGCCTGATGTATCAATCATGTTTCTCATAAAAAGACATTACATCACCAACACCTTTAGGCATCTGGAGAGACGCATAAACTGGCTTAATAATAGAAAGGAAAGGCTGCCAAAGGAAAAGCTGTTAAAGGGCAGGTACCTTCTGCATCTGGGTAAGGTAAACCACTTTATAGCAGACTATTTTACCCTTCCCCACAACATAACTTTTGAAGGGGTAAAGGCCCACCTTGTATATGAAAGGCTGCTTCTTCAGTCCCTTTCAGAGGTAACAGAAAGCGGAGAGGTTGAGGAGGTAGGCTCCATTGAGACAAAAAACTGTGAGACTATTGACACATACGGTGCAAAGACTCATTACTCGCTGCCTGATGAATCGGCAAATACGTACTATTCCAGGGATGACTATCACAGAATAGGTGAGCTGATACGAAAAGTGAAGAAGGACAGCGATACCTTGTCAATTCTAAAGTTCATTATTGCCTCCCACTATGAATACCTTATGAAAGTAAAAGAGGCAATCCTGCTGGATTGCCCGAGTAACAAGAAGGCCAAAACCTTGGTTGACCTGGATTCAAGATATATTGTTAGTGTATGCACTGAAGCAATACAGGGAATTGTATCAACCAATTAACCCTTCTATCTTAGCCTGAATATTTTCAAGTCCAGCACCATCAAACAGTTCAATCATGCCCTTGTCCACTGCTGATGCAAGCTTTGGATTTATGCCCAGTTTGTCAATGGTATCTATGTTGTATTCCTTTGCTATGTCTTCTATATGGCTTTCTCCAAAAATACTGTGTTTGCCACCGCAGTCAGGACATTCGAAGTAGGACATGTTTTCCACAATACCCAGTATAGGTATGTTCATAAGGTTTGCCATTTTTGCCGCTTTGGCCACAATCATGGAGACCAGTTCCTGTGGAGAGGTTACAATTACAATACCATCCACCGGTATCGACTGGAAAATTGTTAGAGGCACATCTCCCGTTCCAGGTGGCATATCTATGAACATAAAGTCTACATCCTCCCATATAACATCCTTCCAGAATTGTCTTACCATTCCGGAAATTACTGGTCCTCGCCATACCACCGGATCGGTGTCATTCTTTAAAAGCAGGTTTGTAGACATAACCTGAATGCCAGTTTTGGTTCTGACCGGAATAAGTCCTGTTTTGTCGCCGCTGGCTTTTTCCTTTATGCCAAAGGCTTTCGGTATGGAAGGCCCGGTTATATCGGCATCAAGAATTGCCACGTTGTATCCTTTTCTATTAAAATGTACTGACAGCATGGAAGTAACAAGAGATTTTCCCACTCCACCTTTTCCGCTTACAATTCCCACAACCTTGTTTATTCTGCTAAGGCTATGTGGAATCTCCAGAAAGTCGGAAGGATTCTTTCTATCAGCACAGTTTCTGGCACAATTTTTACAATCATTATTACATGAATTGCTCATTAAATTCCTCCTAAAATTTATTACATAAAAACATGACATTTCACGTACATCTTCTATTATACACCCTCTTTTACTCAAGTCATAATTTATTTGACAAAAATTTATTATTTCTATATACTGGCAAATGCAAATGATTTGCAAATTGGAGTGTTGATATGTATAAAAAAGCGATAATTGTATCTTTAATATTATTTGTCGTAATACTGGCAGGATGTACCTTTGACAGGCAAGAGTCGGGCAAACTAACTGTAGCGGTGACAATTATGCCTCAGGAGGAGTTTGTGCGTGCAGTATGCGGAGACAAGGTTAATGTGGTGGTGTTGGTGCCGCCAGGAAGCAGTCCTGAAACTTACGAGCCCACATCAAGAGAAATTACTGCCTTTTATAAATCCTCTATATACTTTGCTATAGGCATGCCCATAGAAGAGATAAACATCCTTCCTGTGGCAGAAAACATGAAGGTTGTCAAACTGCATGAAGAGGCTGCCAAGGTATATGATGAATTGTACTTTGAGGGAGAGGAAAGAGACCATCATGTCTGGCTTTCCCCAAAACGTGTTAAGGTTATGGTTCAGGCTATTGCCCGGGAAATGTCGGAACTTGATCCTGATAATGCGGAATTGTATATGACAAACAGCGAAAAGTATATAAAGGAACTTGATGAGGTTAATGAAAAGATAAAAGAAACCTTGAAGGATCTTAAAAACAGAAAAATCATAGTTTTTCATCCCGCTTTTGGGTATTTTGCCTCTGACTATGAACTTGAGATGTATTCTTTGGAAGAAGAAGGCAAGGAAGCAACCCCCAAGCGCCTTGAAGAGCTCATTGACTTGGCAAAAAGAGAGAACATAAAGGCCATCTTCTATCAGTCTGAGGTGGATGCAAGCCAGTCAAAGGCTTTTGCAGAAGAAATTGGAGGAAAGGCAATAATGCTTGAACCCCTTGCAAAAGACTATGTTAACAATCTTGAAAAAATGGCAAAACTGATTGCGGAGGCAGACAATGGCTAATCCATTAGTTGAAGTAAAAGACCTTACAGTATATTACGGAAACACAAAAGCATTATCAAATGTAAATCTGGAAGTTGAAGAGGGCGAGTATCTTGGAATTATCGGTCCAAATGGAGGGGGTAAAACCACCCTCCTTAAATGCATTGCCGGACTCTTGAAATACAAAACAGGAACAATAAGAATAAGGGACAGGGAGAATACCAAAATAGGATATGTTCCGCAGTTTACCAACCTTGACAAGTCTTTTCCCATAACCCTTGAGGAAGTGGTTTTGTCAGGAATGATAAATCCAAAATTAAAACCCTTTTACAGATATACACAGAAAGAAAAAGACAGGGCGTATGAGCTTTTGGAAAAGGTGGGTATAAGCAATCTTGCGAAAAGGCAGATTAGTGAGCTGTCTGGTGGAGAGTTTCAAAAAATGCTTATAGCAAGAGCGCTGGCACAAGAACCAAAGCTTTTGCTTCTTGATGAGCCTACAGCCAGTGTGGATGCAAAATCGAGAAGCCAGATATACAAGCTGCTGGGAATGCTCAATGAAGAGATGACGATTATACTGGTTACCCATGATCTAATGGCAATTTCGTCGGAAGTAAGGAGCCTTGCATGTCTTAACAATACTCTTGTTTACCATGGAGAGCCGGAGATGAATGATACCATACTGACTCAGATGTATGGATGTCCTGTGGACCTTATAGCCCATGGAATACCTCACAGAGTTTTGAGACATCACCATAATGGAGCACAAGAAGGGGGCGAAGAAAAATGCTGAACGCTTTATTTAACTACCAGTATATGCAGAGTGCATTTATTGCAAGCATTCTTGCAGGCATAGTCTGCGGTATAATGGGCATAATTATCATTGAAAAGAAGCTTGTCATGATGAGCGGAGGAATCGCACACACAGCCTATGGTGGTGTTGGTCTTGGTTACATGCTGGGAATTGAACCTGTGTTTGGTGCAATATTGTTTTCAACAGTCGCCTCTTTGAGCGTTGGATATATCAAGAGAAAAGGTACTGCAAAATCTGACGTCATAATTGGCATGTTCTGGTCCCTTGGCATGGCTTTGGGTATTTTGTTCATAACACTGACCCCGGGATATCCTCCAAATATTTCAACGTACTTGTTTGGAAACATACTGAGTATCCCAAGGTTCTACATCAAAATCATGGGAGTATTGACTCTGCTGATACTGCTTGTTACGGTTGTTTTCTACAACCACTGGAAGGTTTATCTTTTTGATGATGAGTTTGCATATATAGTTGGTATAAAGACAGCGTTTCTTGAGTATGTGCTCATGATCATGATTGCTCTGACCGTTGTGGTACTTATAAGAGTAGTGGGAATCATTCTCGTGCTTGCTCTTTTGACAGCTCCCAGTGCAACTGCAGCATTGCTTACCAACAATCTAAAGAATAGAATGATTTTGTCTTCTGTTCTGGTTGTTCTTTTCTGCCTTACAGGGCTTTGGATTTCATACAATATCAACCTGGCTCCAGGCAGCGTGATAGTAATAATGAGTGTTGGACTGTATTTCATAGTGTACGCGGTAAAATATATTTTAAAATCAGGAAGTGTTGGAAAATGGAGTTTGAGAAAGAGTTAAGGAAAAACGGTCTCAAGAACACGCCTCATAGAATAAGGATTATGGAAGTTTTGGAAAGTCATGATGTTCCGGTATCGGCACAGGATATATATGCAAGGTTAAAAGAAGACAAGGTAAGAATAAGTTTGTCCACAGTCTACAGAACTCTGGACAAGCTTGTGGAGCTGGACTTTGTGAGAAAACTTAGCTTTACTGGAGAAGATTCAGCCTTGTTTGAATCCATAAGGAAGGGGCACAGACATTATCTAGTCTGTTTGAAGTGCAGAAAGAAAACGGTTATTGACAAGTGTCCGATAAAGGATTACCAGGAAACTTTGGAAAGGGAAACTGATTTTTCAATAGAAGGGCATAAGCTGGCAATATACGGTTATTGTCCTGAATGCAAGTAACAAATTGAAGATTGGATAATCTTAATTTCACCATGGATAAAAGGCCATGTTGCTTTGGCATTTCTTTTTGTATATCCTTTATTTATCATAAATAAAGGAGTTGCATATGAAAAGAATTGCAAGCATTGTTATGGCCATGGTTATTTTTATTAGTGCTGTTGGATGCAGTAAAACAGACGAAGAAAATAATCCCAACCTGCCAAAAAACTACTCTAATGAGAAGGATTAAAAATCCTTGCTGCAGGCAACAGTTTTTACTCAACCAGCGAAGTGATTGACATCTTCAAAAGACAATTACAAGAGAATGAGAAAACAGACATCAACGTGGACGCCATATTCACAACCAGTGTGGACAGCCTCTACTTCAATACCTATGTTGATGATTTAGGCAGTCTTCCCGAGCATGGAAAACTAAGAGAAGGATATTACGACATTCTTGTTCTTTCAACGATTTATACGGATGATGATGTATCTATTCTGGCCGATTTTATTGATAAGCTTGAAGAGAACGATACGGACATTATTCTTTTTCCTGCCGATAATGAATATGTAAATGGTGTAAGAAACGCAGTGGGATACTATATGCTCAACTGTGCCAACTGGCAGGGTTATCTAAACAGACTGAGATTCAGATGCAACTTCAAGAGTGAGCATTTAAGCATTAATGACAGATATATGCACACAACACCTGTGGGAGGACTGGCAGGTGCATGCCTTCTTTATGCAAGAATGTTTGGTGAAGCTCCCAATGCTGAAAACTTAAAAAGGGATTTTATTCAGCAGCTATTATGACATGTTTCCGGGTGAAACGGACAAGGAAAAAGAAGAGTCTTTTAATATAATTGTTAATGAAACGCTTAACTACTTGAAAGATCATGACGAAATCTATGAATAGACATTGTTTCCCATTGATGCTTTTCTCTCTTCAACCGCTGATTTCCTATACACAAGGGGAGATTTGCCAATGTGTTCCTTAAAAACTCTGGAGAAGTGGGAAACGGTTTTGAACCCACACCTGAAGGCTATTTCCTTTAAAGGAATATCGGTAAAAGCCAGATTTTTTTTTGCTATGAGGATTCTGTAGTACCATAGGTATTTCATGGGTGTCATGTTGAGTTCCTCGACGAAGAGCTTTCCCAAAGTGGTGTGGTTTGATTCGCTGGCTTTTATAATATCACTTAGTGAGATGTCTTCTCCATAGTGGTTTTCTATGAAAGTCAGTGCTTTTTGAACGAATTCGTGGTATACAGGTTTGCTGGATTCAAGGTTTCTAATTACATCATACAGCCTTTCAACCACTATGATTATCTCCATAAAGTAGGATCTGGCACGGCAGGACCAGAGAATGTCTCTTTGAATCTCGAGATTTTCCTTGACTCTTAGGTAGCATTCATTGATTCTTTCGAGGTATTCAATATGCAGGGGAATAACATATGTATCGCTCATGAAAGGTTCCAGGAGAAACAAGTCATGGTGGAAGGCAAAATCAAAGTATCCCTGGCTTCTAATGAAGTCCAGCCTCATGTTTACATTAATGAATTGAGGATGGAAGTAGATGCTTCTGGCTTTTATGTTGTTCTTTTTTAATTCATAAGGATTTGCAGTTTTATCAAAGCATAGAAAGCAAGATCCCTTTGCATCCACAATTTTACCCTTGATTTCAAAAGTCAGGGAACCTTCCTCCAGTATGACCAGCAAAAAGCTTTTGTCTTTTTTATTTATTCTTTACAAACTGTCGCTGCACACACATTTAACAGGTACTATTTTACCTGCACTGAATTCTCTGCCAACTGTATAAAGCTGCAATCAAGTCACCTCGAAAAAATCTGGAACACATTGGATAATTGTTTTGAATATGAGTATAGCACGACTTGCAGATACATTGCAACGCATAATTTTGTTTGATGTATGGATTTTTTTAATAACAGACAATTAATATTTAATTTTAGACAATAATTATATATTGATTTAAGGTATTGTTTATCATAAGCTATATATGTATAAAAACTTTGCCAAAATGGTAACTGTCGGTTCTTCTGCATCATAGATTTACACTCTTCCCCTTATCTAAGTGGTGCAGCGCAGAGGGCAGTTACTTTTTTGTTTGAACAAATGAATGATTCGGGACATATAATGGGTATGATAGTTGTCTTTGGGAGGAAGCAAAGTGAACGACTTTTCAACAAAGGCCGGGATAATAACAACCGTAAGAGGGGATGTTACAGGAGACGGCATTGCAGATACAGTTTCTTTGGTTGGGGTGTTTACGCAAGACAGCATGTACTTAAGGAACATAACCTTGTCTGTGCAGGATGGAATGACAGGAGCCATAAGCAACGTGCCTCTTGGGGTGGATTCAGGATTTGGCCTGACGGTAACACTATTTGATTTTACAGGAAATGGAGTGCCTGATATCCTTGTAAGTATCGCATCAGGAGGCTCCGGAGGCATCATATTCTATTACGTATACTCCTTTACAAACTTCAGACCTAGACTTTTGTTTGATTTTGAGGAGTATAACGAGAAATATAAATACACTGTCAGGTATCTTGATAATTATAAAGTTGAGGTAACAAGCTTGTTCAATAATGAGAGATATTTAATTGACATATCAAACAGAGGAAGGGACTATCTTAGCGAGATTTATGATGAAAAAGGAAGGCTGAAAGAACCCATTGAAGGGTTTGTGGATCCTTTGAGCGGATTGTTTCCAATTGACTTTGATTCGGATGGAAAGTACGAGCTATTTGGCTTTCAAAGCATATCGGGAAGGTATCATGCCGACAGGCTTGGATATATAAACAATACGCTTTCATGGAGGAACGGCGAGTTCAAACTAACCAGACAGCAGGTTGCAATATTCGGAAACTGAACTACCTTGGCATTTCTGAATCTGAGTTCCTTCATAATTGAATATCCTTGAAAGATAGCAAATATCATATAAATCCTTCATTCTTCCGGTAAGCTTCAAGACACTGCAGATAGGCATCAAGCTTTAAAAGTTTTCTTGAACCTTTTTTTGATGCAATAGTGTTTGAGGACTAATGGCAAAAAATGTGGTATAGCAAAGCCACTGAATGGTGCAATGTTTATGCCCTTAATTCCCCTCGGTGATTCATCGAAATCACCCTGATTAGATATATAAAACCTGGTGAGGTTTGTCAACAGATGTGTGATATAATGTATGTGCAACAAATTGGTCCGAGCAAAGGCCGTATGAAAGGATATTGACAGATGCGAGTAACCGAGAGCAATAATATAAAAACCAAGAATATTGATAAATGTGAAACCATTGAGATGGTCCGCATGATTAATGAAGAAGACAAGAGCGTTGCCTATGCTGTTGAAAAGGAACTTGCGAATATTGCATTGGCAATTGACAAGGCAGTGATTTGTCTTCAAAATGGCGGACGCATGTTTTACGTAGGTACCGGCACCAGTGGCAGGCTTGGAGTGCTGGATGCAAGCGAATGCCCGCCTACATACGGGGTATCTGAAGATATGGTAAAGGCAGTACTGGCAGGTGGTATAGAGGGCATTGCAAATGCTGCCAACGGAGATGAGGACAGCCGGGAAACGGGCATGAAAGACCTTGAAAAAGAGGGGATAAGTGAAAAGGATGTAGTGATAGGAATTACTGCAAGCGGAAGAACACCCTATGTTATTGGCGCACTAAATTATGCAAAAAGCAAAGGCGCGTTAACCATAGGAATATGCAACAATCCGGACACGGAATTGTCCAGGATTGCCGATATTACAATTGCTGCAATAACTGGACCTGAAGTCATCCAGGGCTCCACCAGAATGAAAGCAGGAACAGCTCAGAAAATGATACTTAACATGATATCCACATGCGTCATGGTCAAACTGGGAAGGACCTATGGGAACATGATGATTGATTTGGATGCAAACAATGAAAAGCTTTATGACAGGGCTGAAAACATTGTTTGCTATCTAACCGGTGCGGACAAGGATATGGCAAGAAAAGCATTGGTTAAATGCGAATACAACATAAGGGAAGCAATAAAACTAATTGAAAATGGTGTCGTCGAATGAAATGTGTAATTGGAATTGAGGGCGGAGGCACAAAGTCCGTCATGAGACTTTCGGACATGAACGGCAATACAATAGTAGATTCTCACGGGGACTGCCTTAACATATATGTTATTGGCAAGGAAAATGTCTTTAGTAACTTAAAGGAGTTGTATAGTAAAACATTAAGCCAACTGGAATTCAAACCCGAGATTGTTCGTGTGTGTATAGGAACTGCTGGATTGTTGGGAGAGGATGCTAGATCTTTCTATGTTTCATCTCTGCAAAACATATGCAATTGCAGCGATGTAATGGCCTTTACTGACGCACATATAGCGTTGTATGGATATTTGAAAGATAAGCCTGGCATATCCATAATTTCAGGAACAGGCTCTATCTGCATTGGGAAAAACAGTGAAGGCAAAATTGCAACCTGCGGTGGCTGGGGGCATATTTTCTCCGATGAAGGCTCTGCATACGATATTGCTGTCAGTGCATTACGATACGTTTATGGTTATGTTGACAACAGAAATAGAAGCACACTAATTTATACAGAGTTTTTAAAAGCTGCCAACTCAAAGGATTTTAATGACCTTTTGAAGTTTGTGTATGATGACAGCACCAACAAGACAGTACTGGCCTCGCTGGCTGAGGTTGTAAGCTACTGCGCTGAAAATGGCGATGAAATTGCTCTGCGTGTGCTAAATGATGCTGCCATCAAGCTGTATGACATGTGCTTTGATTTGGCCAAAAATCTTGGCTTTAACTATGAGAGCGAGTTTGGCTTGGTCGCCAGCGGTTCTGTTTTAAAGAATTCCATGGTCGTAAAGAATGGATTGATAAAGAGAATGCAAGAGAAATTCAAACGGTGTAGGGTAGTGGAAAGTGAATGTGATGCTGTTTCGGGAGCTGTCTATCTGGCGCTAATGAAGTAAAAAGACCCACAAGGATTTGCCTTGTGGGTTTTTATGTCTTAGAAGCTGTAAGTGCCGCTTGACAGCACATGTTTTGTGTAGGTCATATCATTGTTGGGAACATAAACGGTGGCTGTAGTGTTTGCGGGTATTTTAACCTTGAAGTATTCTCCTACGTAGTAGTCAACTTCAATCTTTCCGTAAACTGTGTCGATTGATCCCTTGGCTTTTTTAATAATGTCAATTGTTGTTGGCTTAATATCAAAGGTCTTGTATGCAACGGAAGTATTCTTTATGCCAAGTACGTCAGTATACAGCCAGTAGCCAAAAGCACCCTTGAAGTGGTGATTGTAGGACTGGTCGTTGTCTACTCCCCAGCATTCGTACAAGGTTGTTGCACCATGCTTGATCTGCTCTCCAAAGGAAGGGTAGTCCTCTTTTTCAAAGAACTCTTTAATAACCTCGTTGTATCCGTATTTTGTCAACACTTTGAAGATGTATCTAAGTCCCAAATGTCCGCATGTCAGATGTCCGTCATGTTTCTTTATGTCATCTACTATCCACTCGCACATTTTTACATCTTCGCCTTCGTCATACAGACCAAGTTCTATGCAGAAACTGTTGAGTGTTTGTGTTCCGTAAGTATGATTTTCATAATCATAGAAGGTTTCAATGAATTTCTTCTTGATTTTTTCTGCTAGATGGTCATACTCGACAGCATCTTCACTTTTGCCCAGCACTCTAAGGGTTTCTGCAATAATTACAGTTGCCATATAGAAGAAGGCAGTGGATGTCTGCTTGAAATGCTCCTTTGAGTTGTAGCCATAGGGAGCCGCCCAGTCTGCAAGAGGATACTTGTGGTCGTTGTGTATAAGGTCTGTGGTGTTTTCGTGTATGTACTTGTGGTATGCAATCATCTGTTCAATGTTTCTTTCCAATATGCCCTTGTCGCCATATGCCAGATATGCATACCAGGGTATGTTTATCATCGCACAGCCCCAGGCGGGAACCGTGTCAAGACATCCTCTCTTTCCAGGCATTACATTCTGCCATTTGCCATAAACCTTCCTGGAATCCCTTGTATCCATCATGTACTTGTCCCAGAAATGGAAAGAGTCCCAGATAATCATCGATGTATCAGCAATAACATTGGCATCGCCTGTCCATCCGCATTTCTCCCTTGCAGGACAATCAGTGGGCAGTCCGTACGCATTTGAGGTAAAAGCATTGTAAAGGAGCTGGTGCAGTGTATTGAGAATAGGCATGTCGCACTCAAAGTGGCCTGTCTGCCTCAAATCCGTATTCATCTTGAGTCCGGTTATTGTTTCAACAGTCTGGCTGGCAAAATCTCCGGTAAGTTCCACATATCTAAAGCCATGGTATGTGAACTTTGGTGTGTATGTAAATTCTCCTTGTTTGCCAACTATGTATCTTATGGTCTGCACACCCCTTATATGAAACACACCGGAGCTGGTTACATCAATCATGCCTGTTTCATCAAGGCTCTCTGCAAATCTCATTACTATTTCATTGCCTGGATACCCTATGGTCTTGAGCCTTGCAAGACCTGCAAAGTTTTCACCCAAATCAAAGACTGTTACCCCTCTTTGAGGATATGTTATGGAAATGGGAGAAAGCTCCTTAACCACCCTTATTGGGGGCATCAGTTGTGAGATCAGTTTTCCTTTCGGTCTGGTGTCTTCCACCACTTCGAACCATTTTGAATCATCAAAGAAAGGCGCATCCCAACCTTCCTGTTCAAGCCTTGCATCGTAGGTTTCGCCAGTGTACACATTGTTTCTTGTAATGGGGGAGTAGTCAACCTTCCAAGACAAGTCTGTAACTACTTCACTTGCAGTACCATCCTCGTATTCTATGTTCACTTGCATAATGGCACATGGTTTTCCATAAATTCCACCACCATTCATCAGCTGGGACTGGTGGTACCACCCATCTCCTACAATTATCCCAAAGCAGTTGTTTTTCTTAAGCTTGTCGGTTATGTCATATGTAGCGTAAAATATGGTTTCGTCATATTCAGTCTGGGCGGTATCTAGCATGTGGTCTCCGACCTTTTCACCGTTCAATCTTAGTTCGTAATATCCAAGACCGACAACAAAAGCTTTGGCCTTTTTTATCTTCTTGTCTACCAGTTCAACTTCTTTTCTTAGTTGAAAAGCCCAGTTTGAAATATATTTGTCTCCCATGCCAATCCATATTCCGTGCCAGTCGGACTGGGACAGAAGAGCGGTTTCAAATCTTGTCTCCCCTTTATATACATTACCTTTTGTGTCCCAAACAACAGCTTCCACGTGGTATTCTGAATTGCTTTTTAACTCTTTGCCTTCATATTCGACACAAATGGAATTATCGCTCAAGACCTTGCCGCTATCCCAAACAGTTTCGCTATCGGAATAAACTTTTACCTGGTACGCTTCCTGATAAAAGTCATCTGCTTCCAAAATCCAGCCAAAGACAGGATTCACATCAATATTGATAGGTTCCTTCAACTTGTTTACAAACAGCTCCATCAAATTTCCTCCTCGCATAATCAATCTTTATTTATTATACTACCATTAAATATATATACAACCTCAAACAGGCACTCTTTCAAAATCAGGATGCTCTCCTGACCATCCTGTCTGCGGAAGAGTTATCAGGCGATGCATGTCTTGTTTGTCTATCTCAAAAGAGAATACATCAAGATTGCTTTTCATTCTTTCCATCGATGATGCCTTGGGTATTGGCACTATACCCCTTTGTACAGCATACCTGATGCAAACCTGCGCACTGGTTGCTCCGTATTTGTTTGCAAGTTCGAGAATCAGAGGATGGTTCAAAACCCTTTCCCTTCCCAAAGGGCTCCAGGCTTGTACCAGTATGCTGTTATCCTTGCAGTAGGAAAGTGCATAATCCTGGGAATATCCAGGATGTACTTCCAGCTGGTTTGTCATTGGTTTGACTTCGCAGTTTTCAAGTATAATGTCCAGATGATGAGGAAGGAAATTGCTAAGACCAATGGCTCTGGCCTTCTTTTCCTTGTATATTTCTTCGAAAGCTTTCCAGGTTTCCATAACAAGTTCTTCCCAGCCTTTGTAATCCGAAGTAGGTTTTGGCCAGTGGATAATATACAAATCCACATAATCCATTTGAAGTCTTTCAAGGGATCTGTTAAAAGCCTTCTTTGATTCATGGTATCCCATTTCATCCCGCCAGGCCTTTGTAGCAACAAAGAACTCATTTCTGGGAACACCGCTGTTTTTTATGGCAAGGCCAACATCTTCCTCATTTTCATATTTGGAAGCAGTATCAAAGTATCTGTAACCGCATTCAATGGCCAGCTTTATTGTCGAGTAGCCTGTTTTGTATGTTCCAAACCCTATGCCGGGTATCATTACTCCGTTATTGAGCTCAATATTATGCATATCAGCATCCTTCCTTTCCTTTTGGGTGTATTATACACTAAAATTACATGTATGATAATGGAATTAGTCAATAAAACATGTCTTAAATGTATATAGAGAGTTTGGCTGTATGGAATATAATTTAAGATGCAGGCCGGTTGTTTCCATGGAAAAGCAATATCAAGTGTGGTAAGATAATATGGAAATAACGAAAAAAGGATGATGGTATGAAGAAGTCGAGATTTCTTTGCATGGTGCTGGCTGCAGCCATGGTTTTGTCAACGAACATATTTAAGTTTGACCGTATTCGTGCTGAAGACAAAATATATGCAACTACGTCTTCACCTGCAATTCCTGTCACAGTTGGAGAGGCCGTCAATCTTGACGATGTAATGATTGAGTTCTCTTCCAATGTATACTTCAGGGCATCGGATGTAAACATAACAGTTTCCGATGATAGCAAGGATGCCTTAAAAGTTGAAAACGGAAAATTGAGTGCCGGGATTGCAGGGCTTCACAGCATCAAGGCTGAAAAGAACAATATTGTAAAAACCGTATATGTGGTTGCAAGGGCAGGTTCGGAGGACGATTTTGTATTGTTCCTTGATGACTTTGATACTGGGTTGTCGGATGAGTACAAGCGTGTTGAGGGTTTTTCCAGCGATATTTATGTTGAGGAAGGCTTTTTATACCTGAAAGGCAACTCTTTACGTTCTCCAAGGCTTTTGCTGCCTGAGTTTCTTGATGCTTTTGGAGATTATGAGATTGAGGTTGTGGGAACAATTACCGAAGCTGCAGAACCTACCAGATGGGTATCCATCATGTACCGCAGCCAGAACAATAACGCGCAGTACCTTCAGATGTGTGTAAGAAAGGGGGCTACTGCCAATAATGGTCTTGAAATAGCTGAGAACACAGGCGGATGGACGGTTCACAAGACAGCATCGTATAAAGAAACAATAGACTCAGGCAAAATGTATACCTTCAAGGTTCATGTGGAAGGCCCGGACATAAATTACTATATCAACGGTGAAAAAGTGCTGTCTGGTAAACTGGATGGGTATGTAAGGGGCGGTATTGGCTTGCAGGCCAACAACTCGACCTTTAAAGTTGACAGCATAAAGGTCAAGTATGTGGCAGGAAAACCTGGCAAGGCGGGGTACACGTTCTTTGAGATTGTACAGCCTGACATGGGCATTATTGGGGGCATGGCCATGTCCGAGTTTGTAGAGAGCAAGGAGGATCTTGCAAGGATAGAAGAGCTTGATATAAAGCCTGCAAATATTATTTTCTACATGGACAAAGACCTAAATGCAACTGACAAGACTTTCTCAAAACCATACATGGGTATTGAGGAGGCAGTTATCAGCCTTATGGGAGTTATGACTCCTACCTTCTACATAAATGACGAGCAGACAGCAAACAATCTTGGCGACTTTTTAAAAGAAAACAAGCTGGAAGACTGCTTTGTAATGAGTAGTAATCCGGAGCTTGTTCAGATTGTTCGCAAGAAGGCAAGAATTACAAGAGGCGTAATAGATTTTACTGAGAAGTATCTGGAGAAAGAGTCGGTAACAAAAGATGATCTTATGGAAATCAGGGGAATTGTCAATTCCAACATGGCATCCGTTTGTGTAATACCATCGAATATTGCAAGCAGAGAGAATGTAAAATTCCTGTATGAAAGACTTGTATCCGTTTGGGTCAATGAATCAGATCCTCTCACAACGAAAAAGGACACATACAACCTTCTCATAACAGGAGCTCATGGAATAGTTTCAGACAATTCCCGGCTTGTTTATGAAACCGCAATGCTGATGAGCGGAAACAAGCTGCTAAGAGTACCATTGAATGTCGGTCACAGGGGAGTGCCTTCCCTGGCTCCTGAAAACACAATAGAAGGAGCGCTGCTTGCATACGAGAAGGGTGCGGATGTAATTGAGATTGATATCCATCTTACCAAAGATGGCATTCCCGTCATAATTCATGATGCCAACACGTCAAGAACCTGCAACGGTGTCAGCCTTGAGGTCAGAAATTCAACAGTGGAACAGTTGAAAGATCTAAATGCAAACAGCGGAAGGACGGATTTTGGCGAGATAAAAATTCCTACCCTGGAGGAGTTCTATGAGGCAATCAAGGATTTGGACGTTCTTGTCTTTGTGGAATTGAAGTCCACAGAAAGAGAACTGGTTACGGCTCTGAGGGAAGCAACTCTGAAGCACAATATGACTGACAGAATATCGGTCATTACTTTCCATACATCAAACATAACCAACATGAACAGGGAGTTTCCTGAAATGTCTGTTGGATATTTGATGGGTGCAAGTGCAACAGGAGCCACCAGCGACTTTCAGACAAGAAGTGTTCTGAATATAATTCAACCATATGGCACTACATACAATCCATCATACAACTATCACTCAAAGGACTTCTTCACAAAGGCCAACATGAGAGGCATAACTACATGGCCATGGACGATTAACAATGAGGTGGTGTATACATATTTCCTTGCTGGAGCAAACGGAATCACCACTGACACATGCCAGATACTTGCACCGTTTACAAAGTTCTTGAATGTAAAGAAGCTGGAGCATAAGGTGGAGATAGGTGATAGTATCAAGATTGAAGCTTCAAGAACCACATATGGCAGGGAAGAAATTGATGCATCAAAAGATGTAAGGGTGATTTTTCTTGAAGGAGAGGAACTTGCAACCCTGAAAGATGGCGAAATTACATTCAAAGATTACGGAACTGTTGTATATGCTCTTGAGTATACTCATGAGATTGATGAAAACAATTCATATACGGTGTATTCAAAACCTGTAACCGTAACTGTTGAAGAATTGCCAGTGTCTTCAAATACATGGTTGATAATTGCAATCGCAGCAGGTGTGGTAGTTGTTGCTGCAGCTGTGATTCTTTTCATAGTTTTAGAAAGAAGAGAAAATAACACTTTGTATTAGGGGGTAGACTCATGCGTACCAAGTCAATTGTATTTGTGTTATGTTTTGTTTTGATTGTGTCGATTGCTTCTTGTAAAAAGATTGAAGGAGATGCGGACAAAACTCCGGAAGTTACACCGGTTGTAACTGCAGAACCTACTGATACTCCGGTAGTTACACCTACTCCTGAACCTACTGAGAAGCCAACACCACCGCCAACAATAGAGCCTGGAACCGGCAAGTATGCAGAAGGAATCGTTGATGAGGAAAATGGAATTATGTTTTATCTCGACAAGGAAGATCCTTCAATACTCAGCCCTCTCCGCATTAATCCAGGTTCCTCAGCCAGCATTCAGTTCTTCCCAACCACCACCTTTGACAGAATACATATCAGATTCTGTACCTGGACGCAGGTCAGCGGTCATGAAGTTGAGATAGCTTTGTACAGGTGGATGGGAACCTATGATGCCACACTAATGAGTGAACCCATCTTCACCAAACAGTATGCGGATTATCCGGACAACTACTGGATGGAGGTGGTTTTGGATCAGGAATATGAGGATGGAGAGTATCTGGTTGATATTGTGAACATATCCGACGCAACCCATGTAGGGATCTGGACATCATTGGAAGAGAACAATATGCAAAGAACCTATAGTGGTGGTTTTGTTTATGAAGAAGGCGTGGCACAGTTTGCGATTGGATACACCAAAACACCAAACAAAAAGTATGGTCCATTATCAGATCCTGGAATATAAAAGAGAGGCTTTACGCCTCTCTTTTTCCAAAAGAAGTGATATATTAACTGATTAGTCCTTTTTCTCTAGCCCTGTTCATGAAACATTTGGCAAGCTCGTTATTGTCAGGCAATATGCTTACGTATTCAATTTTACCGTCAACGCATATTGTTGGAATATTGCTTGCACCAAGTTTTAACATGCAGGCAACGCCTTCCTTGTTCTTGATTTTATGCTCTATTATTTTCACCTTGTCTTTTATCGGTTCTGCAGCAAGTATGACTGCTTCCATGGTGTACTGGCAGGGGGCGCAGCTTTCAGAGTCCAGTGTTATTACGTCGATTATAACTTTATCCTCATTCTCATAATCAGGAAGAACGTAATCCACACCCTCCATAACATCCTCATCTTCAAAGATTTCCGTGATGTTTCCATGTACATAGCTGGTTATTGCTTTTACATTCTCAGGAGGTGTTGCAAAAGGCATATCGCATCCTGGAGAAAGAATGTATCCTTTTTTGCTGCCAATTTCCATGCATGTTCTAGCATCATTTACATTATCCATCGGAGTTCCAAAGAGCATGGTCAGGGTAAGTTTTATGTTCCCTCCAACGGATATTCCATAGGACTTGCAAATGTCTATGACATAATCAAGAGGAATGTTTTCATCTATTGATACATTGTCAGGCTTTGTTTTGCACATGGCTTCAATGTTCCTTTTTGCGTTTCCACAGACAAAGAAGCTGGAGCTTTTGTCTGATTTTCTAACAAAATCAAATATTTCCGCTGCATATGGAGAAACAAATTCCTCAAAGCTGTCGGAGGAAATCTGGCTGGTCATGGGGTCAACCAACGCAATAATGTCAACCCCTGCATCCATGTACATTTTGGATGTGTTTATGCAAACCTTCTTGCAGAACTCCATAACCGCATGAACCTCGTCTGGATCGTCCAGCATGTCGTAGAAAATATCCGTGCCTTTCAAGTGAAGGGCTAGTGTGAACGGTCCTGTGACAAGACCATATAGAGCAATTTTATCACCCAGTTCCTTCACTATTCTTCTTGTTGCGTCCAATACTATGGGGAATCTGCCGTCCTTTTCTGTAGGTATTCTTAAATCAGACAGTGTTTTTCCCTGTTCCAGAACATGCGTCCTTACAGCAGGGGGGTTGTCTTTTGCATAAACCAGTTCACACCCCAAAGCTTCCGCCTCAACCTGCAGGTCGAAAAGTACAGGAAGACCATCCGGGTCATATTCCTCGTATGCTTTCATTACACCCTTTACTATCAAGTCAGCATCTTTAAAGTATTCATCCGCCGTTACACCAATCAAACTTGCCACATGACATCCTACAAAAGGCACCCACGGCACTCTTTCGGTTTCTCTGTTATGTATGCTGCTAAGCACAAGTTGTTTTTTAGTCATTTAATACTCTCCTAACCCTCATATATTTCAATGCTTTCAGCTTGCATTGTATTTCTTGCCGCTTTCTTGATTTTATCCAAAATACACTCAGTGCTTTTTGATATGACAACCAGTCGCGTGTGTTTTAAAATATCTCTCTTGGATAAGGATGTTTCCTTAATGCTGATATCCATTTCGGTTACATCTACTGAAATCCATTTATCCTTATCCTTTGCATATCCTTTTATTCTGTATGCAGAGTTCCGTATTTCTTCAACGAACCTGGTTATTTCCTCAATTGATACGTATTCCTCGGTTTCAAAAGCATAGGTACTTATTCTGTTCCATGGTTTGTTTGATGTTTCACCTTCATGGGTTGCAGCCGTAAGGTGGGCATCCAATATGGAGAGGGGTACTTCTGCATATATGGTCTCGTACACGTATGCTTTAGGATTTATTTCGTTCAGTTTCGCTAAAACATCGGAGATTTGCTCCTTGTTGACTCTGTCGGTTTTGTTCAGAACAACGAAGTTTGAGTGGGCCACCTGGTTTTGAACAGGAGGAAGTACTGCCACATGCTTCAAAAAGCCTGTCGCATCTACAACACAGATGGCGCCTTTGTATTCATACGTCCTGTGGGTTTTGCCGCTGATTTCCTTAAGTATCTGTCTCATGTTCGAAGGATCTGCAAGACCTGAGTTTTCTATGAACAAATACTCAATGTCTTCATTGGAAAAAGCTATGAGCGCTTTTATAAAATCGCCTTTTAGACAGCTGCAGAATATGGAGCCGTTGTTGATCTCCACCATTTTTATGGAATCATCGGATAAACGTGCAGAATCGATATTTATTGATCCAAATTCATTTACAAGAACTCCGGTTTTCTTTTTATCAAAATTATACAGCATGTTTTTCAGAAAGGTGGTTTTTCCACTTCC
>LSQX01011180.1_pt1 | contig 23364 bp, 30 predicted proteins | sample 654561 | NCBI WGS metagenome assembly LSQX01 (sample SAMN04489861, study PRJNA283612) | anaerobic digester metagenome | isolation source: 4 biogas reactors fed with cattle manure at either 37C or 55C with and... | place: Denmark: Kongens Lyngby | collected 2014
GCTTCAGACTCATCTCTGCCCCTGCCATACACGCTGAGAACGGCCCCCCCCTCTTCAATCTCTGTGCCAACCCATGGAATGTCTGCAATGTCGGGGTGAAGGGATTTTAGATCATCTGCGACCACACAATCGCGGTCTGCAAAGATGATGGAGCGGGCCGCAGTCATCACCGGATTTGGCCGGGATGCTGGCAGAATACCTGACGCAGCGTTGCAATGCATCTCAAATAGGTTTGTATCTGTGCTCATTTCAACAATGTCCAGAGTCGCCTGAAACCGCGGATTGATTTCAATGGCCCGAACGCCGTCATTTGTTAGCATGAAGTCGATACCCAGTGATCCGATACACCCGCTTTTTGTTGCAATATCCTCAGCAAGCGCGAGAATGATCTCCCGCTCCTGCAACAGGAATGGTGTCACGGCACCGGCAAATCCAAACTGACGTTCTCCCTCCCCGCCGCGGTTAAACTGGCGGTTCAGGCTCAGCGCCCGTGCAGACGTACCGTCAGCGATGCAGGACACACTACAGGGAATGCCTTGTAGCGGCACCTGACGAACGTAGGGGGTGTCCGGCCAGCAGTTTACCCACGTTGCCTCATCATCTGGTGTGACCGCAAGGGTATTTCGCCAACCACCCGCGCCGACATTTGGTTTGATAAATGCAGGATACTTGCCTTCAGGCAGAATAGGAGGCACAGGAAATTCATGCTCCTCAAAGAACTGCTGGATACCGGTCTTTGTGCAGAACCGCGCCGCCACATCCCGAGGTGTTCCACAGGTAGTGCGCCCGAGGTCCATGGTCTCCGCGCCTGAGGTCGTAACGATGCAGTCAAAGGTATAACGTTCACAGAAGTCTGCAACACGCTCGGGCAGTTCAGCTAACTCTGTAAAAATCTGATATTCTTTTGTGTACCAGGTGAGGTCCTGATCACAAAAATGGTCGATGGCATAGACCTCGTAGCCTGCGGCATAGGCAGACCTGACCACATGTCGGGTTGCAAACCCTACAACGAGAACCCGGCCTTTCAACTCTCAAACCTCTTGCCGCGTTCAGATGGAATGATCTGCATCTCTGCATCCGGATATTCGCGGTTCAGTTCATTTCCATCAAAAAGCCGGTCCATGATGAGTGCGAGACTTGAGATCTCTGAATGAGGTTGTGTCGTGACCGAGATGTTGTAGTCCGCAAGTTCATAGATCTCTGACGGAACCTTCTCTGCGCCAACGACTACCAACACTTTATCGTGTTCTTTTATTTCATCAATGACGTCCGTCATTCGCAAACCGTACATCGTCAAATGAACGACGATGCCGCCTTCATCTTTCCATTCCCGGATGACCTTTTTCCATGAGGCATTATTCTCGACAAAAAAGTCCCCGCCCCAGCGTGCGGCGACATCGGTCACCGAGCGGCGTACGCCGTCATCGTTTGCTGCAAGGTACATCCCCTTTGCCCCCAGTGCCCTTCCGGTAAGGGCTACATGGGTGGTGACCCGCTGGTCACGCTCTGGGCGGTGGCCCAATCGCAGAACCCGTACATCTGAGACCATTATTTCGTTTCACTCTCCTTTCGGACTTTTATGATGCCATTTTCCAGGTATATTGGAGAATCCTTCATTAGCTGCTCCATCTCAGCGCAAAGAATTATTTCCTGCAGGGATTTTGTCGCCCAAAGATCGTCCTTTCGGGATATCAGCCGGTATCTTTCCAGCCGCTCCAGTGATTCTTCTGCAACGCTTTCCTCTGTGCATGCCACCCTGCAGAGTTCCTCCAGAGTCATTTCGGATTTTTCTACAAGAATATGATATATTTGCCAGTCTCTGTCTTCTGAACGCACGGTGAAAGGTTACTCTGATGGGGGCATATAGCTTTTTACCGTTTCATGATACATCAAGAACAGAGATGAGATTGGAATGTGCGCAGGCGAAAAAATATGACTGATTATATTGAACTGGCAGAGCTTGCAGACGGGATACTAACAATCTCCGATGATGATGTAACAAAGCTTGCCTCTGTTCTTGATGAGCTTCCGGGAAACGTAAAAAATGAACTGCTGGTCTCTGACTTTCTGAATGCGTATCAGGTATTCTGGTATTTCTTCCGGTATGAACCCGAAATTCTCACGGCAGAACGTCTTATGCTCTCGTCAGCGTCATCCCTTTTACAAGGTGTGCTGATTGAGGAGCGCGATATCTATGAAATACTGTTTCGTGTCTCAAATGGTCGCCCCGAGATGCTTGTCACCGACGGTGAGAATGTGCTCATGGTCTATCAGGGCGTGAATGCCTATAGGGAGGCAGCAGACTGGGTGGACTCAGCCTGATCTGGTGTTATCTGCCTGCGGTAATGAGACTTGTATCAACAGAGGCCCGCACGATCTCAGGGAGTGTGCCCCATCGGCAGAGGGTGTCTCCTGCAATAACGCATACGCCGCAGACGCCGCTGAGGTCACGCGCCTGAAAGAAGTCATCCGAGCATGTGGTAAAGTCATTACAGAGCGATGTTGCCCATGCGTCTGCCAGTGAAACATTTCGGGAGAATACGGTGACGGCATCGGCTGTTCCAAATGAGACAGACGGGCCAACTGTGGCAGAAGAGGTGCAGATGCCAAGAATACTATCCTGCGGCATAACGCGGAAGGCAAGCCTTCCCGAGAAATGAGAGGTGCCTGCATAGATGCCTATCGTGACCTCACGGTCTGCAATGAGGGCGATATCGCCACCGTTATCGACAACAGCAAAGGTAGCACCCGCATCCTGCATTGCTTCCACGCCATACCACGCAATTGTTCCTGCAACGGCGGCCATTGGGCCGACCCCCGCCGGTTTTGATGCAACAACCATCCGCTGTGCTACCGCAGAGGACACGTTTGCCGGATACGGTTCATACGTTGTCTTAAAAAAAGGGTCTCGGAGAATCTCACGCTCCAGTTCATTTCGGGCGTCTACCATTGCACTTTTTGCTGCTTCGATATGTGCCTCATGGTCTGCGAGGATGGTGGTGATGGTTGTCCGGTACTGGAAATGTTCCCGAATCATGGGAGGAGTGAGAGGGCCTGATGGGGGCAGGCATCCACACATTTGCCGCAGAGTACACACTTTGATGTGTCAACACAGAGTGTCCACGTTTCATCAAAGAAAAGGACATCCTGCGGGCATACACTGATGCATGCACCGCAGTTTACGCACTCGGTCTCATCCCGGATGACTGATGCCTCTATCTGCTTCACGCGTGCGCCTGCCTTCTCCATCGCATCGGTGATGATCTTTGTGTCTTTATCGGGGATGTCGATTAAGAGTTCTCCGCCTTTTGACTCGACATGGGCCCGTTCAACATTAATGAGCACACCTGTGTCCTTCACGGTCTGTGCAATAAGAGGCTGTTTGACGTCTCTTCGTGAAAAGGTAACTAAGAGTTTCATCGCTTCCACCCACGTTCAAACAGTTTTCCCAGATCAATTGCTGAAAGAATTCCGATCAGTTTACCGTTTTCGTCTACGACGGGAAGAGCGCCGATATTGTGCTGTTCCAGTTTACGCGTGGCTACATCCACTGTCTCTGTTGGCGATGTGTAGACTACCCGTTTTGTCATAATGTCACGCACCGTCCCACCTTTTCCGTCAGATGCCACGCCCTTGGTAATGTCAAAGGTAGTGACAATCCCTACCAGCCGGTTTGCACTGTCAAGCACCGGGAGATGGTTTGTCTCCCCTTCGAGGAGGCGTTTTGCCGCAGTTCGGATAGACTCGTCTTCGCTGATGGTGACGATACTGGTGGTCATGATGTCCCTGACCTGAGGTGCACGGGCGCGGTCGCGCATTGGATGGGACGTTTTTGTTGTGTCAAGCCTTCGTGTGGGAGAGGCGAGTATCATTCTCCCGCTCTCAACCCATGACTTTAGCTCATCGGCGACTTCAAGCGCTTTTTTATAGGAAGACAGGGACGACGTCTTCACGTCTTCTCCGTTTAGTTCCACATGACCGCTCTTGAGTTCGGCATAGGTGACATCACACAGCGTTGGGCGGTCGCGGTTAGGAACACCGTAATCTGCAATGGTGGTCTTGAGGTCTTCATCACGGACCGCTGTCCGGCGCACCATATCCTCGTCAAGAATGGGTATGGGGACACCGAGTCCGACATACAGCGTGCTGTTATATCCCCTGAACGTCGCAGCCCTAAGAAAATCGGTGGACATATCCTTCATATTCCCTGTCGTCATGAGGGTGGCAAACCCATTCCCGGGCGATGCCTGAGTACCTTCGCCAATGATCATGCCCTCAGCACCGCAGAGAAATATGGGTACACCGCTACCGATAACACGCAGGTTGGGGTCATTGGGGATGGGAGAAAGACATCCCGCACCGGAGTATGAAATATTCCCTGCGTTTGCAAGCAAGGTGCCCATATAGGTATAGAGCGTGCGGTCAGAGGTATTTGAGGCCGCCACGTATGACTGGTATGAATTGCGTGGATTGACCATAGTTGCCTGATTCATATCCTCCATGTTCAGTTCAATCTCCAGTGTCTTTCTGGGGTAACAGTCCGTTCCCTTTGACTGTGCCCGTAACCGGATTGCATTCCCTGCAACAAGGTCTTCGAGTACATGAGCCCCGCCGTATGAGATGCCCTGTGTCTCTGACTTCTGGGTGGCACCAAGGTAGGCGTCCACTGCCGCAATGCCGGCATATGCCTCCACCTCGTTCATCCACACCTTTTCCATCCGAATCGGGGGGTCTGCATGGCCGAAATTAAAGAATGCACCGGAGGAGCACATGGCGCCAAATGTGCCGGTGGTCACCACGTCTACTTCCCTGAGTGCGCCCTCCACACCCAGTTCATCAACGATGTCGGGCATCTGATCTGCCCTGACTACCCGGGCATTGCCGTCGCGAATGCGGGTGTTGATGAGGTCGATGGTCTTTTCCATGTAGTAGTCTAGGGCATAGTGCATAATTAATGCTTGTGTATATTACCTCTGGTAATTATGGTCTCTGTCTGGCATTCTTTTTCCCCTCACTTTCGCTCTGCAACCCATACCTTTATTCCCGGTTATTTCTCTATGTATTCATTATGCAGATTGCTGATTTTATTGCCATGCTTGAAGAGGTTGCACCGCCTGAGCTTGCAGAAGAGTTTGATAGTGGCAGAATCGGCCTTATTATTGAAGGGCACGATGAGGTGAATTCGGTGTGCTGTGCTCTTGATGCGACACTTCCTGTAGTCAGGGAAGCGGTTGCAAAAGGGGCTAATATGCTTGTCGTGCATCACACGCCCATATGGAATCCTCTCACCCGTATTGGAGGGGAATCCGGGGAAATAATCGGGACAGCTCTTGCCGGCGGGCTCAATGTCTATGTCATGCACACCAATTTTGACCATGCGCCGAGTGGCATCAATGATGCCCTGGCAAAATTGCTCAATCTCACCGAAATTGAGCCTCTTTCACTGGGTGTTATCGGCACACTCACCATAACGCTTGATGAAGTGGCTGACCGATTGAAATCACCCCTGCGAATATATGGAGATGTGCCTGTTTCCTGTCGTCTTGCAGTGGTTGGTGGTTCCGGTTTCTCTCCTGAGCTTATTGATGAGGCAGAGGAAAAAGGGGCCTCGGCATTCCTTTCATCTGAGCTCAGAAACAGTGTCCAGCGCTCGTCCGGAATATCTCTCATTGAATCCACCCATTATGCCACCGAAGCGCCGGGGATGCGGATGCTTGCCGAGCGAATGGGGTGGACATTTCTTGAGGACATTCCTGTAATGGTGCAGACCGATGGGCGGCAGTGACGAGAGAGGGGTAACAGCAGAGGTCTGCCGCCTCTATGGCGCGAAAGGAGAAAAGGCAGTTTTAGCCGCCCAGGATGGACGGGTATTGCAGTACCGGGACTTTTGTGTGGTGATTGGAACTACAGACACCTACGTGGTGGATGATGCCTTCTGCACCTGTGGTGATTTTACCTATCGGGGGTTGCAGTGTTGGCATATTCTCGCATTAAGGACGGCAAAAGCTCTGGGGACGGTTGTAGAGCGTGACGAATGGTACCAGGATTTTTTATGAAAAAAGGGAGAAACAAACACTATATGAGATCCTGTAACGACTATTATACCAGGTTACCGTGATTATTAATGTTTGAGGAAGAATATCAGCTTGAATATTTCAAAGAGAACGGACTGGTCAGGAAAATCTGTAAGGCCTGCGGTTCAGCGTTCTGGACACGAGAACCTGAGCGTGAATGCTGTGGCGATGCACCTTGTGAACCGTATTCATTCATCAATAACCCTGTTTTTACCCCTCATACTGTTGACGAGATGCGGGAAGCATTTCTGAGTTTTTTTGAACAGAATGGTCATACCAGAATCAAACGCTATCCGGTTGCGGCTCGCTGGCGTGATGATATCTATCTGACCATTGCATCCATTGCGGATTTTCAGCCATTTGTGACCAGTGGTGAGGTTCCTCCTCCTGCAAATCCTTTGACGATATCCCAACCCTGTATCAGGCTCAATGATCTGGATTCAGTGGGACGCTCTGGTCGCCACCTGACCACGTTTGAGATGATGGCGCATCACGCATTCAACACGGATGAGGGCGAGATCTACTGGAAGGATGAGACCGTCAGTCTCTGTGATCGGTTCCTTGCATCCATCGGTGCTGACCTGAACAAGGTGACCTACAAGGAGCACCCGTGGATGGGCGGCGGCAATGCAGGTCCCAGCGTAGAGGTGCTCATTGGCGGGCTTGAAGTGGCCACTCTTGTCTTTATGAGCATGACGAAGCGCGACAATGGCAGACCGCCCGTGGATATAGAGGGCGTTCCCTACTATCCGATGGATCTCCGAATTGTTGACACCGGATATGGTCTGGAACGTTTGGTATGGGCTTCGCAGGGGAGTCCTACGGTTTATGACGCTATCTTCCCTCAATTGATTGGGCGGTTGATGGATTCATCAAACCTTACTCATCTTCTCAATAACGCTGACTTTACGCGTATTCTTGCGTTGAATGCAAAATATGCCGGACTCATGGATATCACCGGTTCCAATCTCCATGAGATGCGAAAGAAAGTCGCGGATAATATTGGTGTGTCGTATCAGGTGCTGCAGGATGTGATTTCTCCTATCGAGCGTATCTATGCGATTGCTGACCACACCCGCTGTCTTGCCTATATGCTCGGTGACTGTATTGTGCCGTCGAATGCACAGGAAGGTTACCTTGCACGTCTCGTGCTCAGGCGGACTCTGCGGATGATGAATGAGATGAAGATGGAAGAAAATCTCTCTGATCTCATTGAATTCCAGATGGAGAAGATCGGCCTCAACTCCTTTGAACAGGAGATCAGTGTCGTGCGGGAGATCATAAAAAATGAAGAAGAGAAATATGCCGTCACGATGGAACGTGGTAGCAGGATTGTTCAAAGAATAGCAAAATCCTATAAAGACAAGAATCTGCCCATTCCTCTTGATGAAATGATCACTCTCTATGACTCACATGGCATTCCACCTGAGATTGTACGGGATATTGCAAAGGAGGAGGGTGCGGAGGTTGACCTGCCGGATAATTTCTATTCCCTGATAGCAGATGTGCATTCGGAATCTGAGGATTCGGAGAATGCAGAGGATCCATACGCGGCAATTCGTGAGAGAGTTGAGGCGATGACTCCCACGAAGATGCTCTATTATGATCTCCCTCAGGCGACCGATTTTGATGCAATCGTGCTTGACCAGTTAGATGATTATCTGCTCCTTGATCAAACGCTCTTCTATCCGGAAGGCGGCGGTCAGCCCGCAGATATTGGCAAGATTGTTTCAGAAGAGGGTATTAGCATGGTTGACCATGTGGTAAAGATTGGTTCTGTCATTTTGCATCATATCACTGGTCAATCCCTGAAACGTGGTGAACATGTCAAAGCATCTGTTGATGAAGAACGCCGTAAGACGATGATGCGCCACCACACGGCAACCCATGTTCTCCTGCATGCCGCAAAAGAGGTGCTCGGCCCGCATATCCATCAGGCTGGTGCCCAGAGTGGAGTTGCCAGTTCACGCATTGATATCCGGCATTTCCGTCACATCAGCGACAAGGAACTCTTGCGTATTGAGGATGCCGCAAACCGGTTGATATTAAAGGATATTCCGGTGCAGACCGGTTGGGAAGACCGAACCACCGCGGAGCAGAAGTATGGGTTTGATTTGTATCAGGGTGGTGTGCCACCGGGTGCCCGTATCCGTATCGTGCGTGTGTCAGGCGATGTGCAGGCTTGTGCGGGTACCCACTGCACGAACACCGGCCAGATTGGTTCCATACGGATTATGCGTCTGGAGCATGTGCAGGACGGTATTGAACGCCTTGAGTTCTCTGCAGGTATGGCTGCTGTTGCATACAATCAGTGGATGGAAGGACTCGTTGATGCATCAGTTTCGACTCTGAGTGTTCAGCGGGATAATCTCCCTTCATCCGTTGAGCGGTTTTTTACTGAATGGAAGGAGCAGAGAAAGGATATCGAACGTTTGCAGAAGAAGGTCGCCGAACTGGAGGTGGCAAATGCTCCGGTTGAGGAGATCGGAGGCGTTCGTGTCATGGTGCACACCCTTACTGCCTCTCCGAAAGAAATCGTTTCAATGGCAACCGTATATGCAAATGAAGGAGGCGTTGCCCTTCTTGTCGGTCTTGGCGACCGGGTGCATGTCGTGGTTGCTTCTGGTGATGAGAGGGTAAATGCCGGTGAGATTGTGCACCAAGTGTGTAGCATGCTTGGAGGAAAAGGGGGCGGGAAACCGTCTCTTGCACAAGGGAGCGGTGCCTCGGCGGAGGGCCTTCGTGAGGCACTTGCCGCTGGGTGCCGGATGATTGTTGAGCAACTAAAATGACTGCAGAAAGTGTGCTTGTCCTTGAGCCCGGCGATGAACGGGCCAAGAAGATCGGAAATGCGATGGCCAGTGAAACGGCAAGTGATCTGCTGTCCACTCTTTCTGAAGGCGAGCTCACGCTCTCGGAGTTGTCTGAACGTCTTGGGCAACCGATTACAACCCTGAAGTACCAGATTGAAAATTTGCTGGATGCCGGGCTCGTTGATATTGTGCGCACCCGATATAGTGAAAAAGGCCGTGTAGTCAAGGTTTACGGTGTGCGTCAGCAGGTGGTCATTATGACTCCCGGAAAGGGCAACCTCAGGGACTTGCTGCTGAGATATACGTCGCTGTTTGGACTGATCATCTTTGCGTCGCTCGTGCTGCTTGCATTGGCGCCGACATTCTCATTCATGGCTTATGACGGGCCGATGATGTCGGGTGGTTCGGATATGCTTTCCGGCGATTCGCGTTCACAGGTGATGGTCTACTCTGCTGAAGAGAAAGATGCAGAGGTAAATGCGCAAAAAGATGGTGCCGTTTCCTCCTCCGCACCGGAGTCTGCGGCAGCACCAGTGGAACGGGAATATACATCTCCACAGATTGCCCCCAATATCCTCGCGGTGACATTTTTCACCGGTGGTTTTGCGGTTATCTTCATCATGCTTTTGTTTGAGCTGGTGGCGATGTATCGCAGGCAATAATTATTTATTCACATTTTTTGCACGTGGTGAAAAAGGATTACCGGATTATAAAAAGGCGTTTTAAGGTAATCTGATCTGTTTATTTCTGTAGGGAGGCAAGGTCGGTGTTGCCGTTTTATTCAGGTGAAATTACGCCCCAAACATTCTGTTCCCGATTTGAAGGTGTAAATCTAACGATATAGTCTGTATTAGTGAGGATGCTTTTTAGACCGGTCTTTAGAAAGAATGAGTGAACAAAATAAATTTCATTCTCATTTTGGATGCTGTCAAAAAGAGAGATGGTTATTCAGTTCAGTCTGGATGATGCCTCATTCCATGCCATCAAAAGCGCGATATCTGTTGTGATTATGGGTGGCGGCCCGTTTTATCCAACGGTGTACACCCGGGAGGTTTCCTCCCTATTCAGGTATAGCTACTTTCGTCGTCATTCACTTCCTCTTCATCTCCCCGCACGCGCCAGAGGGCCTTTTCCACCCAGACATCCGGTAGATTATGCTTTTCCTTGTATTGATTCAGTGCGTCATCCCACCGTTTCCATTCATCAGGATAGTCCCGCATGATGAGGCGAAGGGTTGCCCAGTCCGATGATGGACACATGAAACAGCCAATCCGGTCAATTCTGCGTGTATAAAGGACGTTATACGGTGCATTCTCGCGGAAGATATAGAGCCAGACATGCAGTGCTGTCCAGTGCTGTATAGGGGAAGCGGAAAGCTGACACGGGATATTATGACTTCGCCAGACCCGCGGGCTCTTCATCCGTTTAAATGATTCATATTTTCGCTGACCAATGAATGAGAGGCATTCGCCCCACCTCTCTTCTATGAGAGCCTTAATGGGATGGAGTTTGCAGACGCTGCAACACCACCGTGCATCGACTGCAGGTGGGCCCTCTTCCTCCATAACCTCCCAGAAACGTGACGCGGTCTCTGTCCTGATGACCTCAAGGCCATAGTAATCAGCCACCGTCTGCACGTTTTCATAGGTCTCTTTGAATTCAAGACCGGTATCGGCAAAGAGAAGAGGGAGCTTGCCTGCGGCTTTCATGACGATCAAAAGTGTGGCAAGGCTGTCTTTTCCGCCGGAGTAGGAGACATTTGCTGGCAGGGGATTTGTCTCCATGGTGCGCTTTACAAAATCAATTGCCTCTTCTTCGATATTGGTCAGGATTTGTTCATTTGCGGCGAGGGCATCTTCCCATGTCCGCTTTGCCGGAACACAGATGACGGGTTTTGTCTTCCGCGTCCTGACGATGGTGCCGCGTTCCATGGACTGTGCCTCTTTTGCAGAGACCTTTGCCCGACCGACAGCGATGCAGCGCCCGTCGGGTATCATGATGAACACCTGATCGCCATCTTCAACATGCTCTTCGATCGTAATGAGTCCGGGTGCAAGGACTGAAGCCCCTTTCGTCTGGATCGAGGTTTCCGCACCCGGGTCAACCACCACATATCGCATGGACGGGGACATATAAAGAGCGGCGGGAGGGCGTGGCATGGCCTCCCAACGCTCTTCATCAGGGTAAAACCGGATGGCACCAACAACAGCGCCGCCCATGATGATCTCTTCCATCCTGTCAATATCCGGCACTTTATTGAGGATGACAAGGTGTCCCTCGGGTATCAGGTCTACCCCAAAATGCTCACGGTAGACCTGATTGATGTGGGTGATGTCATCCTCAAACGCCGGCCTGATATCGCCGGGTGGAGTGAGTACCACCTCCCGTGTCGGTGTACCGCACCCGCACTTTTTGCCAAGAACGGGTGTTTTGCAGACATCACACCAGTGGAGGTGATTTTTTCCCAGAAATGAACGATACATTCCTCATACATTCCTTTTGTATGCTAAAAAAAGGGCGGGTTTTTGCACTGCATAACGCGCCTGTTTCAAAAGAGTTAATCATACCTGATTGCAAACTCTACTCTGAATCTGTGTGGTAAATTGGAAATATTTTATGAACAGTTTTCTCTGTCCAAGGGGTATAGCGGCTTTTATTCCCTTTCAATACCGGTTGATGGTGTCCCGGAGTGTAGGTTCTGAATGATTCGGTATCTTTTGACGTTTATTTGTGCGTTCTGCACGTATCTGGTGCTGACGGCCGGTTCTGGTGAGATCGGTCTTTGGTCAGCATTTGAGATAGGGGCTGGCGTTATCATTGCGCTTGTTGTCGCGGCGGCATCAACGAAGTGGTTCTGTCCGAGCACTGACTATCGTATGGCAAATCCATTGCGATGGATTCTTCTGGGTATTTACATCTGTATTCCCTTCTTTTTGGAAATTATCCGCGCAAATATCGATGTGGCAATACGCATCATTACCGGGAACATCAATCCCGGCATCGTAAAGGTCAATCCCGGTTTGAAGACCGGTTTTGGTCAGCTCATTTTTGCAAGTTCTGTTACCCTTACGCCGGGTACCCTGACACTTGAAGCAAACGAAAAAACGGGGGCCTTTTATATTCACATGCTCTCGGTGCCTCAGGATATGGTCAAGAAAAAGACGGTTGATGCAGCCGATATTTTCTCATACTTCAAGATCCATGAATGGGTCAGGAGGATTGCAGAATGATTGACATCTGGGCTCTGGTGCTGGGTCTTTTGCTCCTTTTTGTCGTTGGCGCCATGATCCGCCTTTGGCTGGGGCCAACCTCGGCAGACCGTGCGGTGGCACTTGATGCGGTGAACACGATCACGGTGTGTGCCATCATCGTCTTTGGTGTTGCGTTTAACGAGACCGTCTTTGTTGACGTGGCCATTGTCTACGCGCTTCTTTCCTTTGTAGGAACGCTCTGGCTTGCGCGGTATATTGGGGGTGACTTGTAATGGCTCTTGATATTTTGGTGGTGATTTGTATTGGCATTGGACTTCTCGCCATTGGTCTCGGTGTTGTGGGTATCCTGCGGTTCCCTGACGTGTATACTCGCCTTCATGCAGAGACGAAGATGACAACCCTTGGTGCGATCTTCATCTGTCTTGCGGTGATCTTAACTGAGGGGGGTGTATATCTGGCGACAAAGGATGTAGGGCATATTATTCTGATGCTCCATACGCTACTTGCCCTTGCAGCGCTTGGATTCACCAATGCACTGAGTGCGCATGCCATTGGGCGTGCTGCCTATCGCTCAGGTATTCGTCCCGAACTCTCTGTGGTGGACCGGTTAAAGGAGGTAAAATCTGATGATTGAACTTGCCATACATATCCTGCTTGTAACAGGACTCGTCATATCAGCCTGCATGGTCTGGTATATGGATGACCTGATCTCGGCTGCCATTGCGTTTGGTGCCTTCAGTTTTCTGCTCTCCCTTGAATTTTTAGTGTTGCAGGCCCCGGATGTGGCAATTGCTGAGGCTGGTATCGGTGCCGGACTTACCACCGCAATCTTTGTTATTGCGATACGTGGCACTGATAAAAAAGGCGGAGATGCATCCGAATGAAGAATATCCTTCAGGCGGGTATTCTCGCAGTCTGTGCTGTTGCCTTTCTGGTGGCAGGTCTTGGCCTCTCCTTCGGGACTCCCGCATACACTGACATGGATGACTACATGCTTCTCCACGGACAGGAAGAGACCGGCAGTAACAATATTGTGAGTGGTGTGGTCTTTGACTACCGTGGATTTGATACCCTTGGTGAGGCAACGGTGCTTTTTACCGTTGTGCTGGGTGCGGGTCTTGTCTTCCGCCGCCTTGGGAAAAAGGAGGATGAATATGAGTATGAGTAATCTCGTCCGCTCCGGGGCGAATATTCTGATGCCGTTTATTCTGGTATTCGGTTTTTATATTGTGGTTCACGGACACCTGAGTCCCGGCGGAGGGTTTCAGGGCGGTGCTGTCATCGCAACGGCTATCGTTCTTTTGATGGTGGCCTATTCATGCGATGAAGTCTGCACATCCCTCTCTAAAAATATCCTGAAAAACAGTGAGACTCTTGGACTGCTCCTCTTTATTGGGACTGCTCTTTTTGCGCTCACTGCGGGACTTGCCTTCTTTGGCAACTGGATTCTTGACACAGGCCCTCTCTTTGCGACACCGGTTGCATTCGGCATCAACCCCGGCAATCTCAATACGGGGGGCATCGTTCCCGTCCTGAATATCGCTGTAGGAATTGAAGTTCTCGGTGCGATGGGTCTCCTTCTCCTTGCAATGCTTGGGGGTATGAAAGGCGATGGTGATGCAGAATGATTGAGAATGCTCCGTTCTTTGGTGCGGGAATTCTCGTATTAATCGGTCTTGTGATCATTGTCACGAAAAGAGATCTGATCAAGATGATCATGGGTCTTGCACTGGTCGAGTCAGGAGTGAATCTGCTTCTGGTCGCAACCGGCTACATATCTGGCGGTATAGCGCCGATATTCACAAACGCCCCATCAACAGAGATGGTGATGCCAACCGTGCAGGCGATGACTCTGACAAATATCGTCATCGGCATTGCGACAACCGCACTCCTGCTCTCGTTTGTGATGATCGTTCATAAGAAATATGGCACACGTGATGTGACCCAAATGCGGAGGCTCAAAGAATGATGGACTTTATCATCGCCAATGCTCCGGCACTCTTGATTGCTGTTCCCATGCTCGGTGCCTTTGCTCTGCCTCTTATAGGGCGAATGGGCGACGCCGGGCGCAATGGCTGGATTCTTGCAATAACGCTTATCACCGCGATAATTGCCGTCCTCCTTACATGGACGGTTCTCAGCGGCGGCCCGGTGCTCTACACCTTTGGTGCAGCGTCTCCTGTTGATGCCCTTCCTGCAGATTCCGGCGGCATTCCCATTCGCATCGTCTTTACGGTAGATGCGTTCAGCGCATTCATGGCGCTCTTTGCTGCCTTTGTGGGCTTTATTGTAGCCCTCTATTCCATTGCAAGCGAGCGTCTCTCGTCCGGGAAAGACGGCTATTATGCTTTGATGCTCCTCCTTCTGGTGGGTATCCTCGGCATGGTCACCACAGGCGATCTCTTCAACTTCTTTGTATTCCTTGAGATCAACTCCCTTGCGGGTGCGGCCCTCGTCGCATACCGCATCGACAAAGGTGTCGCGGTCGAGGCAGGCCTGAAATATGCATTCCTTACAACCCTCGCGGGTTTGATGGTTCTCTATGCGATTGGCCTCCTCTACGGGCAGTATGACTCGCTCAATATGGCTCTCATCGCATCACGGATGACCTATACCATGCTTGACAAGGTAGCTCTCGCCCTCCTTGTAGCAGGTCTTGCATTAAAGGCAGGCGCGGTTCCCCTGCACTTCTGGACACCGGATGCCTATTCAATGGCACCCGCGGCCATCACCGCATTGTTAGTGGTTGCCAGTCAGGCAGGTCTGTATGGACTTTTCCGTGTGCTCTTCAGCGTGTATGGACTTACCCTCAGTTACGTCACTGTCGGCTGGGCAGTCATCATTCTTGGTGTGCTCTCGATGGTCGTCGGTGTTACGATGGCCATCCCGCAAAAAGACGTGAAACGTCTGATGGCGTATCATGCGGTATCGCAGTCCGGGTATATGCTTTTAGGTGTGGGCGTAGGACTTGTCGTTCTCGGAGACGCTGTTGCCATGGAAGCGTTTGGCCGAACAGCAATGGAAGGCGGCATCTTCCACATCGTGAACCATGCAATGTATAAGGGTCTTCTTTTCCTGACAGCAGGAGCGATATTCCTGTATACCGGCACCAGAAACCTCAACAAACTGGGGGGACTCGGGCATTCGATGAAATGGACAATGCTCTTTTTCATCATCGGTGCCCTTGCCATCGCCGGCATTCCGCCATTCAATGGCTTTGCTTCGAAACTGATGATCTATGAATCAGTCTTTGCCTTTAGCCCGGTGATTGCGGTTATCGCAATGGTTGTCTCCGTTTTGACCCTCGCCTCGTTTGTTAAGGTCTTCCATGCAATCTTCATGGGGCCAGCACAACCGCGGCATGCAGAAGCGAGGGAAGTGCCCCTCCCGATGCTTGTGGCAATGGGTACACTCGCCCTTTTGACCATTCTTATGGGCGTCTTCCCGGAACAGATTGTATCGACATTGATTGAACCTGCCGCAAACGCACTCATTGATCAGGGTGCGTATGTGGCTACTGTCCTTGGAGGTTTATGATGCTTACTGATACGTTACTCACCGGATTTGGGGCGTGGAACCCGATTGCATGGGTCATCGCATTTGCGGTTGCCCTCTTTATTGCGTGGATTATCCAGCGAATGGGTGAACCGGACGTGCCCGGCGAGGGTGAATCCGGCAAACCCTACCTCTCGGGTAATGACGAACCAACACCGGAAGCAACCCATATCGGTGGTTCAAACCTCTACTGGGGGTTCACTGAGGCGATGAATGGGTATTATGCACGGATTGTTCCTTTGCATACCGGTTGTCTCACGGACTATGTGCTCTGGGTTTTGGGCACCTTTGCTTTGCTTGTTATCTTTATCGGGGTGCTATAAGATGCGACTATCACCATCATTCAACCGCTCTCTCTGGGTATTCCATTTCAACTCAGGGTCATGTAACGGATGCGATATCGAGATTGTGTGTGCGCTAACGCCCAGATACGACCCCGAACGGTTCGGGATAAAACTGGTTGGTTCACCCCGACATGCCGATGTGCTCCTTGTCACCGGACCGGTCGTCCATGATATGGCAGACCGTCTGCGCAGGGTCTATGCGCAGATGCCAAACCCCAAGGTTGTAATGTGCATCGGCACCTGCGGTCAGTCCGGTGGAGTCTTCTTTGACTCCTATAATCTGGACGGCCCGGTGGGCGACGTCATCCCGGTGGATATTTATGTGCCGGGCTGTGCGCCTCGGCCGGAAGCAATCATTGACGGTGTTGTCAAGGCGATTGCATTACTTGAACGCCTGGAGGAAAAGAAATAATGACACGACAGGCACTCTCAGCAGAACAGATTGCTGAAACACTACAAAAAACCGGTCCGAAGAGCATCAAGGATGTTAAAATAAAAACATGGACTGAAGGTCAGAAAAAGACTCCTGTTGCGAGTATCTGGCTCAGGACAACCGGGGAGTCCCTCATTGCAACGATTCGGGCAGTCATCGATATCGACTATCCGCACCTGTCAGTGATCTCAGGAGTTGATACCGGTGACGTGGTTGAACTGCTTTATCATATGCAGGTATTCCACGGCATGCCGGGTGCTGAGGTCAATATTACGATATCTGTACCGGTTCCCAAAAAGAACCTCGTGATACCGACCATCTCTCATCTGATCCCGGGCGCCGTCTATACGGAGCGTGAGAAGCAGGAGATGCTCGGCGTGACGGTCGCAGGCATTCCTGATCCCCGTGGCCTTTTCCTTCCGGCTGATTTCCCGAAAGGGGTATTTCCATGGAGAAAGGATGAAACCGGCATCCCTGAGGGTATGGTGAAGTCGTTGTATGCCTCTGGTCGGCCGGAAGATCGTCCGCTTCCGTTCGTGAAACCCAAGGAGAAGAAGGTCAAAAAATCAGAGGTTTGTGCTGTTGATGCAGTCGCTCCAAGCGAACCGGATACGGCCGATGCTTCCCAACCGGAGGTGACCACCCATGACGAATAAACCGGTTTACAATATCCCCATCGGCCCGATACACCCTGCTCTCAAAGAGCCAATTCTCTTTACCTTTGATATTCAGGGTGAGGTGATTAACGCGGTGGATTTTGCTCCGGGAAAGGTGCACCGTGGCGTTGAATGGATGGGCATGCGCCGAAACCCGGTTCAGATTGTGCATCTGTGCGACCGCATCTGCGGTATCTGCGGCGTCTCCCATACTCTCGCCTTTGCACGTGCAGTGGAGCAGATTGCAGAGATTGAGGTGCCGGAACGGGCACATTACGTGCGAAGCATCATCGCTGAGTTCGAACGTATCCAGTCTCACCTGCTCTGGGCAGGGGTTGCTGCCCACGAACTTGGGTTTGACACCCTTTTCCACCTCGCTTGGCGGGTAAGAGAAGAGGCGATGGACGTCATCGAATACCTGACCGGCAACCGAATAAACTACGGCATTGTGCAGGTCGGCGGTGTCCGGCGTGACTTTACCGAAGACCAGTTCCCCCGCATCCGGAAGGCACTTGAAACCTACGAAGGGCTGGTCAATAAACTGGTGACTCTCTTTTTAGAGGATACCACCATCAAACTGCGGTGCATGAACACCGGTGTGCTCACGGAAAAGGATGCACTGGAATTATGCACGGTGGGCCCGACTGCCCGTGCATCCGGTTTAAAGATGGATGTGCGTGCGGACGCTCCCTATGCGGCATACGGCGATATTGATGTGAAAGCGATTCTCCCCGATGTTTATGCAGATTGTATCAAAGGCGATGTGTATGACCGGATTGTGGTCCGTCTCTTTGAGGTCGTGGACTCGGTTCGTATCATCCGCGACCTCATGGACCAGATGCCTGCGGGGCCGGTTCTTTGGGAGACGAGATACGCAAAAATTCTATCCACCTGCAAAAAGGCAGAGGGTGAGGCCATTGGACGGGTGGAAGCGCCTCGTGGTGAATGCTTCCATTATGTCAGGATGAACGGTTCAGAAGCACCGCAGCAATGGAAGGTCAAGGCATCCACGTATTCCAACCAGATGTCGTGGCTCAAAATTTTGCAAGGTGAACAGATTGCAGATATCCCTATCATTGTCGCCTCTATTGACCCGTGCATGTCGTGCACTGACCGGGTAACGGTTATCCGCGACGGAAGTCCTGACGTGATGACCAAGGATACTCTGCACCGTCTCTCGGTTGAGAAGACCCGGAGGTTGCAGGCATGATTCCCATGATCACTGCCGCTGTCCTCGGATGCATTGGGATCGCAGTATATGGCATGTTCTTTGGCCTTGTTTTACAGGGCGTTGACCGGAAGTGGGCGGCACGGATGCAGGCACGCTATGGCCCGCCCCTGCATCAGCCGTTTATTGATATTGCAAAACTTCTCTGTAAGGACAATATCATCCCTAAAAATGCCGTGAAATCGGTCTTTAACGCAGCACCTGTCATTGCGCTTGCGGCGTCAATCACGATTCTTCTCTACCTTCCCATAGGGAGTATCATGCCGGTCTTAGGCGGGTGGGGTGACATTATCCTCGTGATTTACCTGCTGACCGTGCCCGGTCTTGCCATGGTCGCCGGTGGTCTTGCATCCGGTTCTCCCTATGCAACGGTCGGGTCCCAACGTGAGATGGTGACGATGATCGCATACGAACTGCCGCTTGCGATTGCCGTCGTTGCGATTGCATGGCGCCTCAATGCCGCAGGTGTGGCAGACCCGTTCTCTCTTGTCACGCTCGCCCAGACTCCAGTCTGGGGTGTGGTGGGCATTCCCGGCATCATTGGCCTGCTTCTTTTGATGCTTGCTATTGCATGGGTCACTCCTGCGGAACTCTCGCGGGTGCCCTGTGATACGCCTGAGGCAGAGACAGAACTTTGTGGTGGCCTTCTGGTGGAGTATTCCGGCAAAAATCTTGCCCTCTTCAGCCTTTCCGGGGCGGTAAAGATGGTTGCAATGGCAACGCTTACGGTGGTGCTCTTTCTCCCGTGGAATCTTACGTGGTTTATCCCCCTTACGGGTGCGGTTGGTATTGTCGCAGACCTTGCTTTCTTTGTGCTGAAGGTACTTCTCGTGGTATTCTTCTCAGTCTCCCTGATTCGGGTGGGCATGGCACGGTTCCGCATCAATCATCTCGTGACCTTTTACTGGGGATATATCACTCTCATCGGGTTTACGGGAATGATTCTTCTCGTGCTTGACGCTGTCCTTGGCATGGGGGTCGTTGCATGAGCATTGTACCTGCATTCCCTGAGGTGCTTCGTCAGATCCTCAAAAAACCGGTGACCAATCTTTTTCCGGCACGGTATCTGCCGAAAAGCATCACCGGATTCCTTAACAAGGTCGCGGCAGGTGAGGCGACCATCAATCCGCCGGTTGCCCTCCCGCCAAACTTCCGGGGCAAGATCACCTATGACCGGGATATATGTATCGGGTGTAAACTCTGTGTCCGGGTCTGTCCGGCGCATGCGATTGAGTTTCTGCCGGAGACAAAGACGGTGCGCATCTTTGTCACCCAGTGCATCTTCTGTGCCCAGTGCAATGATGTATGCCCGGTGACGTGTCTGCACATGAGCGATGAGTTCATGCTTGCAGATACGAATCGCTACTCGGAAAATCTGATTGTTGAGTAACTCCGGTTACTCCATTCGGTTCTTTTTTATGTGTTCGGCTCATTTTTGAGAGTAACCAAAGCCGGTGTGGTATACCGGCGGTATCGGAGCAGACAATGGATATTTTTCTTGCGATAGTGCTCGTTCTCGGGCTGACCGGGACTATTGCGGGGCTCGGGGCAGGCATACTTGGTGTCGGCGGGGGCTTTGTGATGGTCCCCGTGCAATACTGGGTCTTAACCGGACTCTTCGGAGTGGAGCCCACGCTTGCTACCCGTATCGCCTTTGCAACGAGTCTTGCAGTGATATTGCCTACCGCAATTGTTACTGCCTCTGGTCATGCAAAAAAAGGAGCTGTTGCTTGGGATAGCGTGAAACATATGCTTATTCCCGGTTTTTTAGCGGCAATCGCCGGTGCATATGTGGCGACATCGGTGCAGGGCGACTGGCTCAGATATTTATTTGGTTTCCTCCTCCTTGGTGCGGCTGTGAAGATGGCACTGAAACCATCATATCAGGCAGATAAGGAACGTAACACCGCGGTCTGGGTGTTTATCAGTATAGGAGCTATCTTTGGATTTCTCTCCGGTCTTCTTGGTATTGGTGGCGGATATTTGATTGTGCTCTTTTTGACTCTTGTATCCGGATATCAAATTCATCGGGCGGTCGGGACATCGACGGCGTTTCTTATTTTTGCTTCCGCCGGAGGAGTGCTTGCGTATATCCTATTCGGGTGGGGGGTAACGGGCATTCCCGGGCCGTCCTTAGGGTATATCGACCTCCAACAGTGGATCATCCTTGTGGTGACCACAATTCCTGCATCCTTTGTCGGCGTCAGTCTGTCACACCGCATCTCTGCACGTCATCTTGAGTGGTTGTTTGTCGGTCTGCTCATTCTGAGTGCACTAAAAATGTTTGGGTTTTTCTAAAGGGGGTGTCTGCTGACTAGCGGTATACGAGGAAAAAAACCGTTGCGATCAAGAGGAGAACGAGGACTGCCCAGAGGAGAGGACGGCGTCTTTTTTCATATTCCTGCATCTCTTTTCGGTATTCCTGTTGGAGTTCACGCTTTTCTTGCGGTGCTTCATCACTATCGTATTCGATGACGAGGGCTCCTGCATAACCGCATTTTTTGCAGCGGTAATAGTATCCGCCATATCCACCGACGGCCGGGTAGATCTCTGTACTATTGCATTGCGGACATCGTATCATGCAATTATTCACCTATATGTCCTGTTTATCCGGTGTTTTCGGGAATATATGTTGGGATCTGTGCTTCTTTTCCCTTGCAGAGCATCTCTGCCACTGCTTCTCCCCCGCGGATGACAGGTTCTGATACGTTATCGTGGAAGGTAACGGATCCCGGTTGGATGCCGATGAAAAGAATTTCCGGCATCTTTGGCATACTCTCGCGCAGGTATCCGATGATATGGGTGAGGGAAAGGGAATGGGTGTCAAAGCTTACCTGTCCGATAGTCTCCGGGGAGATTCTTCGGAATTCGCCGGGTGAAAGGTGCATGTCGGCGGCATCGACGATGACAAGGAGGCGGGGCGCTATCTTTCTCACCACGCCGGTGAAGTTCTCTGGAGCAGTCCCACAGTCTTCCGTATGCCAATCGGGGCATTGTTTCATGCGCCCTGCTATCCATGGCCCGATGCCGTCATCGCCCAGCATGGTGTTCCCGACTCCAAGAAGCATTTTCACACCATTATGTGGGTGATGAAATGGCATAATGGGATCAATGCGGCGGGAACTTGGGGTATGATCGCAACTGATTATACTTTCCAAAAAGAAACATCTGAGCAGATGACAGGAATAAGAATGATGGGTATCCTGTTTGCAGTGGCACTTCTCATCGCAGCAGGTATTCCGGCTGTGTTTGCTGAAGGTGTCTCTATGGATACGATTGCCGTTGAGAAGATTGATCTCTATAATCTGGCAGTGGATGAAGCAGGGGCCGGAAACTATGCGGCTGCGATGACCCATATCGATGCAGCAATCGCAATCGATGGAAATTTTACGCTTGCCTGGGTAACAAAGGCGGGCATCAGTTCAGCTAAAAGAGACTATATTGGGGCACTTGCAGCAGGTGAGGTGGCAACCCGACTGAACCCAAATCAGACAGAAGCATGGGTGGTTACTGCTGATGCGCTCCTTAACCTCGGGCGGAATAAGAACGCAATTGAGGCGGCAGAGACTGCAATCTCGCTGAACCCTGATATGATTGAATCGTATATTATTCTGGGTACTGCCTACGGCCGGATGGGAGAATACGATAAGGAGGTCTCTGTCTCCAAACGGGCACTTGAAATTGATCCATCAGATACCCGGGCACTGAACAATCTTCACTTTGCAGAGGCGAATGGGGGAAAAGATACCCAATCGAAGCAGACTCCGTTCCCTATGGTAGGCGGCATTTTGGGTGCAGGTGTTCTTTTGCTGATGTCTCGTCGTTAGTGTTCTTCAATCTTTAGAAGAACCCATTCAACCTTTTTTTGCTTCTATCTACGTTCTGCACGGCCGATGCATGCTTTTCTCCGTGCATGATGGCATTTTCTAAGAATCTGGTTTAATTTCCGATTTGGAGAATCAGATTGAATATGGCTGTTGCTCTGAGAATAAAAATGGTAAAAACGAGTGCGCAGACCGGGACTCGAACCCGGGTTTAGNNGCCTAGTGATAACCACTACACTATCCGCGCAATTCACCCTGTGATGCTAACGCATCTCAGTGCTCTACAATATTGTTCTGAAGAGAATATAATAGTTTCGAATCGCGATTTTCGTCGCCTTATTTTCAGAATGGTGCCTGTTTTGTGCGAATTATATTTCAGGTCATTATATTGCCATTCATCTTTAAGGCATCGGGCTTTTTTTGAACATACGAATTGAGTGAAAGATGATACCGTTAAATGCGTGCAGCATCAATCCTATTCTTGCATGATACCACTGATGATGGACCTCAGGGGTGCACGGGTTGTGATTGTGGGTGGCGGCGCAGTCGGTGCCCGTAAGGCACGTTATTTTGCCCATGAGGCACACGTAGTGGTTCTTAGCCGTTCATTCCATCCGGATTTTGAAGAGATTACTGCTGAGACGGTGACGTGTGATCTATCGGAAATGGATGACGATGAGATCCTATCTTACCTCACCGGCAGTTTTCTCGTGATCACTGCTATGGATCGAGCGGACCTGAATCAGAGAATCGGTCTTTTGGCCCGCCGTTGCGGGGCGCATGTAAACGATGCGGTGGGAGAGGATGGGGATGTCATCATTCCGTCCGTGGTACAGGGAGATACCTACTGTATTGGTATCTCCACCTTCGGGCGCAGTCCTGCTATGGCACGCCATCTCCGCATCTGTATTGAAGAGCACTGCGGGGATATTGACGGCATGGTGCGGTTGCAGGAAGCACTGCGGGAAGATTTGAAACAGCGAATCACCGATCAGCGGGTCAGGTCACATATTCTCAATGCTGTCCTTGACGACTCCGCGATGTGGGACGCCCTCCCAGAAGGCACAGATCAGGCAAAAGAGCAAGCGCTCAGGAAATACGTATGAAGAATGGACTTATCCCATCGGTTGCTATCGCAGGTATCAGTCATCACGAAAGCAATATCGCAGAACTGGAGCAATTCCGGTTTCCTGATGAAGCAGCATTTCTTACTGAAGCACAGAAG